>SXGT01846177.1_pt1 | contig 19828 bp, 11 predicted proteins | sample 3176221 | NCBI WGS metagenome assembly SXGT01 (sample SAMN11356862, study PRJNA531348) | freshwater metagenome | isolation source: freshwater sample F1-120 | place: China: Fuxian Lake, Yuxi | collected 2017-12-25
AGCCGTCAATCGTTCCAAGAGAGATTTTCTGACCCAACGACCGGCAACACGGATGGCGTCTAACATTCATCCAGCATGCGTAACACTTGGACAAATGTCTAGAGGGGATTTTTAGAGACAAAGATGAGGGAGGGCCACCGCGCTCCAAAGCCGCCGGTAATTCGGAGAAGCGCTCGTACCGTTCAAGATTTGGTATGCGGGATACCAAAGGCATTGAGCACATTGCGCATCAAGGCTTGGAACTTGGGGTCCACGTCCAAAGCCCATCCCGCTCCGATGGCCCCGGCGTGAAACACGCGACCACCTTGGGGACGTTTCCAATCGATCATTTCTGCGACGACGCCATCCGTGGCCAAGGTGGGCTGCGTGAAGTAATCGAGAGCATTGTGGTTTGCACGGATTCCCTGGGCCAAAGTGGTGAAACCAGCGGGTTCAGTCGGCAGCGCGCCGCCATCCGGGATCCAAGGGGTCATCCTCACCAGTGTTTGGAGTCGTACGTCATATTCGTGTCCAACGGCACGGTGGGATTTGCCGTCGGGTGAATGTCCGAAGGTATCGCCGTGTTTAAGTTCGGTGGGAGTTGGGAATTGGAAGAAAGGGTGATCTGGGTTGGTGACGTGGTAAACCCCGGCATCGCGTGCCTCGACACTACTCCAACCGCAACATTCGAGTCCGACAAGTTTCCAGGCGGGATACCCACATTCGCGGAGCAGGCTGCCGCGCTGACCGTCGTGGCTGTGATAGAGTTCGCCGATGGGAGCGCCGTTGCGTCCACCGATGCGTTCGTCGTACTTGCGGCATTCCATGATGGAACCGTCGACATTGAAGGTCGTCCTCCAGAAGAGTGTGTTGCCGGAGAGCACGATCGCAGTGCCGCCAGCACTCAAGTAACGATCGAGCCCTTGATAGGCATCGATGGACCAGTACTCGCTGTGGCCGTTGATGAAAACCGTCTTATAGCCGCTGAGGAGCGAGGGGTCACGATGAAGATCCAAATCGGTGATGACATCGTAGTCATAAGTTTCGCGATCGAGCCAGTTGTGGAGGTATCGTTCGGCCCGCATCAGGTGGCTGTAGCCGGTCACGAGCGAACTATAAAGAACCTCGGGTCCAGCGCACGGCCAGGGCATTCGGAGGCCAAATTGATAGGATGGCTGACCGGAATGATGATCTCGATAACAGCAAAATGCAGGGGCTTCAGGGTGCGAGTTCGTATAACCTTCCGTGTAGAGGAATTGGCCAGGGGGTAGGTTTTCGGCGAACGGAGTGGCGTTGTAGGCGAGCCAGGTGCTCGTCGAGCACAATACGAGCGCGGGTGCCTTGCGTCGGGTGCGCGCCTTTCGGACAATGAATGTGATCGGGTATTGCTGAGATTTGCCGTCTGAATCGAAGAGGATGCGTCCAACGTAGAGCCCGGATTTGGCATCACGCGGGACGCGCCAGGTGTGAGTGGGTTGCCATCGGCAGTCGTACAGATCATCGGAAGCCAGTCGCAAGCCGTGACCTCGGGTGGGATCGGATTTGGGATTATAGGCACCAAAACGTGAAACCTGTGTTCCATCGAAGGCGGGACCGCCGATCATCCAGGTGCCGTGGTTGATGAGGCGTCCGTTTCGATGATGCCGGGAGCAATCGCTGATGCGATGGCTTTGTTCTTCGGCGAGTTTCCAGCAGGCTAGCACGTGATGGCCCCGTGCCGGTTGCGACCCTTTCTGATGGAAACGTTCCTGGATTTCATCGGGAGTGAGTGCCCGCTGGTAAATCGCGGGCATGGCGATATCGCCATCATAGAACCGAGTGGCGGCGCCGTGTTCGGCCATGGCGCCAATTCGTATGGGATGGGTTCCGGGTTGGGCAACTTGGCTAAAGGGCCAGCGCCCTTCGAGTTTGCCATTCACCCAGATCTCCTTCTGGGTGCCGTCCCAGAGTGCGACGACATGAAACCACTCGCGAGTGATGAGGACGCCTTCGTGGGTGCGGTGGATGACGGCCTCATCCGGGGAGATGCCGTCGCCGATGAAGAATCCGATGTACCCGCCTTTGCCGATACCGAGAGCCCATCCTCGTTCATCGTCTTTATCTTCCTGACTGAGGATTCCCTGAAGGCGCGTGAGATTCCACGGACGTATCCAGCACTCGACGGTCAGGGCATTGAAGGCGTGTTGAAGGCCTTTTGGGACGTGGATGTAGGAACCGGGATGGATGGGTTGAGGCAAGGCGGCGGAATTGGGGAATGTGTGGAGCAGATGATCCTGCCTAGGATTGGAGATATCTGTCACCGGGCCGAGTTGCTCGATGACCAGTTGGTAGGGAACGGTGCTGCTGACATGGAACTGGAGCGAGTCTCCGGCGACGACGCTTTGTGCGCTGGGATAGGCGTGAACTCCGGGTGGTTGAATTGCTCGATGAAGTGGGATGGCGTGGGCTTCAAGGCTGGAACTGATGGCAGCGTGAGAGCGTGTGCGCGACACGGCGGCTGCGGCTGCCGTGACGGTGGCCTGCTTCAGAAACTTTCGACGCGAGGTGGCACTCATGGTGTGGGTTTAGTCTGCAGCAAGTTGCGGAAGCTTTGGAGAAGTAAGTGTGAGGCAGATCCGGGGGGGGTGGTGGCGGATGATGGAGTAGCAATTGGAGCTGGAATAGACCCAAAAGCGGTAGCGGCCTACCGCAGCCCAAAAAGGGCCGACGACGCAGGGTGGGATTCCGAGTGGGGCTTATTCTGCTTTGATGGGCATGGCGGATCCAAGGGTGCGCAGTTCCAGTTTGAGAGCACTATTAGGGGTGGGCTTCGAGTGGAGCGGTGCTGGCGAGGCTAGTGGCGAGGGTGAATCCGGCATCGAAACCTGCGGCTCGAGCCAGCAGCCATTCCGCGTCTTCGATGCTGGTGTTGGCGCGGAGGGCGAACCAACCCAGCATGTGAGGCATGTAATTGCGTTCGAAGAGCACCTGGTTCTTGAAGCGATAGAGCGTCTGGCTCTCGCGGAATCCAGCGTACCAGGGTTCGCCCCAGTTCATTCGAGTGTTTATGTGCCAGTTGAAATGCCCCGGATTGCTGGCGTCATTCACGATCTGGCCGCGCAGTTCCGGGTTCAGGGCATCGAACCACGCCTTGGTAAACAGGGTGCGGCCATATTGTCCATAGCCGGAGGCCCAATTGCCTTCGAGTCCGTCGAACGATATTTGGCGCGCGCCGGTGTGATTGCAGAATGCGGCAATGTTTCGGGCGATCTCTATGGACAGGTCGGCGTCGGCGAAGAAGACCTTGTAATCATGGTCCAATAGGCGTCCGACAGTGTCTCCGGTGCTGTGTTTGGAAGCCTGGGTACCGTGGGCACCCCGCTGGCATTGAACCAATCGCCAGGGCGCTTCCTCGGAAACTCGTTCGAACCGGATGAGTTCCTTCCCAATGCGCACGGTGTTCAGGATGGTCTTCTTGCGGAAATACTCCGGGTCGGCAATGGCGAGTTCTGTCGTCGAAGCGTCCACCGGAGCCGTGAGTTCGGTTGTGCCGATCAAGGCAAGTCGGGTATCCGGTTCCGGAGTCACATACGGATCGTTGGGTGTGATGAAATTGGACAGCGTGTGGAAACCGAGGCTGACGCCGACCCTCCGGGCTTTGTCGGCACAGGCTTTAAAGCTGTCCCATCCCCTTGGAAACAGTGTGGGTTTTAGCTGGAACTTGCCCCAGGTTACGAAGGGTGAGCTGTGATAGAGATACCTGAGACCGGCACGTCGAGTCATTTCGATGGCGCGATCCACGTTCTCTTCGCTGAAGTCGACGATGAGATAAGAGGCGCTGGCATCGGGCGATACTTTATCCCAAACACCATTGAGCATCGGGTGGGGCAATCCCTCAGCGACCTCGATGGTTCCAATGGTTTTGAGGGCGTTGGTTTCGGCGCACGCGAATAAGGCGACTCGACTGCCGATGACGCCGCCATCGGCGAAGGGCAGAACGCGGTATTTCTCGTGGCCCCAGTTGTCGATGATTCGTTCGCGGTTCCGATTGCGAGTGTAGGCTTGAAGAATACTTCCGAAGGCGGTTGCGCGTGCGGTGTCACCACGAAAACCCTGCCCCTTGGTCAAGTCCGTGGGCAAGTTGGGATAGTATCCCAAATCGTCGGCACCAAATTCGTTGTCGATATCGTTCTCTCGTGCTGGGGATCCTCCAAGGGTCTTGGTGTTGAGGGTCTGGATCCCGATAGCGACCTGGCGATCGCGAACGACGCCGACGATCTCACCGACCGTTTCACCAACGCTGAGTGGGTAGGGGCCCCAGAGAGCGATTTCCAGACGTTCCGCGATTTCAGGTGGGTGGACCTGGATGATTTCGAAGGCGACGTGGGATGGTTTGGCGATGGCTGAAAGCGCCGCGGTCAGGGGTGTGTTTCCGATCTGGTAGTGCAGGTTCAGAAGATGATCCGCGATGCTCCAGGTAGCACGTTCTGGACTAAAAATTTTACCCCCGATCCGAAAACTGAGCAGCGAGGCGGGTTGACCTTGGGCGACGTAGTTGCGTGACTTCGCCTGCGGGGTGATTGCTGTCAGAGCGCCCTTGGAATCGATCTCGACGAGGGCTGAATCGGTGCGGAATCGGGCGACTGATTCGGCCCTAACGGTGCAGGTGAACACGATCAAGGCAATCGAGAGACGGACAATCGAGCGCATGGTCTGACGAGAATGGGGTGAGTCAGGGTGTTTGGGGAAGGGAAGACTTGGTGGGAAATGATCGAAGCAGGAATGTGGCTCCAGACGGCGAGTCTGCCCACAATCGGCTCGCATCAGAAATTTAGAGAGGTCGTCACTATCGGACGATCACGACGGCTTCGGTCGCGGCTCTTGGGTCAATCCACTTCGACAGGGCAGGTGGGGATGGACTCTAGGAACGCTTGGCCGTAGCGCTTATTCAGCACACGATTGTCCAGGAGCACCACGATACCTCGGTCCTTGCGGGTTCGGATGAGACGGCCGACCCCCTGACGGAACTTGAGGATGGCTTCAGGCAAGCTGAAGTCACTGAACGAATTGCCTCCTTGGGCTTCAATTCGTTCCAGGCGCGCCTCGATGAGTGGATGATCGGGAACGGCGAAAGGGAGTCGGGTGAGTATGACGTTGCTGAGGGCCTCGCCTGGGACATCGACGCCCTGCCAGAAGGAGTCTGTGCCAAAAAGGACGCTGTCGATGTTTTCGCGGAATTTTTCGAGCATGGTGGAGCGCGGGATGCCGGTGCCTTGGACATAACACTCCAGACCTAGTTTGTGAAAGAATCCTTCCATGCGGCCGGCGACTTGTTGCATCAGTCGGGAGTTGGTGAACAAGACGAAGGCTTTGCCGTGGGTTTGCTCGATGAAGTGCTGGATCCAGTGAACCAGGGCATCTTCGTAGCCTGGATCTCGTGGATCGGGCATTTTGCCGACGACATGAATCCGCATCTGCTCCTGGTAATCAAAGGGGGACCCGACCTGAAGTTTGGTGGCGGCTTCACCGCCGACACGCCGGGCGACGTAGTCGATGGGTGAACTGAGAGTGGCTGGGTTCGATTTGGAGCGCCGCATTGGCCCAGAGCCGGGAGCGGGTCCGGAGGCGCGACTGGTGGCATCGCGCACGGCGAGCGTGGCGCTGGTCATGATGACCGACGTGCCGGAGTTAAAGAGACGTTGGCGCAAGAACTCGGCGACATCCACAGGTGCGGCATTGAGGCTGATATTGCGAGTGGTCCTGCCGCCGCGTTCGACCCAGTAGACATGTTCTTCGGCATCCTGTTTGAGAAACGTGGCAACGGCTTCACGCAATGCTGAAATGCGGCGGTTGCACTCCATTAATTCCTCGCCGGTTTCCTTGTCTTCAGTGCCTTCGATGAGCGTGTTGAGCGAATCGCGGAGTTTGGTGAGCGGGAGCGTGAGTGTATCCTCGACGAGATCGGGACGGCGAATTCGCAACTCCGACCAGGGGCGTGCCGAGGCGGAAACCGGATTGGTGGTTTCGCGGGGTTCTTTCTTGGCGGCACTGGGCGTTGGCTCGGTGCGAAGATGATCGCAGATTTGCTCGACTTTGTTGAAGAATGAGTCGGCTTCGGTCAGCACCTCGGCGACCTGCTTGACGCTGGCACCTTGGCGAAGCGTGGCGAGCAGCCCTTTTTCGTTGCGGGGGTTCCAGAGGCGCTGGAGCGAGTATCGTATCTGACCACTGCTAACACTCACGCCGATATGGCGGGACGCGACATGCTCGACGTTATGAGCTTCATCGAAGATGACAAAATCATTGCGGAATAAGACGCCGCCGCGTTGCTCTTCATCCACCGAGTTCAGCAAGGTGAAGAATAGTGTGTGATTGAGCACGAGAACGTCGGCACTGAGAATCCGTTGACGGGCGCGCTGGAAGAAGCAGACGTTGCCGGACTTGCCCAGGTCGCTTTGGAATCCGCATTTCTTCGGAGTGCAAAGGCCGCGCTCCGAGCAGATGTGTTCCCAGACTTTGGGATCGGGTTCCACGTCCAAATCGCTCAATGACCCATCCGAAGTTTCTTTGCTCCATTCGTAGAGTCGATGGAGCTCGGAGGTTTCCGGGGATGTAAACAGCGAGTCGGCCTGCTGCATGGCTTTGTGGAGGCGCCGGGTGCAGAGGTAATTCGAGCGGCCTTTCAGCATGGCAAAATTAAACTCGACTGGAAGGATCTGGTGCAGCAGAGGCAGATCCTTTTCGATCAACTGCTCCTGGAGATTAATCGTGTGGGTGCAGATGATGGCCTTCTTCTTGGCGGCGACGGCGTACAGGATGGCGGGGACGAGATAGGCGAAGCTCTTCCCGACACCAGTGCCGGCTTCGACGAGCAGGCTGGTGCCGTTCGTGAGGGCCTCAGCGACAGCGACGGCCATTTGCTGTTGTTGTGGACGATGCTCGTAATTCTTGGATTTCGAGAAAGGACCGGTAGGCGAAAAAATCTCCTCCACTTGACGTGGAAGATCCGAGATGGGCACGTTGCCGGCGTTTTCCGCGAGCGAAATCACGTGGTGACACTACTTGAAGCGCTTTGGCAACGCACCTTACTTTGAACCACAATTCGGGTGCCGTGGTTCGGCTAGTATTTCAACACGACGACCTCGTGGATGTCCTCGATAACCATGTCGACGCGATTGCCGTTCCGTTTTACGGTCGAGCCGGGATTCACTGTGGAGACCGACTTGAGGCGATCTGAGGTCTCGATCGTCGCGCGGAACATGGGTGCGTCCTCAATTAATCCTGGCATGACCAATGGTCGGTTTCGATCTGGCGTTCCCTGCGGTGTGGGGTTGTAGGTGATGAAATGGACTCGAAGCGAACGGTTTGGGATGTCATCCGTCACCACTGCTTCGACCGAGGCTGTGGCTTGGATTCGGATTCGCGGTTTGGGATTCAAATAACGAACGGCGGCCCGGAAGAGCTGGCGAGCTTCGACGACGGGATGATCGCTGGCGGTGGCGAAGTCTGGGGATGCTGCCATCGTGAGCACCTGACCTGATCCCACGCGATTCAACAGAACTGCGGGTCCGACGGGTTCCTCGGGGCTCATGGGCCAATCAGTTCCTTCACGGCCTTCGAGCTGGCGCCGCGTGCGATGGGGTTTCAGCAGATCCCCGGCGTGAAGAGCCCCGGTGGGTTGGTAGACGGTCGCAGGACCCTTTACCAGCACTGGCCAATTGGGAGGCAACACGGCGCCCAGGAGGTCTTTGTCGAGCGAAAGGAAAGCGCCCTCGGATCCGGGCGGTGGACGCGAGCTGCGCCGGACCCAATTGTCCATTGAGTCCAGGCTCTTGCGCGGGATGGCGCCGATCATTCCAGCGAGATTCGGTTGTGCCAGTGGGTTGCCCATCCGGTCATATTGGCCGCTGCGTCCCGTAATCAGCAGGTTGCCACCTGCCTCCACATAACGCCGAAGCAATCCGACGTCTTTGTCTGAAAGGATTCCAACGTCGGGCAGACAGACAATGGGGAACGGGCGCAACGTATCCGGGTTGGCATTTTCATCCAGGATAATGCCGAATTGCAAATGTTCCAGAGCACAAGCGCGTTGAGCGCCCTGGATGCTTTGGAACCAGCGTCCCGAATTTTCGCGTCCGATCCAGTCGCGAGATCGGCTGCTGAACCACAGGCCGATGTCATAGACGGGTGTGTGGTTGAAGTGAGCGCGTTTGGCGAGGGCTTCGGCGAAGGCGGTTCCCATTCGGTTGTAGGCTATGAGATCCAATGAACCGTCGAACCCGGTCTTGTCGATCATGGTGACGAACGCACCATGGGCGAGCAGCGTGAAGAGTTCCCAACGGATATCATTCAGGGGGCGCGTGGTTTGATCGTGGTACATGTGAACGCCGCGTTGGATGGCAACCTGGAAGGGTTTACCCGGAGTGGATGCGCGGTAGAACTCGGCGTTGAACCCGACGCCGAGGGCGCTGAAGCCCCAGATGCCGGTTTCGCCGGTGACGAAGTCCGCGTTGCCAGCGTGTTGCACGGGGCGTTGCCCGACTTCAAACGAGAAGGGGGGATTGCCGTGGTAGTTGAAGTCGACGGTGGCCTCGGGGCGAATTGACTTGATGTGATTGACCAACGCGCGCTCGAAACGTTCACTGGAGCGATAACGGAACTCGAGCATCCGATCCCAGGCATCGTCCCAGGTGGCGCCCTTAGGCATGAGATGACCAAATTCCGTTTGGTACTGCTTCTGGCACGTATCACACCAGCAGCCGTAAGGTGGGCCGAAACCCTGATCGAGCATATCGAGGTGGAACCCGGCGATTCCGTAGGTCAACTGCTCGGCGACAATGGATTTCATGGACTCGAGATAACCGGAGTTAAAGCAGAATCGACCGAGCGGTTTGCCATCGGCACCGCGCATGGCGAATTCCGGGTGGGCATTGAGGAAATGGCCACCCTGTTGCACAACGCAGTAGGCAAGGATGGGAAGAGATTTCCCGCGGGCCTCATCGACGGCGTCACGGAGTGGATCGCGATCCCCGAGCCCCTGGGCTTTGGGCAGGATTTTGGAATCGTAGTAGGCATAATCGCCATCGCGAACCCACATGACCAGATACTCGGCGTGCGCCTCAAGGGATCGGCGCACGATTTCGCGTCCGTCGAAGCGAGCGCTGTATCGGGTGTCGTTGGTATCGCTGTGACCGAACTGAGCGCCTGTGGGGCCGACCTCCATGCCGACCAAGGCCTTTTGAAACCACGCTGCCGCGGACGATTGAAGGATGACGAGATGCCACGCCGTGATGACTAGGAAGACCCAGGTTCGGGTGGATCCTGAGACGGTGGACCGAATGGGCCATGGAGTGGCGTTAAGGATGATACCGTTCATGTGCGGGGTGAGTGTGTGGGAGACGAGCTGCTTTGGGCAATCGAATGGGGAGCGGAAGGCGTGTGATGAGCGAATTCATGGTTTCAGGAAACGCATCATGAATGAGCAGAATCGACCCTTTGAATAACCCGCTGCGTCACTCTCATGCTGTGTGGAACACTGATAGAGGGACCTTTGGCTGTCGATTTTCGCGGCTTGATGCGGGACGGGCATCGGGGTCAACTACCGGGGTCGCCCTACTTGCCTATGAAATCGTTTCCCCTCGAATTGCATCGACGAGCCCCAATAGATCGAGCTCTTTCCGATGGCCTCAGAGTTTGCGCGTGGGTCGGCCTTTGCCACGTCGCGTGCGCGCAGTCCGACAACTTCGATGACGGCAACGACACGGGGTGGTTGCATTATTCCCCATTGACCGAGTTTGGGGCGGGGGCGGCGTTCACTTTTCCTAACGGCGGTTACCAAATCGCCGCACCCGGGAGTCCGGCGCCAGACTTGCTCGGTGTGCAACGTGCCGGAAGCCTGCGACCAGAGACGATTTACACACGATTGCGGGCCTCGGTTGAGATCGAGGGATGGGATAATGGCGTGAACCAATCCCTGGGGTTGATAGCGCGGGTGAGCAAGTTGGGGTTGGGCACCACCCAGGCTTACACATACAATTACAACACCTTCTCGGGGTATCATCAGCTGAACCTGGTGGCAAACGAGGCGCCCGAACGGGAAGTCAATGAATCCCCTTTCAAGATCGACCCAACGCAACGGTACCGATTGGTTTTCACGTTGGTCGGAGCAAAGCTATTAGGCCAGATGTATGCCACAACCAATCAGTCCATCCCGATTCATTCGGTGTTCGGGGAAGACGATCGTCACGCGTCGGGGACTTCGGGGGTGTTTGCCTTCGCACTGGTAGCTCAGGGAGGGGTCGGAGCCCGATTCGATAACTACAGCTCGGTTGTTCCGGAAACGGTTCGCGCGACGGTGTTAGACGCGTTTCCCGCGGTCGGGGAACGGCGTGAAACACCCATCGAGACCGTTTCCGTGCGGCTGGCATCGATGGAAACCGCCGTCAATCCCGAGTCCATCCGATTAGAGGTGAATGGAGAGGCCGTAGCCACAGATCTCGAAGAATTTGCCCCTCTATATGTCGTCACTCACTCGCTAACTTCGCCGCTGAACCCGGCGGCATCGCATCGGGCCAAGATTCAATTCGCGGATGAAAAAGGCGTGCAAGTGTTCGAGTGGGTTTTTGGGGCGCCAGAACCCGTCGCGGCGCGCGTCGTGCTTTTGGGATCCGTTGAACCTGCGGGTCCGTATTCCGTAGAGACTGGGGCAGTTTTGGATCCGGGCGGCACGCGATTCACGGTTCCGGTGCCCCAGGGCGCGCGGTACTATCGGCTGAGTGACGGCACCGAACGCGTCATCAACTCCACTTCGGTGACGGCGAGGGGATTGCAGATTGAGTTTCGTTAACGCAGGCTGCGGACAACGGTCAGGGGGTATTGATGACGGTGATGCGTTTGGGGTCGGCGACGCCGAGTTCGAGCAGTTCGCAATTGTTAAACAATTCGGTCTTTACCGGTTTTTCGCCGTCCGTGGGATTGGCTTTGCGAGCATTCTCGAGATCCGCCTGAACCAGGACGTCGAGGGCTACAGGGTCTTTGCCAAAACGCAACTCGTTCAAGGCAACGGCGTAGTGAAGCAGGGTGCGATCCTCGCCGCGATACTGGCAGATGAGGGCATCCGTCAAGCAGAGTGCCAATCGATCGAAGAGTTCGGGTGTGGCGACAAGTTCAGGAATGGATTCGGCGAGCCGATCGGGATGGGATTCGAAGCGGAGCGTGTTATCGAAGGAACCAAGGCCGAGACCCAGCAGATGTCCGATGACTCCAGCTTGATTATGATTCAGAGCGGGGGCCACGCTGATGACCTTGGTAATCTTTTGAGTGATGAGTCGGCTGAGGTGGGATCTGCGGCCGACGCCCTCGCCCTTTTTATCGAATTCCAGTTCGTCAAAGAGCGGTCGCCCGAGCAGTGGGTTTTCATAATATTTGGAAGCGTCCCAACCGATTTCGGAAGCCGCCAGGCATTGGACACCTAATTTATCGGCGAGTTCGGGCCAACCGGCGCTGCGGAGGTCGTATCGACGTTTATCCCAGATGAGGATCTGGCTGGCGGGAAAACCGGCCTCCTGAAGGCTTTGAATGACCGCTTCGACGACAGCGGGTCGGGTGCCAACCATGGAACCGGGGGCTGAGTAGACTTTGATACCGACGATATCGTTGGTGGCGATCAGAGAGCGCCAGGAAGCTTGGATGGAAGGTTTGCCAGTGAACGCGGTGATGCCTTTGTCCACCATGCGTCGCACCGTAGGAGGATCGGCGATGAACAGCGAGGTGGCGCTGGAATTCTGAACAACTGTTACCAGGGCGCGGTTGGTCGAGAGGGGTTGCGCGGCCTGGAGGTGCAGCGCGAGGAATCCCGGAAAGAACAGGGTGATCCCACGCCACATGAGAATCCAAGTGCTGGGACTTGGACGGGGCGACGGGAGGTTGCTGGCACCCGATTCTGGGCCATTTCGAGCGATAGATGACGTTATTCTGCCCACAGCGACTAGTTTGAGTTCTTGAGACCCAATTGATTCCGTTCGCGGCGTTCCTTGACGCGACCGTCTGAGAGTGTTAGCAGCGGATGGAATGCTGACCAAGAAAATCCCTGAGGCAAGTGGCTGGGCGGTGGCCGTCGCGCTTTTAGTGGCGGGATGTTCCCCGAACGGCCCTGACTTATTGCTGCGAGGTGACCGCCAGCTGCAGGAGGGCAAACCTGCGGAGGCGGTAAGGATATTGGAGCAAGCCACTGAATTGATGCCCGACAGCTCGAGGGCCTGGAATCACTTGGGTTTGGCGTACCACGCCGCTGGAAACCCATTGGAAGCCCGGAAATCCTACAGTCGCGCGCTGCAACTGGACCCCAACTTTGCCGACCCGCATTTCAATCTTGGGATGATGGAATATGAGTTGAGCCGATATGCGGAGGCGGAGGGGCCTTTAAGAACCTTCTTGGCCTGGCAACCCAAGCGTGCGGATGCCTGGGCGCGTCTGGGTCAGGCGCAGTTCCAACTCAAACAACTGGAAGCTGCGGAACGGAGTTTGGTGGCGGCCTTGCAGTTGGATCGGTCGGACCCAGATGTCTGGAACACCTTGGGAATGACCCAAGTACAGCGGAAGCGTTGGCGAGATGCCGCACAGCAGTTTGGAGAGGCGGTTCGGCTGTCGCCGAAGAATCCCTCGTCGCGCCTGAACCTCGCTGTGACCTTACATCAATACTTGGGGGATCGGCGCGCTTCTCTTCCTCATTACCGTGAGTTTCTCTCGCTTCAACCAGAAGCTGCTGAAGCCGAATCGGTTCGCACCGTGGTGCGCCAATTGGAAGTGCAGTTAGGTTTGGTCCAGCGTCCTGCCGTTGCCAGCAATACCGTGGCGTCGGCAGCCCAGACTGCTCTCGCACTCTCTCCAGGACAGGCTGGCGCTGTGACGACAAGCCCACCACTAGCGGCAACATTCCGTACCACAATGACGAATCCCGTTTCGGTGCGGCCCCTCCTCGTGATTACCAACGCTGTTTCCCAATCGGGGGCCGCGGTCACGACACCACCGCCCCGAGTCGTCCTAGCCCCGCCGGCACCGGCACCGGCATTGGCATCGACCTCAGCCCCAGCGTCAGCGCCGACCGCCACGGTTCCCGTCGGCTCGCTGATTTCAACGAATCGACCAGTCCGGGGGGCGGGTCCATCGAACGTGGTTGCAATGCCGACCATTGCCTTGCGCACAAACCTGGGGCTATCGACGACCACTCGGACGTCATCGCCCATAGTCTCGATCGTCAAGCCCACCAATGCAATTCCCGTGGGATTGCTCCCGGCGAAAACGAACCTCGAGCCGGTCGCACCCGTGCCACCTCCACCCCAGCCAACGATTGTTCGGGTGGAGGAGCCCCCCCAATTCTTGCCCGCTCGCAACACTGCATCCAAACCGCCACCGACTGAGTCGCCGGCTGTGACACCGGCGATCGTCCCGATACCAACGCCTAAATCGGCCGTACCCTCGACAGCGCCCGTGGTGACGCCGCCAGTGGTTTCAACGCCCGCGCCTGCGACCCTTTCCGTCGATACGCCCGCAGCAGGTAATACGCCGGTCATCCCAGCAGCTCCGGGGGATTCTGGCATTGAGACGGCGAATGGGGATGCGTCGACTGGAGTTGGCGCGGCAGAGGAGGGGATCGGTTTGAGTGGTCCTCCCAAACGCGGGGTTTTGCAGCGGATCAACCCGGTGGCATGGTTTCGCCGGGATGAACCAGGGAAGCGTGAGGAGGCAAAGCCCAAGCGCGAGACTGGGGGTTCCAAACTGAATCCGGTGAATTGGTTCCGAGGAACCGAAAAAGAGAAACCAACGGCGGCTCCCGGGGCCAAGGCGTCTGCGAGCGTGGCCCGAGTTTCCAGTCCAGCGACGGTGCCCAACCCAGTCCCCGCTCCGACCGTGGCGGCGAGCCCGGCCCCGGTGGCGCCTTCTACAGTGTCATTTATCCGGGAAGTCGACAGCCGCCCAACCGCATCGTCCACACCGGCGGTTAGCAAACCGGCTGCACCGCGTTACACACGGCGGGTGACCTCGATTCCGGTAGCGGGCAACCGGTCGGAGGCGCGGAGCTACTTCAATGCGGGACTTGCCGCGCATGAACGGAAGGACCTCACCGTGGCGGCGGGGGAATATCAACGTGCGGCACGAGCGGATCCGTCATATTTCGAAGCGCATCACAACCTCAGTGGAGCCGCACTAAACCTGGGTGACATACCTCTGGCGTTGACTGCTGGGGAAAATGCCGTGGCATTGCGCCCGGATTCGGACACGGCGCGATGGAATTTTGCTTTGGCCTTGCAGCGGGCCAAATTCCCGGTTGAGGCCACCGAAGAATTGGAAAAGCTACTGGAGCGACAGCCCAATCAATTCCGAGTCCATGTGATGCTGGCCGCAATCTGTGCAACCGATCTGGCGGATCCGGCGCGTGCTCGCGAGCATTACGAGCGATCACTTCAATTGGAGCCGCAGCATCCGCAGGCAAATTCCATCCGCGACTGGTTGGCGGCGCATCCAAAACGGTAATCGGACAGCCGAAGTTGTCCGATTATTCTGGTGGAGTCTCTGATGGGACGCCGACGGCGGCAATGAGATCGTCGAGTCGAACGGGTTTGGTCAAGTCGATGGAATGGAAGAGATGTCCGGGGGCAGTTCCCGGGTTTGGGGTGTCGGCATCTCTGACCCAGATGATCCGCGGGGGCTTAGCCGGCTTGGCCTCCGAGAGGGTTTGGATCAGCGGATCGACTTCGGAGGCGGAACATTCGACGGCAATCACGACAGCGGCGAGGTTGGCGGGCCCCAGACGACGGAGTTGGTTGAGGCTTTCGAGGATATCGGGAGCGGGCACAACCCGGTAGCCTTGTGCCTCCATGGCAGTGGCGTAGAGTTGACGGAGTGCGTGCTCATCCCCGATGACTAGAACGCAGGGGCGCCGATCGCCTGCCGCGCGAACGAATTCGGTCTGGCTTGCAACGTCCGCTCTCGGAATATAGACCTCGAATGTGGTGCCGGAGCCGAGTTGGCTCTGCACATCGACAAAGCCATGGAGCGACTCCACGATGTGAGCCACGGTTGCGAGCCCCAGGCCGGTTCCTTTGCCAGGAGCCTTAGTGGTAAAGAACGGTTCGAAGATTTTCTCCAGGTTTTCTGGCGCGATGCCGACTCCGGTATCGGCAACGGTCACGACGACATACGACCCGGGTTTGGCTTGGCGCACGATGGCAGCCTCCGCGGCGTCGAGTTCCAAATTGTCGGCGGCGATTGTCACAGTGCCTCCGGTGGGCATGGCATCGCGGGCGTTCAGACACAGGTTGAGCAAGACCTGGTGTAACCGGGTGGCATTGGCGAGCACGGGCCAGAGATCTCCTGGAGCCAAGGTGCTGACTCGGATCGACCGGGGGAGAGTCGATCGGAGCATTCGTTCCGTTTCCCGGATTAATTGCCGGACATTGACCAATTCGCGTCCACCATCCTCACCCCGGGCGAACAAGAGCACCTGTCGAACCATGTCACTTCCCCGGCGCGCGTTGGTCTCCATGGCGACTAGCATTTCTTCAGTGTCTGGGTCGCGCGGTTGTCGGCGGAGGAGATCGATGCCGAGCATCACCGGGGCGAGGGCGTTGTTGAGATCGTGCGCCATGCCTCCGGCGAGAGCACCTACTGCTTCCATTCGCTGAGCCTGTAAATAGCGTGCTTCGAGCCGCTTTTTTTCGGTGATATCTGTGTTGATGATCAGCAGGGAGACGGCTTGACCCTGATCATTGCGGATGAGGGTCCAGCGGCTTTGAACCGAAATGCGCTGCCCTGTGCGTGTGAGTTGCTCCAGTTCACCAAACCATTCGCCACGCTCCAGGGTGGATTGCCGCGCTGATTGAAAATCGGCACTGCCAGCGGCGAGGGCGCTTTTGGGGAGTCCCTGGGTTGCCAGTTCCAATAGACTCCAACCATAGAGCCGGGCGGCAGATGGATTTGAGTAAATGGTTTGGCCGGCAAAATCCAACACCACAATGGCGTCTTGGGCTTTATCCAGGAGCGCGGCCTGCTGTTTCAGTTGCTGTTCCGCGGCGCGACGGAATATCGCGTTAAGACGCCGGTGTTGGTACCAGTCAGTGGATGCGGAGAGTACACTCAACAACAAGCTGGCCGGGATCTGGAAGGCGACGAGTTTCATCCAGGGAAACCAGTGTTGGTGGTGAAGCATCCAAAACACAGCGGCGACCATGATCACGGAGGCACTACAGAAGGCGACAATTGTTGCTGAGACTGGGCGAAGTTGGACCAAACCAGCGCCAAACCCCACGGCTGTAAGTAGCAGGAGCGCGAGTTCGAAGATCGGAGGAAGGCGCGTGAGAGTCTCTCCTCGGAGTAGATTGAGCAATTGTGTGGCGTGAACTTCGACACCCGGCATGTTGGTTTCCTGTTTCGCGTTGGGTGGGAACGGATTGCGAAACTCGTCGCGACGTTCTTGAAAGGTCGTCACGACGGGACGTGCTCCGATGAAGACGACACGATTGTGAAAGACATGCTCAGGAACATCGTTGGGGTTGAGTGCCGTGTGATAACTTACCGACGGGAGAGTCATGGCGGGCCCGTAGTAGCGCAGCCAGTGTTGCTGGGAACGGTTATCGGGCGGCGTTTGACCCAGAACATCAGCGGTCGAACGTGCGAGACTGGGTTGCTGTTGATCCAGGAACCCATCGAAGCACCTCCGAACCGTATAATCGTGATCAATCGGGAGTTGGACCAAGCCCCACCCCGCTGCTTCCTTGCGAAAGGTCTCCAAAGGCAGATCCACCGTTCGGGAATGCGTGCCGACGAGGTCACTGGCCTGGTGGGTAGCCAATCCTAGATCGCCCCCCAGCACCACACGGCCATTTTCACGGATGGCGTCGGCGAATCCCTGATCGATCGCAGAGTCGTCCCCAGCCGTGCTAAAGATGACATCGAACACGAGCGCGCGAGCGCCCGCCTGAGTCAGGCGTCGAACCAACCGCGCGTGGAGACTTCGATCCCAGCTCTTTAAGGGATCCTGTTTCAGTTCAAGATGCGACTGCAGGTCGATGTAAACAATGACGACTTCTCGCGGAGACAACGCCTCCAAGAACGGCGCGGCAAGCCGGTGAGTCCAATCGTAACTGGCTTGGTTGAACCATTCCCAAGGTCCCTCACGAACCGCGGCCCACCAGAGTGTGGCCATCACTAGTCCCACCGCGCCGAATCCGCTAAAGAGGTTTCGAAGACGATGGGTGTCAGGCGCCAGAAGCGCGGAATCTTTTGGCACTGGCGTCACTGGATACGAGTGGCGTGATCGAGAAGAACTTGCCAGCGACCATCGCGCTTAATGAATACGGTACTGTATCGGAGTCGGTAGTCGAAGGCTTGTCCAGCCTGGGTACCAGACTCATGCCAACGGCCAGTAACGACTCCCACGTCCCCATACACCCGAGCCTCTCGGGTTTCGCTTTTGCTGTTGCTCGGAGAATTCTTGATGGAACGCGCCGTGACCAACCATTGGGCCTTGGTGGTGACGCGACCGAGCAGGTCCGTGAGGATGTACTCCTCGGCCAGCAACTGTTCCGCAGCGGCAGCATCCTGTTGCGCAGAGATCTTATCGTATGCAGCAGCCGCTGCGACCAATTCGCTTTCCGACGTCGAGAGGGTGTCGGTAGTGACTGCCGCCGGAGTTGAGAGACGATTGGAGGATTTGCAACCCACGACGGTTAGGCTCAGAACGGTGAATGAGAGTGCCGCGTTGCGAGTGAGGATTGATCTCATATGGACGACCTTACGGTTCTGCCGGTCAAGGCGAGTTATGAGGTCCAGCCACGGTTGGGCGCATCTCCGAGTTGCCGGCGCCGCATTGGATGCTCGGGGAAAAGCGGCAGAGGGCTGCTGCAGTCCAAATCAGTCGGGTCGTGCCACTCGAATGGCGGCGCCTTTGGAGCGCGGTGGCCCTCCACCGCTTTTGGTAAATTCCCGGGACGACCAATCTCCTGATGTCAGACAACACGGAGATGCGCCCGCCGCGATTGCTCGGGCCCGAAATGATAAAGCATTGAACGTCCTGACCCGCTTCTTTGAGCGCCTTTTGGTCACACCGTTTGCAGTTGAAGCGAGTATCTGGTGTCCGGACGTAACCTTCCAAGAGACCGGCCCGAAGAAACGCCATGGCCGGCAAGATCAACCCAAGTGCGGCCACCCACGCCGTCTTTGCGATTCGAATCATTCCCTACAAACGCTCGGGTGACGGGCTCAGTCAAGTCGCGAAGCAAAACGCGGCAGAGGAATGCGGCTGGGGAACACCACTGGAAACCTCACGCCTTTTGGCTGCCACTGCTCGCTATCGTGACTCAAGGCAGCCCCTCGGCCGGGCGTGAGGCTGGTCAAGTGAGTGTGGCCAACCAACGGCCTAGATGATTCAGGCGTTTGCGAGGAGTGACCAGGGCGCAAGTGAGCCGGTCAGCGCTGAAAAATTCTCGGGCCACAGATCGGATTTCGGCCGGGGTGACCGAGGCGAGCCTTCGTTTGGTCGCTTGGGTATCTGGCACGGTGCCGTAGCCCAGGATTTGTTCACCCAGGGCCATCATGCGGTTCTCGGTACTTTCTAGCGTCAGGTCCATCTGCCCGATGACATAGTCGCGGGCGCGTTGCCACTCCGACTTGCCGACCGGTCGATTTTTCAGGACTTCGATTTCGCGCGTGGTGAGTCGGATGGTTTCTTCCAATTTTTCGGTGTCCAGGCCAGCGGAGATTACGAGATCCCCGACGTCTTCCCAGAAGCTCGTGGCACTGTAGATGGAGTACACCAGTCCACGTTCTTCACGAATGGATTGGAACAGTCGAGAACTCATGCTTTCTCCAAGCAGCGCATTGAGTAGACGAATCGCGAATCGGCGAGGGTCGTGTCGGGAACAGGTTCGAAATCCGAGAGTGAGTTGGGTCTGTTCGGTGTCCTTGGAGTGAAGAACAATCTTGGGCTGAGTGGCCGAACAGTGCGCCGGTTCAAACGTCGCACGAGGTCCCTTCCGGAACGATTTTCGCTTGCTTTGAACGAGTTGAAGCAGGTCGGTGTGTTGAATGCACCCGGCTGCCGCGATGAGGGTTGAGCCGCTGACGTAATGGGTTTCTAGATAACTCAGGAAATCCGTCCGGCTTAGGGCATCGATGGTCTTGGGAGTCCCAGTGAGTGGGCGTCCCAGGGGGTGGCCTGGCCAGGTGGCTTCGTTCAGGAGTTCCTGGACCAATTGCGCCGGCTGATCCCGGTACATGGTGTACTCCTCCTTGATGACTTCGCGCTCTTTGTCGATTTCAGCGGGATCCAGCACCGAGTTGCGGAACATGTCGGTCAGAACGTCGAAAAGGCAGTCGACTTTGGAGGCGTGTGCGCGGGCGTAAAAGCAGGTGTTGTCTTCACTGGTAAACGCATTGAGGTAGCCTCCAATGCCTTCCACTGCTTCCGAAATCTGGCGCGCGTTTCTTCGTTTCGTCCCTTTGAACAGCAGGTGCTCAATGAAGTGAGAAATGCCACTCAGCGGCGCCGGTTCGTAACGGCCGCCTACACCCACCCAGATACCCAGAGAAACGCTGGCCATATACGGCATGGTTGCCGTGGCCACCCTCAGCCCATCCCCAACTTGAGTTAATTGATACATTGCGGATTTTTTCACCAACACGTCTTCCAGAGCCCGTAAGAATCTGACACTAGCACTACAGCGACAGTTCGCTTAAAGTTTGGAAGATGAAGGGGAAAAGCGCCGTTCTTGGCGCGACGGTTGGAAAGCTGTCGATCGCACCCGACGACATTTTTAGCTTGCGCGGAACTGGCCCGCCCGTTAATCTGCGGCTCGTCCTTGAATTGCGCTGA
>SXGT01262935.1_pt1 | contig 19827 bp, 19 predicted proteins | sample 3176221 | NCBI WGS metagenome assembly SXGT01 (sample SAMN11356862, study PRJNA531348) | freshwater metagenome | isolation source: freshwater sample F1-120 | place: China: Fuxian Lake, Yuxi | collected 2017-12-25
CCCTCTCCCAAGGGGAGAGGGAGATTACGCCAGCAGCCGCTCCACACATTCCAACAGCTTGTCCATGGCGAACGGCTTGCGGAGATAATCGTGGACTCCCAGCATTTCGGCATAGGCCTTGTGCCGGCTCCCTTCGTTCGCGGTAATCATGATGACCTTAACCGCGCTGCCCAGCGTCTTGAGCTTCTCCAGCACCAGAAAGCCGCTCCGTTTGGGCATCATCATGTCGAGGATGACCAGGTCGGGGGCATCCTTTTCGGCCATCGCTAGTCCCTGGTTGCCGTCGCGGGCGATGATGACCTCGTAACCCTTTTGCTTGAGGGCGAACTGCACCGTATCGATGATTTCAGCGTCGTCGTCCACAACCAACACTCGGCGGGGCTTGGCTTCTGCTTCTTTTTCCTTGGCCATGGTTGCTCCTGTGGTGGCTGGCCGCGCTGCAATCAGTGCCATGCTCCCAGCGGTTTGTTTCTCACTCTTAGCTTATAAGAGCGAGTCCGCGCAAGCAACGCGGGCGATGTCTATTGGGGGAGCCCGTCCTTCACAAACAGCACTCCCTCGTCGTAGGCCGCCAAACCCAGCTCCTTGAACACGGCCAGCAGCCCCGCATCCCTGGTGAAGGCTTGACCTTCAATGAGCGCCGCGCCCCCCTTTTGCAAATCGAGAAATGCTTCGGCGAGCAGAAAGGTAGTCATCCCTTCGGTTCTCGCCTCCGTCGTGTCCTCCACCCGCACTATGCCGACGGCCTGAACTCCCCAGGACTTGGAAAGTGGGGTGATATCCCAAAACGTCGCCGAAATCAGGGCGTCCGCGCTGTCCTTGAAGCGCAATTCGTAGCGGGTCCAGCAGGCGTGCATCCAAACGCAGGTTTCCCACCAATTGTCCGGCGTCACATCGTGGACGGCAGTGACCTCGCAGCGGCGACGGAGTTGCATCAACCGACGGTCGATCGGGGCGCGGAAGTTGGCCAGTGGGCAATGGAGCAATACCCGCCGCTCCTGTTCGCGGTATCCGGCACTCTTGAACAGTGCAGACTGCTCGACATCCGAAGTGAGCATGCCGGGCAGGCGGCTGCCGCCGTACAGGCCCAAATAGAAAGGATTGGCGGGAAACGCCGCTCCGCCGAGAATCTGCCGTGCGCCGCAGCTCTCGAGATAGGCTTCGCTTGCCCGCAGCAGCTCCGCCTGGATGATTGCCCGCTGCTCGTGCGGCGCTACCAGCAACTGACAAGTGGTGCCCAGCGATCTATCGACCGTTGACAGGTCGTCGCTCGCCCCAAACCCAGCGTGGACAAAGCCGACGGGCCGCTCGCCATCGACGGCCACAATCAGCCCCTCGCGGTCAAAGTAAGGGCGGGCGAACACGAGCTCTTCCAGCAGCCGCGGCGTCAGCCCCTGCATTCGCCCGCGAAGCGGCGGCTGGCTGCGCCAGATTTCGGCCAGTGCGGGGGGATCCCAGTTCTGGAAAGGGCGATAGCGGATCAAGTCAGGAGCCGGCGAGAGGCGAGTGAGGACGACATCAATCTATGTCACTATGGCCCCGCGCGGTAGCCAAGTTACGGTTTACTTTCAGATTCAAGGGCCACGAAGACTTGCCCCTCATCCACCTTTACCAAAAACTTACCGTGGATCAGCGACTTGCTGGTTTGGTGTTGCCCAGTGCTCACATCGAATTGCCAGCCGTGCCAGGGGCAGGTGGCGATGCAGCCTTGCAGCTTGCCTTTGCCCAAGGGTCCCCCTTGATGCGGGCAGATTCCGTCGAGAGCGTGAATGACGCCGTCCACGTTGAAGAGGGCGACAATCCGGTCGCCGGCGACGCATTCTTTCGCGGTCCCGGGAGGGAGTTCGCTTTCCGCAGCGGCGAGATGCCAGGTGGTCATCCCTTCATCGTATCCGGCATTAATGGGCGTGGGGAGTCTTTGCTCCGCACGCGCTCAGCACCGCGCAGGTACTGCAAGCACCGGTCCCGCAACCGTTCTCAGCCTCCGCGGTTCCGCAGCCGGGGCCGCAACCCTGGGCAAGAGTGTCGGTAAATTTGCGGAACTGGACTTTGGCTTCGTAGGTTTCGGCCAGCTCGCTGGTCAACTCGGCAATTTCCGGAGATTCACCCCCCAGAAAGTAAAAGAACAGCGACTGGCCGTCGAACAAGTGCTCCACGTCCACCAGTACCGCCGGAATCCCCCGTTCCTTGAGCCGGCTGGCGCAGGCGACAAATGCCTCGCTCCGATTGCGGTCCAGCCGGGCCAGCAGCAGATCGTCCTCGGTGGTCATGCGGCGGAGCAGCGTGCCGTGCAATTCGTCGCGCGGAGCGGCTTCGAGCGGCGAGAGGACTTCCCCCACTTCCAGGCCGCGGCGCGTGCGGCAAATCACGCGAGTGCCGCGGGGGAACCGTTCGGCCGCTTCCGCGGCAAAACGCCCCACGTGTCCCAGCACGCCAAACCGGACGAAATGCTGCCCTAACACGCCTGCTCGCTTCCTACTAAAATGAGCCGCACGAATTGTTGTCTGCAAGACCGCCTGAAGGCGGGACTCCAACGTACATCATGCAGGGATTTTTCTCCCTGGCAAGACAATAGCCGAGCCACCCATGAATTTGCTCCTCGATTCTTCCACCACTACCGATTGGCACGACTTCGCCATCCGCTCCCTCCAGGGTGAACTGCTTGCCGAGGCCGAAGCACTAGCCATCCTCCGCGCCCCCGATGAAGAGTTGCTCGACATCCTGGCGGCGGCTTACCGCGTCCGCCGGCATTATTTCAGCAACACGGTGCAGCTCTATTTCCTGATGAACGCCAAGAGCGGGCTCTGCCCCGAGGACTGCCACTATTGCTCGCAGTCGAAGGTCAGTGAGGCAGATATCCCCCGCTACAACCTCCTCAGCCGCGAGAAGCTACTGGATGGGGCACGGCTGGCGGCGGAGAGGAAATCGAAGACGTATTGCATTGTGATTTCCGCCCGCGGGCCGAGCGAAAGGGAAATTCAGGCCGTCGAAAAGATGGTTCCGGAGATCAAGTCCAAGTACGACCTGGAAATCTGCGCTTGCCTGGGGCTGCTCACTCCCGACCAGGCGCAGCGGCTGGCGGCCTGCGGCGTGAATAAAGTCAATCACAATCTGAATACCAGTCCGGAATATTACGAGCAGATTTGCACGACGCACACCTACCAGGACCGCGTGGCCACACTCGCCGCTTGCCGAAGCGCCGGTCTCGCGCTGTGCAGCGGCGGCATCATTGGGATGGGGGAGCAAGATGAGGACGTTGTCAGAATGGCCCTCGCGTTGCGGGAACTGAAGGTGGAGTCCATCCCCCTCAACTTCCTGATCGACATCAGCGGTACACCGCTCCAGCGAACCAAGAACCTCACTCCCCGCTTCTGCCTCAAAGCGCTGGCCATGTTCCGGCTGGTCAATCCGAGCAGCGAAATTCGCATCGCGGGCGGGCGTGAGTTGCACCTGGGGAGCATGCAGTGCCTGGGGCTGTATGCCGCCAACAGCGTCTTCGTCGGCGACTATCTAACGACCGCCGGACAAGCACCGGAAGCGGATTACAAGATGATCGAAGAGATGGGTTTCGTCATCACGCGCCGCGAAGCCGCCGCGGAAGTTGGTGGAATGGCGTAGCCTCATCGCGAGGGGTTTGTTGCTCAACTTAGGAATGAATCCGGGGCCGTGGACACAAAAGCGAGCAATGCCATCCCCCTGAAATGGTGGTTGTGGCGAGTCATGTTTTCGGTCAAAAATTTGAATTGTTTCCAGGGCGAGTAGAGTTCCTGAACGATTAACACTTGATACGCTCAAATGATGCGCCTTTTTCAAATTGCGTCGGTGGTTGGCGTCGTACTCCTAATGGGTTGTGGCGGATACAAAGCCGCCAAGGGCGTTGTGGTGGTGGGAAAAGTGACGAAGGGGGGAGCGCCTATCACCGTTCCCAATATGGAATCAAAGACAGGTACTGTGAAAATTGAGCTCTTCCCGGTTCACGCCAATCCACAGGATCAGCGAGAAGCCGAAGGCACCCTCGGTGAGACCGACGGGAGCTTCAAGATTTCCGGTGCTGGCAAAGGTGTCATGCCCGGTAAATATAAGCTGGCGATCTTTGCCGATCCCGGCGACGGCTTGAACCAATTGGGAGATAAGTTCACAGGAACCAACTCGCCTATTGAAGTTGAGGTTTCCGATGCGAAGTTGGGCGGGACGCAGGATCTTGGGTCAATTGAGGTTGATTCGTTTAAGTAGGGTCATTCGAAGCAAGTTGCGTCGTTGGCGCAGTTGCTGTTTGGGCGGGCATGTAAGGTGGGGGCGACCGTTTTGAAGGTAACTCATTCGAGTTCCTGGCGGTCAAGTTCGGGCTGAACTTGGTTTGAATCTCATTTCTTGAGGATGGGGAAAATGAAGACGCAGATTTCTAAGCGGTTAGGTTTTACACTGGTCGAGTTGCTTGTTGTGATCGCCATCATTGGCGTACTTGTAGCTCTATTGCTTCCTGCAGTTCAATTCGCCCGCGAGTCGGCTCGGCGCATGTCCTGTGGCAATAACTTGAAGCAACTCGGGCTGGGATTCCAGTTGCATCAGGATGCGCTTCGCACAATTCCTCATGCGGGCCTTGAGAGTTGGAACAACGTCCCGCGATTTATCAATGGACAGGGAGCAACTGGGGAATTGCAGTGGGCTGGATGGGGCTATCAAGTTTTGCCCTATATCGAGCAGGAAATGGTGTTTAACGGAGGGGGCGACACGACCGGTACCGATGATGGTCGCCGAATTGCCGCAATCAGCGCCGTGATTCCGTCCATGTACTGTCCCACCCGTCGCGTCGCCAAGGCGAACCCTCAATATACAGCGGGCTATCCGATTGACGTCAACCTCGGCAGGCTCGGCGCGCCGGGGACCTATCGCCATGGCCAGACCGATTATGCGAGTGCTTACGTAGATTCTGCTGGAGCTGGCAGAAATGTCAGCGCTGGTTCACTCTGGATTGTATTGGGACCCGTCGATCGCAGCGGCGCGGTGGTGCGCCTGCGACGGACCACTGGAACCACCGGGGAAAATCAGCCGGATCCGGCAAGGAACACCTTGAACGCGATTGGCCTGGAAGGACTGACCGACGGCTCTTCGAATGTCATCCTTTTGGGTGAGAAACGTCTCAACATGTCGTTCATTGGCCAGAATCAAAGCGACGACAACGAAGGCTACACTTGCAGTTGGGATCATGATGCAAATCGAAATGCTTCCCGAAAGCCGCTTCCTGATTTTGTCGGTTCGGGTACGGGAGACGCTCGTTTCGGCGCATCACACCCAGCAGGATTCCAAGTCGTAATGGGAGACGGTGCTGTAAAGTTCATCCCTTATGTTGTGGACGAGTTGCTGTTTCACCGGCTAGGCTACCGCAACGACAACCAGGCCGCCTCTGTGCCCGTGCAGTAGTCTCAATTTTCAAACGCCTCGGCTCGCCTGGCGAGCCGGGGCTATCTTGCCCGTCACTTGTTGACGAGAGACGACCCTGTACGGGCATGACGGTGCTTAAAGTAGACCATCCTTCCATGGACCAGTAATTGCAAACGTGATTCCCGGCGTCTGATGGTTGACAAACAGCCATCGTCCGTCCGGACTGAACGTTGCGCCGGCCCATTCGCCGTTAAAGTACTTCTTGTTGAAGCCGCTGCGGGGCGTTTGGGTCAAGTCGATGTTGTTGATGCCAAACACACAAAGCTGGCCATCACGGGTCAGGCACTGCAATCGCATCGGCTCCGTCCCTTCGCCATCCTCGCAAACGACCAGGCCGCCACGCGGGCTGGCCACGATGTTGTCCGGCATATTGAGGTCGCTGATGCCACGGGACTGATAGACGAGTCGAAGCTTCTCTTCGGCAATCACATATTCCCAGACCTGCCCCTTTTGGATGTTGCCGCCACTCTTGGCAGTGAAGAAGATGCGGCCCTCCAGAAACCAGCAGCCCTCCGGCCCGCCAAAGGTTGAACCACCCAGCTTCTTCCCCTGCAGGAAAACGCCCGATCCATCTGGCTTTCCATCTTTGGTCTTTGCCCGTGAATGAGCCCGTTCGGGATTCTCGATATCGACCCAGGAAACATCGAACAGGTCGTTTTCCCGCCAGCCAGTGCGGCTGTCGGCGACGTCTTTGAGCTTCATCATCTGCAGCTTGCCACCTTCGGCCAGGTGTTTCGGTGAATTGGGAATGAAGCGATAAAAGCCCGCTGCCGGTTTGTCTTCCGTTTCGTAGACGATTCCGCTCGAGGGGTCGATGGCGATCGCCTCATGCACGAATCGCCCCATCGCGGTCAGCGGGTGGGGACTCACGGCTTTCGTCGCCGGCACCTCGAAGATCCAGCCGTGCGTCTTCTCGAACGAGAAAGGTTGGCCCTTGTCGTCCTTGTCGCCTGGCTGATGCAGCGTCTCCTCACAGGTGAGCCACGTGCCCCACGGCGTCGGGCCGCCGGCACAATTGCGGCTGGTGCCGGAAATCGAACTCCAGGATTTGAGCAGTTCACCTTTTTTGGTGTCGAAGAGGAGATTCGTGCAGCCCGCGGGCCCTTGCGGATCGTAGGCGATGTCTGAACCGCCGAATGCCTGGCCGCTGCCGTCCACTTCGTGATTGCGGCAGAGCGTGACCGTGTCTTCGTCCGACGCAATGACCGCCATGCCATCGTGCTTGCTTGGCGTGATGCCCCCCTCCGTCAATTGGTCGTTTTCCCAGCCGAAGGTCAGGTACTCAAAGCCCTCCGGTAACTGCATCAGCGGCAGTCCGGTGGTTTTGTCCTTCACGGGAACGAGCTTGCCGAAATCCTGGTGCGTCCTCGGCCGCTCGCCGGCCTGGAGCCGGGCGGCGAAACTCTCAAAAGGCGAGGCAAAGGCAGCAGCGCCCAGGAGCGTGGTGGAGGAGCGGAGGAACGAGCGACGGGAGTAGCGGGACATGGCAACCTTTGCTTAGCCCCCGCGACCACGCGGGGATGGACTTGCATTTTACCGCGCGAAAGGTGAGGCCTGCGAAGGTTTCATGAGATTCATGTGCGTTTCGGGCAGGCTGGAAGCCTACCCCACTCTCTTAGCCACCCCGGCAAAGATGTTATACATCACGCCGAGGTACTCTTCGGCTTCTGATACCGGCATTACCAGCGGCGGGCTGACTCGGATGACTTTGCCGGCGAGGGGGCCGAGCAGATGGATGGCGCGGCCCTCTGCGTCACCCCGGTAGCAGGCTTCGACGCAGGCCTTCGCGACGGCGTCTGCCGGAGTGTTGCGAATGGGGGCGCATTCGATCCCCCATACGACTCCTTCGCCGCGGATGTGGGCGACGATGGGAAGCTCGTTGAGCTTGAGAAGTCCTTTTTCAATGACAGCCGAGAGCTTTTTGGCCTGCCCCATCACTTCGGTTGTTTCGTATTCGTCGAGCGTGGCCAGGACGGCGGCGCTGGCGAGGGGGTTGGCGCTCCAAGTATCGCTCGCTTCGCCGTAGTGCATGTTGGCGAACAGGTCCGCCCGGCCGACGGCGGCACTGACGGGGACGCCGTTCCCGAGCCCCTTGCCCAGGACCACGATATCGGGCTCCACGCCATATTCTGTGAACGCAAACAGAGAGCCGGTCCGGCCGAAGTTGGCCTGCACCTCGTCGAAGATGAAGACGATGTCGTGCTCGCGGCAGAAGCGGGCCAGCAGTTGGATGTATTCCTTCTGCGGATGAAAGCTGCCGCCACCGCCAAGGTAGGGCTCAGTGATGAGGGCGCAGATTCTGTTGCCGTATTCCGTCCACAGCTTGTTGAGTTCCGCTTCGTACGGCTTCAAATCAATCGGCTGCTTGCGGCGGGCAACATTGAGGCATTCTTCCCGCGGAAAGCTCAGGAACTTGACCCGCGAATCCCGCTCACTGTCCTGCTCACTGCCGGTCACTGCTCCGGCCAGCCCCTTCTTGCCGTGAAAGCCGTAGCGGGTGCTGAGTATCATTTGCTCCCCCGGCCGACGGTCCATCGCGGCCCAGAGGGCCTTTTGAATCGCCTCGCTCCCGCTGGCCGCCCACAGCACCTGCTCGCACTTCTTGCCGCCGGCTTGCTTCTGCATCAGCGCCACCAGCCGCTCGGTGGCGATCGTCTCGACCTCGGTCACCGCGTTGTAGCCGTTGAGCGTCACCGCCTCGCAGAATTCCCCGGCTGTCTTCAGCCCCCCGAGCTGCAAATACTCGATCACCCGCTTCCACCAGCGGGTCGGATTATGCCCCAAGTTCATCACCAGCACCCCCGACGAAAAATCGGCCAGCTTCCGCCCCTCCGGCGTCCAGTGATACGACCCTGCCGACTTCGCCAGCACCGCCAGGCTCGGCGTAAACGTCCGGAGCGCATGCGGCTCCACCTTCGCCAGCCGCCGGCGGATGTCGTTGGAAGCGGTTTCACCAGGATGGGAAATGGGAGTGGGAATTTCGGCGGGCATGAGCGGAGAGGTTGGAGGTGTGAGCCGAGCGTGGGGCGTGAGCCCCAAGACATTGACGACAATGTGTGGTTAGCCACTTTTGGGACACCCCCGAGCCTTCTTCGGGGGAAGTTCACCGATAGCCTAGACCACGGCTCATCATAACATTATCCCCGTCGTTCGCCGACGCGGAGCAATGGCATTCTGCCTGGCAACTCGGTGCTGTTAAAACCGATACCCGCCGCCGATGTTGACAAAGAATTTCGGCGACTGATCGTTGAGGCCCCAACCGAACCGCGCACCGACTTCCCAGTCAGAGGTAATGAGATAGTGTGCGCCGGGACTGATGAAGTGCTGGGTCGTCTCCCGCCCGCGTCCTTCGCTGAAGATGCCAAAATACTCCAAATGGGCTTTCCAGCGATCTCCCAGGGGGATCTTGATCACGGTCGAAGGGCACCAGACGTTAAAGCGATCTTCTTCCTCGCTGCCGGTGCTGTAGCGGATGCCGGAATCCCACACACAGCCATTAGGCAGCGTCCAGCCGGAGACATAGGTGAGGGCCGGGTGCGTGTCGGTCGATGTGCCGCTGGTGGGGGTGAAGGCCTGGAGGATAACGGCCGATTGCGGAACCCAGCCGTTCTGGTTCGTGAGGGCGGCTTTAAGTCCGTACGAGATCGTGGCTTCTTCTTCCAATTCCGGTGCGTCCTGAAGATCATTGGCATTATTAGCGGAGATGGGATTGCCCGCCCCCCCCACTTCATAGTTCGCACCCAAGCGCAATTCGAGCCAATCAGCCACACCGTAACGCATGACGATTTCAGGAAAACTGTGCGTTTCCGGAACCCGGCGATTGTCTAGGAACGTGTACGCCGATTCGATCACCCATCTCCGCCGGCCGACCAAGGTCGTGGCAGGTGTAAAGGAGTCCCGATCCGTCTCGAACTCATTCCCTTCTTCTGCCGGTCCCCCGCCCTCTTCCTCCAGGCGAATGTCAGCCGGTTCCGGAACCCTGGGCTCAAATACCTGTCCAAATGCCAAGACTGGAACCAGGAAGAGCGCGGGGAACGAGATGGTAAAGCGGGCGTACATCGAGTGACACTCCAGGAAGGATCCGTATCCGTCGTTTCGACGTTTTTGGGTGGATTTCTGTAGTTCCGAGGTTTATGCCGGACTGACTTAACGCGGGAACAATTGCTAGTACGAAGGCACTTGACAACCATTCTCGTCGATACTACCTTGTTTAATAAAGGTAGCTGGCTGCATGATAGATTCCAACAAGTACTCGTTTGTCCGGAAGGGGCTGCTGGAGTTTGTCGTGCTGCAGACCGTTTCGGCGAACAAGGTCTATGTGGCCGAGATTCTGCAGCGATTGCAGAATACGGACTTCGCGACCCAGGAGGGGACGCTGTATCCGTTGCTCAGCAAAATGTGCCGCGAAGGAATGCTGGCCTACGAGTGGCACGAGTCTGATACGGGACCGCCGCGCAAATATTACAAGCTGACCGCGGCCGGAAGAAAACATTTGGCCGAGTTTCGCGAATACTGGGTAGAACTCACCGGGCTCATTGAAAGGCTGGGACAACCAAAATGAAGCAAGTCATCAAAATCAGTTTGTGCGAAATGGCGTTCGAGCTGGAACAAGACGCCTTCAGTGCGCTGAACGCGTACTTGGAGCAGGCCAAGACGCGGCTGCGGGCCAGTCCCGACCAAGGGGAAGTCGTCGCGGATTTGGAGCGTTCGATTGCGGAGAAGCTGGCCGCATTGACAGCCAATCAACCTGCCCCCGTTTGCAGAGATAGGGTCGTGGCGATTCTCCAGGAGGTCGGCGCGGTTGAACCGGGCGACATCGAACGCCTCACGGCCAGCCCCGAGCCCACGCCCAAGAAGCGGCAACTCTACCGCCTCAAGCAGAAGCAGCACATCGCCGGAGTATGTGCGGGCCTGGCCGAATATGCTGACTTGGAAGTGAACATGGTCCGATTCATTTTCCTGGCGCTAACCGGTTTGACGGGTGGAGTTTTTGCCGTGGTTTATATCGTGATGATGTTCATCGTCCCCGTGGCCGACGCGTCGGTAGAACTCAAGGGGGCTGCGGGCGAGCCGAGAAAATCGACCGTAACCTCCCCATTTGTCCCTGTGATGGGAGCACCCCCGCCCATGAAAGGTTAGGATTTCTTCGTATGCCAATTCGGAAGTACAGTAAACTCCCGCCGAAAAGCGAGCTCGCCGCAAGCGCAAGAAGCGATACATGATGGTGTTCATGAACGGCAGGCAAGTTCGCGTGCCTCGCCTTCAATTGATTGAAGCATTTGCGGTCGACGAATTTATCGCCAGAAATGCCGATCCCATTTGGCTACACCAGAACGAAATGTGGGAATTGATAGGCCGTAACGACAAGCCAGACCAAGCGGCAGCAGGTGGTCCCTGAATTCTCCTCTCATTTTTCTACCCATGACATGGGTAGAAAAATAGCGGTAGAGAGATACTCGCAAGAGCAGCCCTCCTCTGGGCAGGGGTTAATAACATGATCCGCTCCAGCCACCGAGCTTTGCACAGAGCCTGAATTGGTGACTTCAACCTGGATGAATTTGATCCGGTCCCAAACGCTGGCCAGGTTCTTCTTCCACCCGGTCGAGACATTATCCAGCACTCGCACGCGGTCCCCGCGCACGAGCAAGGCCTCGACCAAATGAGAGCCGACGAAGCCGGCACTGCCGGTGAAGAGAGAGGGACATGGGCGAATTCTGAATGAGTGTTAGAATACCAAGCCTTCAAACATTCGCCATTCGAATTTCGTATTTGCCCCGTCATTCCCCATTCGCCATCACCGCCACGCATCCCATGACTCTCGCCCCGGCCGCGCGGAAGGTCTTCAGCGCTCCCTGGGCTTCCTTGGCGTCGGTCGCGCCGAGGCGGATGACGAAGTAGGTGGCGTCGCAAGAGCGGGCCAACGGTGTGAGGAGCGACCCGTTGGACTGGCCGCCGTCGATCAGGACCAGTGGGAACTCTGCTTCAAGCTTGGGGATGAAAGAATTCAGCGTGTCGGCAGCCGTGGCGATGTTCAAATTTCCGCGTCCGGTGGGCAGAAATGCCAGGTTTTTGAACGAAGTGGAAATCACGTGGTCCCGCCAGGTTCGCGGAGCGACGAGGGCGTTTTGTAGTCCCCCGAGCGTTCCCGCGCCAATACCGGCCGAGAGTCCCGCCCGCTCGAAATCAGCATCGACCAGGAGAACATTTTCCCCTTGCTCAGCAAACAGCGCGGCAACATGCGCCAGCATTTCGTCGCCGCGACTGGCCAGGCCGATGCCGGTGAAGAGGAGCGAGCGCTCGTTGGTGCCGCGAAAGTCCTGCCGCAATCGCTGCACCAGCTCCGCAAAGGGGCGGCTGCGAGCGGGATGGAGGATGGTCTCGCGAATGCGATTCTCAAAGAGTGTCGCCGTGCGGACGGGATTCTCCGTCGAGGACGGCTCGTTCGCCGGCACCACTTGCGGTACGCCCAGTTCGCGCGCCAGCGCCGCCCCCGCATTCAAAGCCGTCTGATTGACGACCACCGCGGGAGCCAGCGTGTACTGCAGACCGTGGGCTGCTGCCGAGGCCGTGACAGGAGGTGTATGTTCCCCTGGGAGCCTGGCGTTTTGCCCAAGCGTTTCCATCAATGGCCGTGGCGCGAAGGCTTCCACCGCAAGTTGCCCCGCCGCCCGGCGGGGCTTCACGCGGAGAGCAGGACGGGGCTTGATGCGGGTCGGCAGTTCGGCGACGGTATTGCTGGTGGGCGCGTCATCCGCTTGTTCGATCGACTTCTCAAGCGTAAGCAAGGCGCCTTCGCCGCCCTCGTTCTGGAACGCCGGCCCCACCGGTGAAGTGGCGAAGGAAGTTCCTCGCGTTTCCAAGTCTTGGAGTGCCTTCAGCAGATGGCTCATCCGGCTCTCGGGGGTTAGCGGTTGCGAAGGGTGCTGAAAAGAGTACGGTACTCGCGGCGCTGTGTTTTTGCCGGCGGGCTGCGCTGTGCTTTTGCCGGCGGGCTGCGCTGTGTCCGCGCGGTTCCGCCTGTGTGCCGGGGCATGTCACGGCGGCTGACGCTCGCGTCTTCCGGCAGGACGGGGTCGCTGGCGGGATTGAAAGCCGCAAACTCGGCGGAACTCTCCACATGCACGCGGAGCGAATCGGAATCGTCCGCCTCCGGCAGCACGGGGTCATAGGAGGCGGGCTCGTTGAATTCTGCTGCCAATTCGGCGGCCGACGCGATTGGCACCTCTTCCGCCGGCCGGGCCGAGATCGCGGCCCGCCGAGAGAGTTCCATGATTTGGTCGGCGATTTCAAAAGTGCCGTCCTGTTGGTCAATCAAATCGGAAACATGGTTCGCCGCCATATTCGCATAGTGGTCGATGACAATCTCTTCTTCGTCAAAGCCGTCGCCAAACGGATTGGCGGGCGTCAGGAAGGTCAGCTCCACTTGCGTTTGGGCATCTCCCACCGGCTCAAATTCCTGCGCGTCCTCGTAGAGATCCCCCAGCGTCCCGAACTCAATCCCGTCGGCCGAGTCGAGTGCTCCCAGCCCGCGATCAATACGGTCCAGGTTCTCGCCGGCCCGCTGCTCGGCAGACAGTTCCGAGAGCTCGTAACGGGGCTGGATTTCATCTTCCGGCGGGGCTTCGGCAGACGTTGCATACTTGGGGGCTTCGTCGTCCGGCAACTGGCCAAATTCAATCACGGTGGCAGACGCGACGTTTTCTCGCTTCGAAGTCTGGTGCCAGGGAGCGGGAAGTTGCTGCAGGTCGGCCCAGGCTTCTTCGATGGCCTCGGCACCGATTTGCGAGTGTCCCCCCACTGCCGACAGCACCAGGGCATGGTCGCAGACCTGGTTCACCAGTCGCGGAATACCCTCGGTGGCGGAGTAAACGGCTTTGAGGGCCGCGGGCGTGATGAGGTTTTCGTCGCCGCCGGCCCGCTGGATCTGCTGGCGGATGAAGTGGACAGTCTCGTCGCGATTGAATGGCTGTAAATAACAACGGGCCGCAATCCGCTGTTGCAGCGATTCCAGCTTGGGGCTCGCCAGCCGCTCTTCGAGCTCGGCACTTCCCGCCAGGATGAGCCGCACGCGGGGCTGGCCGTCACGGATGAAGTTGCTGATGAGGCGGATTTCTTCGAGTAGTCGCAGCGGCAGAGAATGCGCCTCGTCCACGATCAACAGCAGCCCGGCCATGCCACTACCGCGAGGCTCTAAGTGGTCAATCAGTGAAAGGCGGAGCTCGCCTTCTTCCATGCCGCGATACGGCAGGTGCAATTCGAACAGGATGTTCTGCAGCAAGGCTCTTCGCGTACTCAGCCGAGCGCTCGACAGCATGGCCACTTGAAACTGCCGGTGGCGGAAGTGGTCGGCCAGAAGTTGGCAGAGGAGCGATTTGCCGCTTCCCGCCGGCCCGACAATCAGGCCCGGTCCTTCGGCCCGCTCCACGCAGCGGATGAGACTTTGGCGGGCTTGTTCCATCGCAGTCACGGGGACGTAGTTTTCCACCTGGGGAGCGGCAACGAAAGGGCGGGTCTGAAACTGGAAGTGGCTCTCGTACATGGGTCATCCTGTGGCGGGTGCCGCATCCTTGCGACGATTCAACTCATCCGGGTGCTAGCGGCGGGGGGTCATCGCGCGGTCTGCCCCTGGCCTGGTGTACCCATAACCATCGGCGGTTTTGCCGCGAGCGCTAGAGCTTCCGCCCAAAACGGCAGGTGAGAATCTGGGGACGAGGTGCTGGGCTAGCTTGGAGCTGTCAAAATGGAGAGGTTGGCCCGACGGTCTCGCTTCTAGGAGTTCTTCTCAAAAATCCTGCTGTAACGGTGCGAAGAATAGTGCGATAGCGCCCGGATTGCGCTTGGATTGCGCCCCTGGGCAGCTTCTCCTATTTCGCACCCTCACATGTCCCTTTCCAGTACTCGTGAGGTTCTCCTTATCTTCCGAGGAGTCCCTGCGCTATTGCTGCTGGGACTCTGCTGTGGCGGCTGTGCCAGCGGACCTCCAGCGGCCCGCGTCGTCCGCCAGCCGCCAATTGCTAGCGATGGCCCCCTGGATGAGCAGGCCGTTTTGCGAGTTGCGGCCCGTATGCAGGCGAGTCTCGCCACGCTTTGTAACTTGCGCAGCGACAGCTCAACTCCGAAGCTCGACTACCTGTTGCCGCGGGTCCACGATCTGGTCGAGCAGGAACTGGCCGAATATCTCGCCTGCCGCGACGAACTGCAGCGGATCGCCGATTTGCACCCTTCCAAGTCCCCCCAAGCGGACCTGGGGCGGCTGGCCGCTCTGAAACGAGCCGAGTGCGACATCGCGCTCACCTCCGCCACTCTCGAGGACGCCGTTTTGCGGCAGTCCCTCAATCAGGAGTTCTATCGCTCGGGAATTCCCGCGGGGACGTGCGACGAGATCTCGCACGAATTGACCGATTCGAGTCTACAGACTTCGCTCCCGGATGTTCGCCCGCGGATTGACGGCATCATCCGCCAGCAGTCGCTGTTGCTCCCCGCGGTGGAAAACGAATTCTGGCATGCCCCCCCCACTCGCTATCTTGCCACGACCAGCCGCGCCGCGGGAAATCAACTCCATCGCTCTCATGGGTCGCTGGTTGCCCATGTCGGCCGCCTCAAGAATCCCGCGTATCAGCCGCTCGAATTCACCCCCGATCAGCGCCAGCAGATTCACGCCGCGCTGCAACCCGGTGATGTGCTGCTAACGTATACGGCCGGATTTGCGAGCAACTATTTCATTCCCGGCTCGTTCAAACACGCGGCCACCTTCGTCGGAACCGAGGAGGATCGCCGCCGCGTGGGAATCCCCGCCGAGGCTCTCGCGCCCCTTGCCGGTCCCAGCAACCAGCGGCTTGCGCACGTACTGCGGCAGACGCAAACCGCGGAGAGTGACCCGGCGGACGTAGTGGAGTCGGTCGCGGAGGGGGTGCTGCTGAATCAATTCGATCGCATCCTCACCACGCGGATTAATCGTCTCGTCGTGCTCCGCCCCTGCCTGTCTGCCGAGGAGCGGTCCCGGCAACTCGTCGATGTCCTGTCGTATGTCGGCGACGAATATGACTTCTCATTCGACCTGACCGATGGTTCCGACCAGGTCTGCACCGAAGTGGTCTACCGCTCGCTTCAAGGCCGCGGCGGCATCGCCTTTCCCCTCACCAAACACGCCGGCCGCTTCACGCTGACCGCCGACGAAATCCTGAAGTACCATCTTCATTCCGGAGCGGGCCAGTTCGAGACTGTCCTGACCATCGACGAAGACCCACGCTCGCCCGGCAAGGCCCAGCTTCATTTTGCCGACGAAGGCCAGGCTTGGATCACCAAGCTGCCGGGAATGGGGGATTAGAATCAAGTTGGGGAATTGGCTTCCTAAAACTGAACAATGAAGCCTCACCCATTGCGCCCACGCGGCCTGGAGCCTGGCCCGTTTCGCGACCCGTTGCTTTCGGGGTCCGAACCCAACGAGGTTGTAAACCCAAAGGGGTCTGTTAAACGGAGAGCGCGAGAGTTTGGGCGCGAGATTGGACCAAGAGCAGGTGCGGCGGCGCTCTCCGCAGGAAAACGGAGAACTCTCGACACACGTCACTGTGGACGTAAGTCGTTACGCGGCTTGCGGAAAAGACGAAACGCCGAAAGCTCTCGCTCTCGGCGTTTTGAGTAAACCAGATGGTCGGCGAAAAGTTCGCAAACCGAAAAAGCTCCCCGGAACCAACCCTCTTCGAAACAGTACTCTCTTTTTTGATTTTCGTAAGTGCTAAATCTGTATGGACTTCGTGAGTTCGAGACTGTTTCGGTGGCGGAAAACGAAACCGACCCTCTTCGAACTTTTAAACGAGGGAGTTAACAGTGGCGTTCAAATAGTTCGGTGCCAGGAGATCGATTGGCTGATTTCCTGGCCGATGTTTACATTTCTACGGGGATGTCGTTTTCAGTATGCTGCGGAGTGGGGGATGATCTTTCGCGGCCTCAATGGCCTTGATGGCTTTCTCCACGTCGCCGACACGCTGGTCGTTGAGTTCGCCACCGGGAAACTCCCGGTTCTCGACCTCGGCGTTGAGGCTGGCAATCAACTTTCTCAGCGCCGGGATCTGCGGCTTGGCGGCGGATCCGTAGCCGGTGATCATTTTCATGATCTCGCCAGTACGGCTTTCGCTGCCATGCCCGCCCTGGGTTTTCGCCAGACCGACCGCCGCCGCCATCCCTTCTTCGAAATGATATTTGGTCAATGCCGTCAAACCCGCCATGCGAATCGAATTGTTGAACATGGTGTCCGCCGGACTGGGGCTCTCCACCGCCGCGAGAATGACTGGGGCAAGGAGAATGACATCATCTTCGCTGAGTTGGTTCTGGAAGCAATGCTCAAGCGTGGCACGGGCCATGCCATCCGAATTAGTAGATACCGCGCGGATGGCCTGGTTGCGCAACTTGGGATCCACTTTGTTGAGTTCCTCCCTCAGCGGGCCGGAGAACACGGCGGCGGCCAACTGGCCGTGCGCGATTTGCACGGGGTCTTCCCAACGGATCGGCCACGAGGGTTCCGCGGTCGCCTCGAGCGCCTTGAGGATGCTCTCGATGGCCGGCTTGGCTGTCCCACCCATTTTTCTAACAGCCTCGGCCGCCTTGTAGCGCACCCAGCGGTCCGGGTGGGCGAGCTGTTTGACCAGAACCGGCAGTGCCTCGGGAGTATTGATGAGCCCCAGCGCCTCACAGGCACCCTGGATTTGATGCGGATCGCCGGTGTCGGCGAGTTTGATTAGGTCGGCCACCATTGACTTTGACCCGGGGCGCGCCGCCAGTTCCTGCGCCGCCCAGCCACGGACGATCGGCGACCAGTTGCCGAAGGCGGCGACCAACTCCCTGGGGGACAACTCGCGCCGTTCGAGATCGAAACGGCCGGCTGCCACGGTTTCAGCGGCTTCCGTCTTGTCGAGCCAACCCGAAGGATCCGCGTCGCGGCCGGTGATGACGAGTTTCCTCAGTGGCAGCGAGTAGGTGAGCACATAGGTGGCGGCGGGACTCAGCCCGTTGTAACTGCTGTTTCCATAGTAGGTATTGTCATGCGTCTGCCCGGCTCCGTATTGTTCGCCGCCGTCATAGGTGAACGATCCGTCCGAGCGGCGGACCAGATCAAGGTGCCACGAGGACTGGCGGAAGAAAGCAGCCGCCGTCTCGGGTCCGCCGACGGCCGCACCGAGGGCGCTCCACAGGTAGCTGAATCCCTGCCCAGTGTGACCGTATTCGCGACTGGCGAATCCTGCCGTGGCCATGCGGGCGAAAAACTCCGTTTCCTTCGGCTTGTTGCCGACAGCGGAAAACATCACCGCAGTGATGGAATTCTTGCCGTTGTTCTCATGGTAGGGCCATGGTTCGTGTTCGCCGTAGGGGATGGCACCCTTGTCGGTGAAGTAGCCGAAGAACCCGGCGGCGCGGATAATTGCCCGATCGATTTCCGGGTGCTTCACGCCGCATTTTTTGGCGAGCACGATGGCGAGGTTGGCCGGTAGTCCAGCCATGTTCACAGGACCATAGGGTGGCACAGAGCCGTTGAATTTACCGTCCTTGCTGAGCGCTGCGAAGCCATGCCCAAAGGTCCCATACATGCTCTGGCCACGGGCCAACTTGAGGGCACTTTTTTCGATCCAGGGCAGTATTTCCCGATCGCGGGTGACCATGTAATATTCGCAGAGAAACAGCAGGCGATAGCCCTTGTTCCAGGTGTCGCCCCAGGTGGGTCCGGCGGGTTTCTTGTCAGGATCGAGATTTTCCTTGGCCAGTTCGTGTGCGAAGTCACGCAGTTTTGGCAGATACTCTGGCTTCCCCGTGGCGAGCAGGGCCAGCCCCTGGATGGATCCTGCCCAGTTAGGCTCCATCTTTTCCTTTTCGAGTACCTTGATGGCGCCATCGAGGATACGTTTGGATTTCTCGCAGTTCCATGGCGCGGTGTCGCTGTAGGTGCCCATCATGGGGAGCTTCAACGCGAGATCCCGCATTTGGCCCGCCCGCCAAACCATGAGATTGAGCACTCCACCCTGGGCCTCCGTTTCCGCTTCCTGAATGGCCAGTGCGATCGACTTGCGAGCGTCGTCGCCAAAGGGCTTGCCATCCACGCCGAGGATCACATCGTCCACCTTCACGACTCCGTCGGCAGGTGATGCGGCACCCACATGGGTGACCAGGATCTGGCGGCTGGCCAGCGTGGTGCGGCCTTGCGCGGCATCGAGATTGTCCGCCGCCTTGGTATGGATCCAGCCGCGCAGGCCGGTCGCACCCAGATTGTAGGTGAGCTCGCGGTCCACCGACTGCGTGCCCTTGGTGAGATCGAGGACTTGTGAATAAAGTGGGCTGGTGAGGCCCATCGCAAGTGCGGCGAGCAAGCCGATGGTTTGAATCGATGTTTTCATGATGCGGTCCTAATGTAAATTGATTACTTCAACAGGCTCTTCATACCTTCGCCAGCCGCTTCGCCGATAAGAAAGTAACTCTCCGCATTGGCGAACCAGTGATGACCATGCGTGGGACAGGGGGAGAGTTCTGCCGGCCGGGCAAAATCGGTGGTCTTGATGAATAAAGCATTCTTGATCTGCTTTGTTCCTTCTTCCTGCGCCTTTCTGAATTCAAACATCGCGCCCTCGCTCACCGGTCCGCCATTTCCAAGCTGGCCGACCACCACCGGCATATTCGGCACATTGAATTCCTTGCGGAGATCGCTGACCAGGTTGACGAGAAGCTGCGCATATTCGGGTATCGCCTGTGGGGTGACCATGTCGTTATAGCCCTGCTGCCAGTAAAAACCCGCGATTTCATATTCCTGCTCGCCGAGATCCGCCAAGGCGGCGCGGACTTCTTTCACCATTTGGTGATAAGACTGCCCAACATCCTCGGGTTTTGGCCAGTTGCCGGTGTCATAGGCTGGCTTGCCAGAACTTGGCGAACGGAAATGCCCGTGCAGGCTGTGCCCGCCCCAGGCCGTCTTGATCAACAGCACCGGCTCCTCGTAGAAGTCGCCCAGAACAAAACCGAACCCCAACTCGGGGCCCATGTGCCTTCTCGATCCGTCTGCGGCATAACCGGTGTAACCCACCGAGAGGCCGCCCTTCAGGAGCTTGTCGCCGCCAACCTTGAATGATACCTGCACATCATCCCGGACGACCCATTCCCCTTTTTCAGTCTTGAGCTTCTTCATCTTGTCGGCACTCTTCGAGTGCTTCATCGACCAGACCAGATTGCCCTTGTCTCCGTTGGGGCCATCATCATGGTCCACTGAGCCCTGCCCTTCCATGTTGGACTGCCCGGCGAGGATGAACACTTTTAGAGGTTTGTCGGCAGACATGGCGGGAAACGCCGCCAGCAGAGTCGCCCCGATGGCCAGCAAAATCCGGATTCTCATAAAAGACACCTCAAAAG
>SXGT01905467.1_pt1 | contig 19826 bp, 14 predicted proteins | sample 3176221 | NCBI WGS metagenome assembly SXGT01 (sample SAMN11356862, study PRJNA531348) | freshwater metagenome | isolation source: freshwater sample F1-120 | place: China: Fuxian Lake, Yuxi | collected 2017-12-25
TATTAAAAAGAATGTAAACGGATTTATTTGTTTATCACCATTTGAGCTTAAATCTGATATTAGAAGGTTGTCGGCAAGCACTAAATACAGTGCTTACATAGGATATTCAGAAAATGTCAATTTAAACTCAGTCCATTTTGGAGATAAATTACAGGCAAGCAATACCCTGCTCGAATTGCTGCAAAGCAGGCAAGATGTATGGGAGTAACAATTAATGTCGTCAAACAAGGCGCGAATAATTTACCTGTTTGAACACATAAAACCATATAAAGCGCATGGAGAAATACATCTTCATAAACCGCTATTGCTGTTGTATGCGCTAGGAGTATGCGCCAACTCCATGCCTCGGCTTATCTCATACTGCATAATAAACAAAGAATTACAAAAAATATTTTCAGCATTTTATCCATTCGGGAACATAGCAGCTAATACACACTACCCATTCGGCAGATTGGAGAATGATAGATTATGGGAAATTCAGGACAGCACCAATCTAAGAAGAACAAGTGTAGGACATCTGATAAAATCAGAGCTTATACAAAAAAACATAAAAGGCGGCTTTACCCAGGAAGTATATGATGCTTTGGTAGAAGATAAAAACCTCATTATTGAGTGTGCCAGGCTGCTGCTATATAAATATTTTCCAGCCGAACAGCATCAAGCCATATTGCAGTTTATCCAACTAGAAGAACCCGGGAACCACCCCATGAGAGAAACGGCAGTCATCCAGGCATTACAGGCCTATTACCAAGGCTCCTGTCGTTATCAGGGCATCGTATTGACATCGCGATTTCTGCCAGATTTACAGCAACTTTCAACCGACTTGACCCGGTTTCTTGAACAATACGAATACTGGCAGGAACCCGGTATGCCACCCGCCCCGGACAGCACCTGTAAAGGCCGGAGTTTTTGCGATAAAGCCTTTCATCAAGAACGTAACGGGCTCATTATTCTGGAGCCTGAAAACTGGCTTTTTGAATGGCCTCGTGAGGAGAGAAAAGGGTTCTGGTATCAACTCGGCAATCATTACGGACGATATCCTGTCATCACCTTAGCCAGGGATGTTGATTTTACTACCAGCGACTTGTCCAGCTATTTCAGGGCGGGTCCAACAGCACTCAATACCTACCGTTTCTGGACTTCAAAATATCAACTCAGCGAATTGCCATGACTTCACTTGCAGACCTTGTATACCCGGATAACAGTCATATTCGTAATGCCGCCATAAACCTTGATATCGGTCTTGGCAAGCCGGGCTATGTACAATCCTATACCCCCACCCAGTCAGCCATCCGTATATTTACCCATCTAGCACAAGCCGTTTTGCCCGATACTCCACGGGATAAAAGGGCCATGAATTGGTATGGTTCGTATGGTTCGGGTAAAAGTCATCTCGGCGTGGTGGTTGGTCGCTTGTTGCGCGAAGGGGTCGGCAGTGCAGAATTTACAGACCTGCTCACCAAACTGAAAAATCTCGGCTACACCGGCTTATCACAACAACTACATACCACCTTTCTTGATCCCAAAAAAGACCCGGATGCAAGACCCTATTTATTGGTCTCGCTCAATACCACAGGCGGGCAATCCATTCCGCATCAATTACTCGAAGCACTGTATAAAACACTCCAGGATGAACCTCACCTGAGCGGCAAGGACATACTCAGCAAAACAGAATACGATGCCGCGCATGAGCGATTTCTGGAAATAATCCAGCGCTCCCCTGATTACAAGAATGCAGAATTAAGTGCCTGGTCATTGAATCAGGACTATCTCACGACGGCAGATATGGCCGATGACCTGCTCCATCATGTGCCAACCGCCTATACCGTTTTTCAGGCATGGCATGAGCAGGTCTGTCACGGTGCGCCATTCGACCCCTCAAAGTACGGTGGCAAAAAGTTTATTGAGGCCTATCTGGCCGCCGGTGCAGCCCTGAGTCATCACGGATATGCCGGTATTGCCATATTATGGGATGAGTTTGGTCATACCCTGGAAGAGTTACTCAACAGCACGACGCGAAACGCAATAGCCGAAATCAAGGAACTCCAGGATTTTGTTGAGCGTACCGGAAACCCTGAGCAAGGTCACGTCCTGTTTATTACCTTGACCCATGTATCACTCGGTGAATACGGTAGCCGTAGTCAAAATGCATCTGAAGACGTACAAAATCGCCTCAAAACCATAGAAGGACGATTTTCGGCGATTAAAGTAGAATTGAAACCCTCCGAAGTGGAAGGGTATCATTTGTTAGGCGCACAGCTCCACTGGACGGACACCGGTAATACCCTGTTGCAATCCTCACAAACAGCCCGCGAAACACTCAAAAAAACCTGCCAACAACTCAGTCTGTTTCGCGATTTAACCGATGACATGGATCGTTTGATCAAGGATTGCTACCCTTTGCATCCGATAACAGCAGCGGGCCTGTTTGCCATATCTACCCGCTACGCACAGGCAGCCCGCACGGCGTTTACTTTCTTTCGCGATTTGCAAACTGCCGGAGTATTTGCTCGTGATATTGACCTTGAGCAAGGGTTGTTTCGGCGTGAACTGATTCGATTTCCAGAGCTATTGGAATATTACCAAACCAGTCTGGAACGGTATTCTGAAACAGATATTTTGGTGTATCGCCGCGCTTTATCCGAAATAAGAGCCAAGCAGGAAAATGTACCCGAACGGGATGCCAGTCTGGGTATTTTGCTGCTATCAAAGCTGTTAGGTGATAACTTCCAGGCAACTGATACTTTTCTGGCAGCTACTCTTTACGATACCTATCAGGATGATCCAAAAGCCATTGAGTTACAACAGCATCTGAACTGGCTTAAAAATACCGGACTGATATGGAAAAATGATTTAACCGAAGTCTGGTCGCTAGCCGGTGAAGCCGGTGTGGATGTAGAGACGCTGATTGATAAGAAACTGGATGAATACAAGCATCAAAAATCAGTAGAAGACGTATTGAAACAAAACACCGATATGAGGGACGACCTGTTTCCACATCTCGGTGAACACGATCTTGAACCGTCCCCGTGCGGAATTGTACGTTCTTATAATGTTCGTTTATTGACGCCGCCCCTGTCTACCGCACGCTCCCAAACCAGCCTCAGTGATTCCTATGTAGCCGCTCTCTATCTGGTTTTAGCCGCCGATGAAGCTACGGCAACGCAAACCGTAACCCAGATCAGCCAATATAACCGGCAACCCATTTATTACTGGATTCCGAAATCAGGTATTGCCGCCTCTGGCTTGCTCGCCATGTTATGGCGTTATCTGGCCATACAGTCACTCATGAATGAAGAATCCAGTGCGGAAGGCTTAAAAAGACAATTATTATCCAAATGGGAAAAAAACCGTCAGGACATCATCAATGTCCTGGGTGAACTGTTCGGACGCAAAGGACTTGAATTTGGCAAGGCGATTATCATTCGTGCCGGTGATGCAACCCCATTAGCCTGCAAAAGCTGGCATCAGTTCAGAACGGATCTAGCCCGCTCCATCCAACAGGACTATACCAAAGAAGTTCATGTTAGAAACATGAATCTCAATAAGGTCTGTAATGAAGATTATATGGGCCGCAAGCTGTTAACGGACATTATCCAAAAGATACTTGATTTTGCTGATAATGCCGCCTTTCAAGACGATTTGCTCGGCGAAAAGGAAACTAGCGAATCAGCAGCTATTATTGATGGTATTTTGGGGGCAAACAACCTATTCAGCGAACGGGCCGGGGGATGGGATATTAAAAAAGTATCTGAGACAGAGGGAGCTTTACAGGATATTTTGAATTTGATCCACTCCGAATTTCTAAAAGCCCGTAACGGATCCTTCAAAACCGTAAACCTGCGAACCCAGTTGATGTCAGCACCCTACGGTTTACCCCCGGTCTCAATTGCCCTCTTTGCTGCGGTAGCCTTACGTCATGACCAGAAGAGACTCTCCTGGCAAGGTGCTTCACGGAACAAGTCTTTTGCAGAAAGTCTCTCCAGGGCCTTTGAACAAAACGCCAGTAGTGAAACCCGACTGGAGGACTTTACTGACCATCAGAAACGCATACTCACCCTGCTCGGCTTATGCCTGCCAGACTCTTTCCGCACGTATGACCCCAAACAGGCTGTTCATCACTTATATCAGTTTCTCAAAACCTTACCCACTGCAGTAGCCACATCCAATAAACTCAAAGACACGACACGACAACTGTTCGATATGATGAGACAGGATAAAACTGCACATCAGCTTGCTGACTGGCTATTGACTGTCACCCCGGCTGCCAGTGAGTTTCCGCGCCATAAAGGCACAGAGGATTGTAAGTTAACCTACTCTTGTATTGCGAATATCTTTGAATCCTTTGAACAATTACTCACCCATAATTATCATGAGATAAAGGTTTTCTTGCTGGAGCAACTCAAAACAGTTGACGACCAGTCAGTACTGCTGACTAACCTGGAACAATCCAGTGTGGCATTTGACATCGCCCTGTATAAATTACTCAGCCGTACTCCGCAAACCCTGGATCAAACCAGTGTAAGCCGCCTCGCAGAAGTAGCCCTGGAGCGAACACTTGAAGAATGCGATGAAAACAGGTTAGGCCAGTTAACGGCAATACTGCGTACGGCCATTGACACCCACAAAGTATCAAAAGACCATGAAAAACGCGAAGCTCTGCACGCTATCCTGACAACCAGTTTAACAACAGTAGAGGATCGTAGTATTTTGCTCACTAATTTGAGCGAATCCTCTGATCCAAAGATAAAGGCACTAGCGAAGTTAATAGTCGAAGAGGCATACGAACAGGATGAAGCACTGGACAAGGAAGCACTGGACAATTTTGTACTGGATTACCAAAATAAGCCTGTTTCCAGAACAACGCTGCTGGAAATAGGCCAGATGACTGGACAAATAAAGGACTGGATTCAAACAAACCGGTTCAGGCGACCGTCGCGGGAAGAGAGGCTAAGAGATACCCTAAAACAGGAATTAACAAAACTCGGCGCGGAATATCCTGTTCATGACATCCTGGCGGATTGGAAACTTTCTGACGAAGAACCGAAAGCACTGGCCACACTGGCTGATGCCATCAATCGAGTGGATGATGAAGCACTCGATGCCCTGGTCAATTGTTGGGTGGAACAGCCTCTTGCTTTATGCGATGAACGCGTAATTTCCCAGTTCATCAGTAAGCTGAATGCTACTTTTACCCGACAAATACAAATCACAAAAAATGCCCAATATTTTTTAACTAAAATATCACCATTTTTAGCCGCGATTACCGATAAAACCATCCTGTTAAGAAATCTGGCCAGTGAAGGCTCAGAGCTAGCGAGTGCCTTAGCCGATTGGATTGAAAGCAATCATATTGAGCAGTTGTACTCACTCATTCAATTAGGTAGTAAAAAAGGGCTGGAAAACTGCAGGACGATCGATATGGACAGCCTACTTCAACGCCTAAACACCCTGATCCAGAACAACAAATTTGATCGTGACCTGCGAGAGCAGGCATTCAATGAGTTAAAAACTGTGCTACAAAAACATAAGGCACTTGAAGCATCCGAGCTTATTACTATTCTGAATGACTTGCTTGGTGAACTACGGATGAGTCGCTCATGACAGTAATTCTGATTATTGATAAATGTGGTATGGCAGAGGCTGGTACAGGGATTCAGGTACAGGTAAGCCATGATATTTACCAGGCGCGACAGCGTATCAGAGAGCATCTGCTCAGTCATGATGCAGACACCGAACTGATGGTTAATATAAAACCTGATTACCAGATCCGGTTTGCTGATTTTATCGGTCTCGAAGGGGTGCTGTACCGAGTGCTAGAACCCCATACTGAATTTGCCATAAAGTTTGGCATACCTGTTCCGGAGTGGCTTACCGATGACTGGATAAAGCGACTCAATCTACTGAATACAGAGACTGAATCAAATAATACATTTGACTTGCACAATGATGCGACAGCCTGGATTTTATATTCCCTGGATACCAGGCTGATCACTCCAGAAAACTGGGACGATTTTTGTGCCTGTCTGTTTAGCAGTCCTTTGCCGCTAGCGGATTTACTGACTATTACGGCCGTTCGGGAAAAAATTAGCATCCCGCTTCAGGTCTTTTTTAAATCAGTTACAGCAGCCGAGCGTTTTCTTGAAGCGTGTTCGCGCCATTCTAATGTGGGATCGGCACTAATTCATTACGGGCAACAGCAAATATATGAAAAGGTTCGTAACTGGCTTATTCAACATCAATTTGACTTCCCATTACCGGCCAGACTCGAAACTGCTGAATTATTAAATAGCATTCCGTCGATTACACTGTCTGAACAACAGGCGGGGACTAACATACTCAATGACCTGAGTAACATACTGGAAGAAGCCTTCTACGGACTCGATGAAAACCGGTGTAACCCTGAAGCCATTACTAAACTGCTCGTAGGTGATTGGCCGACTCTGTTCGATAAACTGCTTGCCGTGTTGCCATCCAAAAAAACAAGTTTGGCGACGCAGGCATTTTTGGATTCGCTGGCGTCTTTTCAGTGTTCGAAGGCTATGGATTTAACCAAATCCATTCGTGACTATCTGACTGCTTGTGAGCCTTTACCGGAACACGCCAATATCGAAGTAGCCAGTCACTGGTTAAATAATTATCTAAACTATGCCAGGCGTCGGTTTATGGCAGATCAGGAACCGGACGAAGCTAGCAGCGACAGCTTTTCACGCTGGTTTTTGCAACAGCAACCCCGTATTACCCGCTCTTCTCTGGACTGGAGAAACGTTTCCAAAACAATAGCCCGGTATCTGCAACGACCGGATACCCGGGTTATTGTCTGTATGGTAGATGCTCTCAGTGCCCTGCACAACGAGGAGGTCATCAAACTACTCAGGGAGTTGGGTAATCTGGAAGGCCTTACCCTACAGGAAAACATCGTATTAGCCCCCTACCCAACACTGACAGAAATCGGCAAACAGGCCGTACTAACCGGCAAACCGGTTACAGAAACGACTGGAACGCCTGAAAATCGTCTGTTAGCCGCCTATGGTCACCTACTCCCGGAAGCCGAAGCCATTCATGTCATCAAAAGCTGGAATGACAAGAATTCGGCTATTCCACAAAAAACCCGCTTACTCATCTATTTTGAAAACCGCCTGGATGAGCGGTTACACGGTAATAGCCGATATAGCCGGTTTGCAGAAGATGTAACCGTAATTACCAAACAACTTGTCAAGGAAATAAATCAATGGATCACTAAAACCCGAAGGCAAGGACTTGAACCCGTTCTGATTATTACTGCCGACCATGGGTTAACCTGTATTAACCATCAAACCGAGTTATCAGCACAGGACCGGGAAGATGCAGAGTGCCTGGAACGAACTATCCGCTTCAAAACCCGGGTATTGGAACGATCAGGCTATTACCGGATTGATTCTGGTGGCTCCACGTATCTAATGCCTCAATCCAGAACCCGCCTGTCAGGAAAAAATCCGCTGACTCATGGAGGGGTGACACCGGAAGAGTTGGCCATCCCCTTTATAGTGGCTCAACAGGATACTCACCCGGTTCGACCCACGGGCGCAATTAATCTGGTTTTACGGGATAAAAATGCTCATCCACGGTATGCGGGTTGGGATATTCACCTGAATCTGACTTGTTACTCTTCCGTACAACAGATCAGTATCTCCGTACTCGCTCCATTTACCGGTGAGTGCAAGCTGGGTGATCGACTTGAACCATCGAATGAAATCCCTTTTAGCTTGGCACTGTCTGCCAATATACCTCAAACCGGATTAGTTCAGGTTGAATTTGTGGTAGTGCTATATCGGTCTGACCTTCAGGCACACGAGGAAGCGCGTTTTACCCTTCCGGTCAACTTTCAGAATGCCATAATAACCGGGCTTGTGGAAAAAACCGAAGCGACAGAAGCCTTTAATGGCATGTTTTAATCCATAATTGAAGGCCGATACAATGACTGAAAAGGAATCCATGGTAATTTTTTCCGGGATTGATGCTGAAAAACTTGACCGGAAAATAGTTGATATTTTTGGTGATCTGACTATCGATAAAAAACTGGTCAGGGAGTTACGCATCCGCGAGTCCAGAACCATACCGGGATTTGTTGAAGAATGGCTTGTATCCCGTTTTTACACCGCAGGCAAGGAGGTTACTCAGGTGTATCAGGATATTACTGATTTCATGTACAAACACCTGCCGAACAAAACCGAAAAAGAACTGATTAAAAAACGGATTCTGGATGGGGATAATGTCGTTCTGCTGGATAAATTTACTGCCAGAATAGACCTGGGCAAAGGTTTGGGATTAGTTACCATACCCAGTCTTGATGAATCGAATGCCTATATCGATGAGGCCGTTCTGGAGGCACATCAAAATCTGCTCAGTGGCGGCCAATGGGGCGCGGGTCGCCTCAGAAAACGGGTAGAGAAAAACAATAGAAACGTGATTGAACTGGTGGAATTTAACCCAATGCAATCGGGACGGGTTAATCTCGATAAAATCATTGAGGCTCGCCAGCAATTTACCACCGGGGAATGGATTTATCTCTTGGTAAGAACCATAGGCTATGAACCTTCCGCCTATACGGCCAGGGAATGCCACAAGCTGTTGCTCAGGGTGTTACCCATGGTTCACAAGAATATCAACATGATGGAGTTGGCTCCCAAAGGAACCGGAAAATCCTTTCTCTATAATAACCTGAGCCGATATACCTGGATTAATAGCGGTGGGGGCTTGAGTCAGGCCCAACTCTTCAGGAACCAGACAACCCGTGAAGTAGGCTTGCTGGGTAAAAATGATTTGCTGATTCTCGATGAAGGCCAGTCCATCACTTTTCGCGGAGCCGATGATGTCCATGCCCAGTTCAAGGGCTATCTGGAAGCAGGCAGTTATTCCATTGGCGGGCATCAGGTGACCAGCGAGTGTGGTTTGATGATACTGGCCAACATCGACATATACAATAATCAGCCCAAGCGCGATGATTACATCTATTATTTGCCAGAGATGTTTCATGACAGCGCACTCATGGACAGGTTTCACGGCATTATACCAGGATGGGAAATACCACGATTCACTACCGCACATGCCGCTCAGGGTATTGGAATAAAAGCCGATATTTTTGGTGAGTATCTGCATCAACTCCGTGCGGTTAGCACCTATACGTTTCCCTTTGGTCATTCTCCACACCTGGATGGCGACATGCGGGATAAGAGAGCCGTTGAACGTTTGTGTATGGCACTGTCGAAATTACTGATGCTCAATCCGGATGACCAGGAATATGATACCTATATCTACCAACCGGCCTGTGAACTGAGAGAGCGGGTATGTACACAACTCGCCGCCATAACCCCAAATGAATTTTTACCCAGGCTCAGAATTAGTCGGGGCTAGTGTTTTATAAACCTTCTACGATTGGGCTGGGCACAGGCTGATTTAAGCGACGACCGCCGCGCCTAATCGTCCGGCTCCCTGGCGGCAGTGGCCTTGCGACTGGCCCACTCATCCATTTCCGACTGGAGTATTTTTTCTGCCCGTCGGTTTTCTTCGAGCCGTGCTTTCTCCAGCACTTTTTTGACCCCCATGGTTTTGCGATGGGCGTGTTCCCAGAGCCCTTTCAGTCGGTCCATTTCGGCTTCGTTTCGGGTAATGACCTTCTCCTGTTCCTCCATGGCGGCATTGATTTTGGAGAGGAACGCCCGGTATTCCAGCACTTGCCGGATACCCATGCCTTGTTCTCCGCTCTGGTTGAATTGACGGGTATAGTTGGCCCGGAAATCATGCAGGCTCGATAAGCTGTTACGGGCTTTTTCCAGCCGTTGCCGGGCCTGATTGAGCTGGTTGCCGATTTCCTCCTCCCGGGTAATGACCAGTTCCAGTATCGACTGGAGTCGTTTTGATCGTTTCAAGTCAAATCATTCCCTGACCGGCCTCTTTTCCAGTTTGCGCTGCAACGAACGGCGGTGCATCCCCAGGGCACGGGCAGCGGCTGAAATGTTGCCGCCATGCTCCACCAGAACCTTTTGCAGGTGTTCCCATTCCAGTCGTCTGACCGAGAGCGGTTTTTCCTTGATTTCTACGGTGATATCGCCTTCGTCCTTGTGCAGGGCAGCCAGGATTTCATCCGCGTCGGCCGGTTTGGTGATGTAATGAACGGCTCCCAGCTTGATGGCTTCCACCGCAGTGGCGATGCTGGCATAACCGGTAAGCATGACGATACGGGTATTGGCATCGAGTTCATTGAGGTAGCGCAGCAGCGATAAACCGGATTCGACACCAATCCGCAAATCGATGACGGCGTATTCAGGTTCTATCCGTTCGGCGATTTCCATGCCGGTGGTGACTCCGCTGGCGACAAATACTTCAAACCCTCGTTTGCTCAAGGCGCCTTTCAGGACTGCGCAGAAGGTGGGATCGTCATCGACCAGCAGCAGACTGGGGAGTGGTGGTTCTGTTTCAGGCATGGTGTTTGAGCAGGGGTAACTGAATGGTGGTGCAGGTGCCGCCCCGGATACGCGGCTTCATGTCGACCGATCCTCCCAGTCTTTCCACGGTAGTGAAGGCGAGAAACAGGCCCAGCCCCAAGCCCTGTTCCTTGGTGGTTACCGGGGTTTTTCCGAGTTTGGCATGAAGTCCCGGGGTAATCCCCGGGCCGTTATCCAGAATGTCGATGGTGACGGTATCCCGGGTCCAGTTGGCTATCATTTCCACACCTTCCGGTGAAACATCTGCCGCATTGTTCAGAATGTTGACCAGGGCGTGATTGAGGGTTTGTTCGGCCAGTATGCTGGAAGGCAGGATGACGCCCAGTTTGCGGTAATCGATGACCGGATTGTGCCGTTGCTGTTTCCAGCTTTCCACGGTTTCATCCAGGAATGCCGGTAGCGACATGATATGGCCGGATTCAGCCCGCATTTCTCCCGCCGAAGCGGACATGACCGACAGGGCTTTCTTGCAGCGGTCGACCTGAGTCCTGAGTATTTTCATGCGGGCCAGTAAATCGCCCGGCGTATCTTCTCCGTGTTCGTTTTCTATTTCCTTGATGAGTATGGCCATGGTGCCCAAAGGGGTTCCCATTTCATGGGCGGCTCCGGCCGCCAGGGTACCGAGGGCCAGTACCCGCTCATTGCGCAGGGCTTGCTCCCGGGCCTGTGCCAGGCGACGTTCCTGGGAACGCAGGGTATTGGCCATTTCCACGACGAAATAAGCCACCAGTACGGCACTGAATACAAAACCAAACCACATGCCGAAAACATGCAGTTCCAGCCCGTGTTGCTGGCTCAGGGCATGCAGCAAAGCGGGATCGATATCGTGCGGCATGGTCATGGGTTGAAGGCTGGGCAAGGGTTCGTAGAAAGCCATCAGCAGGGTGTAGCAGCCCGTAGTGAAGATCACCATGTACCAGATGTAGAACTGGGGGAGAATGGTAGCGGCAATGATGAGCGGCAACAGGAAAAACCAGGCGATGGGATTGGTCGCCCCTCCGGTGAAGTAGAGGATTGCGGTAATGGCCAGTACGTCGGAGGAAATCTGTATGAAAAGCTCCTGTTCATCGATGGGACCGTCATGACCCAGCCGTAACCAGGTCCACCAGTTGAACAGCCCCATGGCAGTGACGATGCCCCACAGGGGGGCTTCGCGCAGGGGGATTTCCAGCCCGTAAATGCTGATCCAGATGACCAGAGCCTCGCCGAGTATCATCAGGTTTCTCAGGACGAACAGCCAGCGCAGGTTCTGACGGGCATCCTTCTCCAGCAGAACCGGAATCGGAATGTTCAGTATGGGTTCCTGATGCATCTCACTACGCCTCATCATGAGTGACCACCGTCGTACCGCAATTTCTGGGGGATGCAATCAGCAGCCTCGGCCTGGCTTCCTGGCCAGGGTAATCATCGAGGGCTTTGCGCACCAGGGCGGTGGCCTCGGCGGGGGTTGCTACCATACAGAAACCGGTGGGTCCCCACGAACTCTGGCCTATTCCCGTAGCCCCCTGATCTTTCAGGTAGTCGAGCAGGCGGGCTACCCGGGGGCTGGTATAGCGTCCTCCCTGGGCCTGGGCAAAATGATCACCGATCCATTGCTGGATTTCGCTAATGGCTGCTCCAAATGCAGGTAAATCGGCTTCGGCGACCGCAGGCAGGGCGCGTAGCAGTACCAGATGGCAGATACGGGCGGCGAGTTTTTCCGGGAAAGGCGGGAGCGTCTGAAAGGCATTGACTTCCGGTGGGCCGGATAATCCCTGATCGTGCTCGTCGAGTACCAGGATGAACCGCCAGCCAGTCGGGATTTCCAGTCGGCAGAGCAGGGGGGGGACACGGGTTAGTGCGTTACGCCCGCCATCGACGATAAGCCCTCCCTGTTCAAACACGGCGATACCAATGCCTGAGCGGGCTCCCCGGTTCATCAGGCAGGCGATCTCCCGGATCGACAGGTTCAATCCGGCCAGTTTGGTCAGGGCCAGGCCGATGGCCAGTGCCAGTTGAGTGCCGGAACCCAGGCCAGCGTGCTCAGGAATGGTTTCGTGTAACTGAATCCTGGCCGGAAAAGGGATATTCAGGCGTTCAGCGAACTGACGGGCCAGTTTCAGGGCTTTTTCATTGCACGGGCCTTCAGCGATCCAGTCGCTGGCCGGGCTGATCTCGATCCGGGTATGGATTTCATTGATGCCCAGGCCGATGCTGCCAAACCGTCTGCCCAGCGTACCCTCCAGATCAAAAAATCCCATGTGCAAGCGGGCCGGGGCTATCAGGGTTATGGGTCTGGAGGGAGGCGGGTTCTGGCTGACAGACATCGGAAGGTACTCGTGATCCGGGGATTAAAGGGGCGATTATATCAGTCAACTTCCCGCTGCATCAGCCATTCGCTGGCTCCCCGTCCTGCTGTCCGCCCCGTCGCCAGACAGGCGGTCAGCAGATACCCTCCGGTTGGCGCGTCATAGTCCAGCATTTCGCCAGCCACGAAAATCCCCGGTAACCGAACCAGCATGAGGTGGGGGTTGAGTTGATCGAACCGTATCCCGCCGGCAGTGCTGATGGCGGTTTCGAGGGCTCCCGGTGCCGTTAATGTCAGCGGAAGTGCCTTGATTGCCCGGGCGAGTTGCTCGGGATTGGTCAGCGTAGCGGGGGGGAGACATTCCCTGAGCAACGACAGTTTGATGCCTTCCAGGCCGGTTTTCCGTTGAAGAAAACCGGACAAACTGCGTGATCCCCGGGGTTCCTGCAGAGCGGCTTGCAGTCGTTCCCGGGTGCGATCCGGGCAGAGGTCCAGCCATGCTTCAGCCACTCCTTCACGGTCCATTGTTTGTCGGATCAACGATGACAAGGCATATACCGGCCCTCCCTCGATGCCGTTTGCAGTAATTACCAGTTCGCCTGCACGCTGCGTGAGGGTGTGGGTGTGATCCTGACAGTGGAGCCGGATGTTCTTGACGGGCGTACCGGCATACCGTTCGCAGAAGGCTTTTGAAAAGGAACCGCATTCGAACCGGCAGTTGGCCGGAGCCAGCGGTGCAATCAGGATACCCTGATGTGACAAGGGTGCTACCCAGGCACCATCCGAGCCCAACCGGGGCCAACTGGCCCCGCCCAGTGCCAGCACTACGGCATCTGCCCGCACCAGTAGCACGCCGGTGGGGGTATCAAAACGCAGGGCACCATCGCTGTCCCATCCCCGCCAGCGGTGGCGGGTATGAAACTGCACACCCGCCTCACGCAAACGTCGTTGCCAGGCCCGCAACAGGGGAGCGGCCTTGAAGTCACGGGGAAATACCCGACCGGAACTGCCTGTAACCGTTTCGATGCCGAAGCTGCCTACCCAGTGCCGTACCGCCTCCGGACCAAAATCGTCGAGAGACTTTTCGAGTGGCGGGGGCAGGGGGCGGTAACGTGACTTGAATTGATCGAAGGGTTCGGAATGGGTGATATTCAATCCCCCTTTACCGGTCAGCAGAAATTTTCTGCCCACCGATGGCATGGCATCGTACAGGTGTACCGGCACTCCGGTGGCTGAGGCGGCTTCGGCTGCCATAAGGCCGGCAGGCCCGCCGCCAATGATGGTCAGGGTCTTGTTGTGAGGAGGCAGCATGATCACCGGTCAAGGTATCGGATGGCGGTTGATCCGTGGGCGGAGTGGTTACTGAGGCCGTTCAGGTGAATCATGGCGTTTGGCCGGAACTTATGACAAAGGCTCATGGTCTTTCAGGGCGAGTTCTTCCTCTCCTCTCCAAACCCGCTTAAAGCGGGTTTTTTTTTTGGATACCGTTCCCCCTCCTGAATTCGGAACGAATAGTGGCTCACTGGTTCACTGGTTCTTCCGGGGCATCAATTCGCCTAATCCCGGTTCCAGGCCAGGATATGCAGGCGTGACAAGGTTTCAGGGTTGGAAATCAAGCGGCGTTTTTCACCGGTCGGGATACTGTCCGGGCCTTCTTCGACCAGTTGATAGACCAATGCCTGTAACTGGTAACGATGCCGTTTGCTGAGGGGACGATGCGGCAGCAAGGCGGTATGCAGGGCCGAGATACCCGGGTCGGCCAGGGTTTCGCCAGCATCCGGTTCGTGTTTTTGCCCGGTTTCGAAGCGGGCCATGTTTTCATCCAGCAACTGAATCACCCGGGGGGGCTGTTTTTCTTCGGGGGTGATGAACAACCCCAGGCGGCGGGCCAGCTTGCCGACATGGGAGCTACTCGACAGCATGGAGAGCGGGATCGATAACAACAATCCGGCCAATACCGGGATCAGCCAGAGGAAAAAATCAGGGACGTAATGATAGCTCACCCCACCGGCGACCAGTCCTGTCAGGGTATGCTCCCAATGGGCCGCCAGGGCTTCCATGAAGCTCAAACGGTGATCATCACGGTTCTGGGTCGGCCAGCCTACACTGCTGCGCAGCAGAATGGACACCACGAATTTGGATTGATACAGCATCAGAATCGGAGCCGTCAGCATCGAGAACAGGCTCTCCAGTACCACGCTGACGGTCGCCGCGATGAAACCACCATAATTTTTGCGCAGGGCCGGCCTCAAGAGCAGCAGGAGCAAACTCCAGAATTTGGGCAGGAACAGCATGGACAGTGTGACCAGCAACACCGTGGTCATTTCCACCGTGTAGGACTCGGGCCAAACCGGAAAAATATTATCTCCGAAGAAATAAACCGGCATGGTCTGACTCTTCACGTAAGCCTCGAAACCGGTCAGGATCAAAAACAGCAGCCACAGGGGCGAGGACAGGTAGGACATGATGCCCATCAGGAAATACAAGCGGCTCAGGCCGGAAATTCCCCGGGTAAATACCATGCGGACGTGCTGCATGTTGCCTTGACACCAGCGGCGATCCCGCTTGGCATAGTCGATCAGGGTAGGCGGCAATTCCTCGTAACTCTCCTTGAGATCGGTGGCCAGCCAGACTTCCCATCCGGCTTCCCGCAACAGGGTGGCCTCCACGAAATCATGGCTCAAAATCTCTCCACCAAACGGCTCCCGTCCCGGTAGTTTGGGCAAGCCACAGTGTGCCACGAACGGCTGCAGGCGAATGATGGCGTTATGTCCCCAGTAATTGCTGCTCGACAACTGCCAGAAGTTGGCCCCGGCAATGAAGATGTCGCTGTAAAGGCTGCTGGCAAACTGAAGGATGCGGGCAAACAGCGACTCATGATTGACTGGAAGGGGCGCTGACTGGATCAGGCCCACCCGGGGATGAGCTTCCATCAGATCGACCATTTTGACCAGGGTCTTGCCTGCCATCAGGCTGTCGGCATCCAGTACGATCATATAGCGGTAGCGACCGCCCCAGCGACGGCAGAATTCTTCGATGTTGCCACTTTTCCGGGCGATGTTTTTTTCCCGGTTGCGGTAGAAAATTTTGCCGTGGGCGTTGAAATCCTGACACATCCGATACCAGTGGGCTTCCTCCTGCATCCACAGTTCAGGGTCACGGGTATCGCTCAGGATAAACAACTCGAACTCGTCACTGCGCCCGGTTTCGATCAGGGTTTGATAAATGGCGCGCAGCCCGGCGAAAACCCGGGTGGGGTCTTCGTTGTATACCGGCATGACCAGGGCCGTGCGGGGTGGCGAGGAATCATCCGTATCGGTTCGAGAGGGGGCCAGTTGGCTGAGGGTTTTGGAATCTCCCCCGGTCAGCAGACACCAGAAACCCAGTGTAGCCGTCCAGAACGAAGTACTGACCCAGAGGATCAGCAAGGTATAGAGGATCAGTAATCCGATTTCCTGCGGGGTAATGCCATTCTGCTGAAAGGCACTGGTGATCATCACCATGGCCATGAAGGTGGTGAGCACAACCAGGATCAGAAACAGGATGCGTCGTGAGGTTTTAACCGCAGTCGATACGGTGACGTGATGCAATGTCATGGGGAGCTGGCTGATTGGGGGGATAAGGGATGACGCTTACCACCAGAAACGCAGGGAGCATTCATGCATGTCCAGTGGTGACTCGGGCGGTGTGCTGACCGGCAGTGTCTGTTTGATCTCGTCGAGCCATTCACACCCATCGGCTGTACCATCGAACAGGGCATCGGTAGGTGAGGGTCGTGCCCGTAGCAAAGTGGCTGCCCGGGCGGCCGCCAGCGATCGTTCATCATCAGTGGTGCTGCCGGTGATACCCAGCCTCGAGCCGAGGGCCTGATTGAAGCGTCTTTGGGCTTCCTCCAGTGAGCGTCTCAGTAGTTCGGACTCGGAACCGGGAGCCACCCGGCGTCGGGCACTTTGCAGGCATTCGGCCGCCAACCGACGAATCAGGGCTTCGTCGCCCAGTCCCAGTTTACGCAGATAAGCCGATACCCGATCCTGTATGCTGACGGCATCATGCATCATGGGGCGTTCCACTGATAAACCCAGGTTTCGGTCAGGGTGTCTTCGCCCGATTTGATCATGGCCCGCAGCTCGACCGGATCCTTGTCCGGTTCGGGTTGCAAATCGAAACTGAGTCGCCAGGATTGATTGGCTTCGATTTTTTCCACCCTGGCATTGGCCAGTTTGCCCGAAGATGCCGTCACTTCGGCCCTCAAATTGGCCTTGTCACCCAGTAGTTTGAGTGACGGACTCGCGAAGTCCACCATGAACCGCCGTGACCCGCTGTCAGCAGGCGATTTGCCGATGCGGGTACTGATGACCTTGCCTCCGCCGGGGGTGGTGATTTCATCCAGTGAGAAATGCAGACGGTAATCGAACACCAGTTCGCGACCTTCCTGTATGGGGTGATCGGGTACCCAGAAGGCCGAGATATTGTCGTAACGTTCGGCATCACTGGGAATCTCTATCAGGTAAACCGCACCGCTGCCCCAGTTGCCCAGGGCTTCCACCCAGGCGTTGGGTCGCTGCTGGTAGTCGGCTTCCACATCCTGGTAATGATCGAAATGGCGGTCACGGGTGAGCAGACCGAACCCCGCAGGCTGAGTGTCCCTGAATACGCTGATCCGCAGTTGTCTGGGATTGTTCAGCGGACGCCAGGCCCATTCGCCGCCGCCCCGTCCCAGCAGGAGTCCATCGGAATCATGAACCTCCGGACGCGCATCATCCATGAAGCGATCGGTGTTTTCACCGTGGAAATACATGCTGTTGAGCGGTGCCAACCCTAAACGCTCGACCGCTTTACGAAAATACAGATGGCTTGAAACGTCAATGGTGTGGTCCAGCCCCGGACGCAGAACGAAGCGGTAGGCCCCCGTCAGGCTGGGGCTGTCGAGCAGGGCATAGAGGGTCAATGAACCCGACTGGGTTGAGGGTTTTTCCACCCAGAACTCACGAAATACCGGAAATTCCTCCGCTTTTTGCAGGCCGGTGTCGATGGCCAGTCCCCGGGCCGATAACCCGTAAACCTGGCCCAGTCCCCGCGCCCTGAAAAAACTGGTTCCCAGGAAAAAGGCGACTTCATCGTATTCGTCATCCTTGTGCAAGGGATAATGCAAATGCAGCCCGGCAAAACCCAGGTTCGAGGGTAATTCAGGCGGTTGCAGGGCACCGAAGTCGAATAATTCCGGCGAATAGGCCAGTGGCGTGCTGGTGCCCTTGTCGACGATGTTGATGACAATCCGGTCGCGGAACATCGAACCCCGGTGATAGGTTTGCAAACGGAAGGGCAGGGCTTCATCAGCCCAGAGGGCTTTCTCGGGTTTGTAGCGGATATTGCGGTACTGTTCCGAATCCAGTTTGGCGAGGAACTCCGGCAGGACTTGTTCTTCCTTTCCGTGGGGTTTGCTGGCCAGTTCCCTGGCTTTTTGCAGGACATCGGCAAATTCGAAAGGTTTTGGCGTTGCGCGATTCTCCGGCACGGGCATGGCACTTTGAGGGGCGGCCATACTGATATCCATGGACAGGAACAGGGCGGGTACGAGAAACAGGAATGACCAGTTTCGAGGGTTCACGGTGGTGGTCTCTGGAATAGGGAATGTTTTCGGGGTGATCCCGACAGGCTATGGAGAGCGTCGGGACTGAAGAGGTCTTCTTTGCATCAGTCTGGATAGCGATGCCAGGCTGATCAACTCATCACGGTGGGCCTCGATCAGCGGACAGCCCAATCGCAGGGTTTACGCCGGGAAACCAGACTGGCCGGTCGAAGGCGTTCATTGTCGGGTTGAGGAATGACCAAGGCCTAACGGTGCAAGCGAAATAGTATAACCCGGTCGGGGTTTCGTGCGTATCCCTTCATCATCCGTCATCCAGGCTGATCGATCCGGTATTCCTCGACCGGTATACCGCCGATCAGATGCTCCTGAATGATGCGTTCCAGGATTTCCGGGGTGCAGTGGCGATACCAGATGCCTTCAGGATAAACCACGGCAATCGGGCCATCGAGGCAGACCCTCAGGCAATTGGCCTTGGTGCGATAGATGCCGCCGGAGCCGGTCAGGTTGAGTTCATCCAGCCGGCGTTTCAGATAGTCCCAGGCGGCCAGTCCGTCATCATGGGGGCAGCATTTGGGTTTGCTTTGGTCACTGCACAGAAAGATATGCCGCTGGATCGCGGGTATACCGAGGGCTCGTACCAGGGCGTTCAATGAGGGGTCTGTATTCGACATGGGAGTCTCGGGTCAGTCGGGAAAAATGCCGGTGGACAGGTAGCGGTCTCCCCGGTCGCAGATAATCATCACGATGACGGCATCACTCAAGGTTTTCGACAGTTGCAGGGCGGTAAAAACAGCACCACCGGAAGATACGCCGGCAAAAATACCTTCTTCTACGGCCAGTTGCCGGGTGGTTTCCTCGGCATCGGCCTGGCTGACTTCGATGATCCGGTCTACCCGGCTGAAGTCGCAGATTTTGGGGAGATAAGCCTCGGGCCAGCGGCGGATGCCGGGGATTTTGGCCTGATCTGCCGGTTGTACACCGATGATCTGAATGTCTGGATTCTGTTCCTTGAGGAAACGCGAAGTGCCCATGATGGTACCGGTGGTACCCATGGCACTGACGAAATGAGTCACCTGACCGTGGGTATCCCGCCAGATTTCAGGGCCGGTGCCTTCGTAATGGGCACGGGGATTATCGGGATTGGCGAATTGATCCAGAATTTTTCCATAACCGTCCTGCTCCAGTTGACGTGCCTTGTCGATGGCGGCTTCCATGCTCCCTTCCGCCGGTGTCAACAGGATTTCCGCCCCGTAAGCCCGCATGGCGGCCCGCCGTTCCACGCTCATGTTAGCGGGCATGATGAGGGTCATCCGATAACCTTTGAGAGGGATCGAAGCTAGGGCAGTCGGCTCCCCACCCGCCTGACAGGACTCACAAACCATGCAATCTTCTCCGCCGCTCAACGCGACGGAGGATGTCATGGCCAAGGGTCAGATGAAGTCGAACAAGGAAAAGCGCAAACCAA
>SXGT01920127.1_pt1 | contig 19821 bp, 18 predicted proteins | sample 3176221 | NCBI WGS metagenome assembly SXGT01 (sample SAMN11356862, study PRJNA531348) | freshwater metagenome | isolation source: freshwater sample F1-120 | place: China: Fuxian Lake, Yuxi | collected 2017-12-25
CTGCTCGATCGAGCCCGACTCACGCAAGTCAGCGAGCAACGGGCGTTTGTCGTTGCGATACTCGACCTGCCGGTTCAGCTGCGCGAGGCACACGACCGGCACATCCAGTTCGCGAGCCAAGATCTTGAGTCCCCGCGACAGTTCGGACACCTCGACTTGGCGACTCTCGACCCGCTTGCTCGACGACATCAGCTGGAGGTAGTCGATGACGATCAATCCGAGATCGCCGTGCTTTTGGCGCGTCCGGCGGGCCTTGGCGCGCATCTCCATCACCGTGCAGTGCGGGTTGTCATCGATGAAGAACGGAGCATCGGCCAAGCGCCCCACCGCCTGGTTGAGCTTCGGCCACTCGTGTTCGGCGATGCGCCCGGTCTGCAGCGCGCGCGAATCGATTCGAGCTTCGGACGCGAGGAGTCGCTTGGTCAGGTCGAGGTGGCTCATTTCCATCGAGAAGAACAACACGGGCTTGCGCGCTTCGAGCGCGCAGTGCAGCGCGGCGCCGAGCGCCCAACTCGTCTTGCCCTGACCGGGACGAGCCGCGACGATGATGAGGTTCGACGGCTGGAGTCCGAGCAGGATCTCGTCGACCTCGCGATAGCCCGTCGGCACACCGACGAGATGCGAGTCACGGTCGTAGAGCATCTCGAGTTGGTCCATGGTCGCCTCGAGCGCGGGGAACAAACCCGTCAGCGAATCGCTCACGCGTTTTTCGGCAACGTCGAACACCATCGTCTCGGCTCGGTCCAGGGTGTCGCTCACATCGTCACTGCCGCCGTACCCCATCTCGGCGATATCGCCCGCGACCCCGATCAGCTTGCGCAACAGCGCCAACTCGCTCACGATCTGCGCGTAGTAGGCCGCGTTCGCCGACGCCGGTGTCGCCGCCTGAATCCGCAGCAAGGTGGCCCGTCCGCCGATGGCGTCGAGCAGCCCTCGCCGACGCAACTCCTCGGCCAGCGTGATGTGGTCGACGGGTTCACCGCGTGCATGCAGGTCGAACGATGCTTCGTAGATGTGGGCGTGCGCGGGCTTGTAGAAGTCGCGCGCATCGACATGCTGTTCGATCGCCGCCATGATCGCGTCGCGCGACAACATCATCGACCCGATGAGCGACTCTTCGGCCTCGATGTTGTGCGGTGGGATGCGACCGCCCTCAGCGGGGCGGGGGGTCGGTCGTCGCGATTCGTCGAAGAACTGGACCACCGATATCTCACTCCCCTGCCGGACTCGCCGGCCCCCACCTCTGCCCCGAAACCACGCGTGCGTCGCCCCACGCGTGGAGGAGCAGCAAACCACGAACGGGCTGTGGGTCGATAGGGGTACAACTCCACGATGTCGTGTGGATCAGCTGGGGACGGCGTGTGGACAACATCGTCGTCATCCACAGATCATCCCCGTCGGCGACGACAGTCACGCTCTGCGTCGAGCCGGCTACCACCGGCTCGGGCCAGCAATGCCTCGCGAGACGATGCGCCGTTCGCGACCCGTCAGCCGAATCGAACCCATCAACAGGTCGTCCCCAACGATTTCCACAGGGAACCTGTGGAAATCGTTGGGGACGGAGAAACGCTGGCGCACGGCGCCAGAGCTACTGGGCGACGACCGCCAGTGCGACCGTCGGCGTGACGGCGCTGTGGAGGCGGACCGTGACCTCGAAGGTGCCGAGTTCCTTGATCGGTTCGGCAAGGTCGACGTGCTTGCGGTCGATTTCGACACCAAGCTGCGCGCCGATCGCGTCGGCAACGTCGCCGGCGGTCACCGACCCGAACAGCTTGCCGCCCTCGCCGGCGCGCACCGTCAACTCGACGGCCTTGCCCGCAAGCTGGCGAGCCTGGCTCTCGGCCGCTTCCCGCAGACGCTTCTCGCGGGTCTCCCGATTGCGTCGCATCGCTTCGGCCTGCTTCACCACGCCTTTGGACGCCGGCAACGCCAAGCCCTTGGGGACCAAGTAGTTCCGGGCATACCCGTCAGCAACGTCGACCAGGTCTCCCTTGATCCCCAGATTGTCGACGTCTTCACGCAGCACGATCTTCATCAGCCTTCACCCTCGTCGTCAGCGCCGACCGCAACCATTTCGGCGTCGAGCTCGAGTGCCGCGCCACCGATTTCGTCGACCTCGGTCAGCTCGGTCAGCTCGGAATCGGCGCTCTCACCGCGCTCGCCCCGATCACCACGGTCGCCGCGGTCACCGCGGTCGCCACGTTCGCCGCGACCTTTGCCCTTCGAGCGCTGGGTGACCTGCCGCACGCTGTAGGGCAACAGGGCCATCTCGCGAGCAACCTTGATCGCCCGCGCCACCGCAGCTTGTTGCTGCTGGTCGTTGCCGTTCACCCGGCGGGCACGAATCTTGGCCCGTTCCGACATGAACCGGCGCAGCAGGTGCACGTCCTTGTAGTCGATCCAGTCGACCTTTTCGGCTGAGAGGATCGATTGCTTCTTCTTAGGAACGCGGCGTTTGTCGTTTGCCGGGCTCTTGCGTCGTTGGTTCGCCATGTGTGTTCGCTACCTACCTAGAAGGGTTCTTCGCCGATGTCGTCGTAACCGCCGGGTCCGGGAGGCGGGCCCATCGGGGCGCCGCCACCACCGCCGCCGCCACCTTCGCCCGGGCCGCGCCGTTCGGTGCGGTGGATGTCGGCTGTCGCGAATCGCAGGCTCGGGCCCACTTCATCGGCGATGATCTCGACCACGGAGCGCTTGTCGCCCTGTTCGGTCTCCCAGCTGCGCTGTTCGAGCCGACCGCTGACCATGACGCGCATGCCTTTTTTGATCGACGCTCCGACGTTGTCGGCGAGCTCGCGCCAGCACACGACGTTGAAGAAGCTGGTGCGCTCTTCCCATTCGTTGGTCTGCTGGTTGCGCCACGACCGGTTAACCGCAACGCCGAGCGTGACCTGCGAGATGCCGCTCGGCGTGTAGCGCATTTCGGGGTCGCGGGTCACGTTGCCGACGACGGTGATGCTGTTCAAGTTGGTGGCCATGTTTGTTCTCCCGTTAGGCGTCCGCAGGCGCGGCAGCCGCCTTCGGCGGCCCGTAGACCGACTCGGGGATGCGCAGCACCTTGTGACGGATCACTTCATCTGCAAGGGAGAGAACCCGGTTGAGCTCGTCCATCGCCGCCGGCTCCGCTTTGGCCTGGAGGACGACGTAGATGCCCTCCCAGCGGTGCTTGAGCTCGTAGGCGAAACGGCGCTTGCCCCAGACGTCGATGTGGCCGCGCTGCGCGCCCTTCGACTCGAGCAACTTCATCCACCGCTCGACGTGATCCCGGACTGTCTCCATCTCCAGGTCGGCATCGAGGATGACCATGACTTCGTAGGCCCGCATGGGCCTCCTTCCTTCGGACCACCGTGTGGACGGTGGGCTCCCGGTCCGAACCGAGCCGGGTGGGGAGCAGGGTTGGTGCTGTCGATGTCGTGATCGTCCCAAGGGACGAATGCGACCGACGGACGCTACCAGCCGTGTCCTCGACGACTCGGGTCGACATCGTCGATGGCACCTGCACCCCGAACGAACGACCTATCGCTGCGCACGGTACACGTGGGCTGTGACAGTCAGGTCGGACAGGCTGCGAGGGCGCCGCCCGGCAGGGCCCCGGACCCGACCTCGAGTGCATAGCGATACCGGCCGGGAGGGCGGTACTCCGGGCAATCCTCGGGCACTGGTTCCGGGCAAGGCTCCATGTCGGTGCGCCCGATCGGGTCGCCGTCGGGGCCATACCAACCGATGGTCAGCGGAATCCGCGTTCGGTACATGTAGAACGCCGAGTCGACGTCGGTATCCCAGACGAACAACATGCCCGCGAAGCGCCCGAGGGAGTCCTTCTCGGACAACCCGATCGCGCGTTCCTCGGCCGTGTCGGCGACCAGCACATCGAGACAATCGTCGCCGATCCGCACCCGAGCTTGGGCCTCACCAGCGACGAGGGCAGACGCGACCGGCTCGGGCGGCCGCGTTGTCGAGGCGGCCTCGATGCCCTCACCGTTGTCGGCCCCGCAGGCGACGAGCACGCACGCGAGAGCCGCCGTCGCGCACCAGGCACGAATCCCATCCATCGACCGTCGAGGGTATGCGTCGACCCGCGCAAGCGTCCGCCACAGCGGCGATCGTTCGCGTCGAGGTCGGTTCAGGCCGAGGCGTCTTGGGTGAGTCCGCTGGGCTCGGTCGTCATGCCGCCGTAGAGCCCGAGGCTCTCGGCCAGCTGATCGGCCACGTGATACGTCTCGGCGCTGCTCGGGAAGCGGCCTTCGCGAACGTCGGCGACGAACTCGCGCACGGCGTCGGTCGCCGTGAGCTCGAGATCGGCGTAACGACGCACGAACTTCGGAGCCTTGCGGTCGGGTGCAGCGAAGCCCAAGAGGTCGTGCCAGACCAAGACCTGCCCGTCACAGTGGCGGCCGGCGCCGATACCGATGGTCGGCACATCGATCGAGTCGGTGATCATGCGGGCGACTCCATCGGGCACTGCTTCGAGCACGATCGCGAAACATCCTGCGTCAGCCAGTGCGATCGCGTCCTCGACGATGATCCGTGCGGCGTCGAGTTGCTTGCCCTGCACCTTGAAACCACCGAGTGCGTGCACCGATTGCGGCGTGAGTCCGATGTGACCCATCACCGGGATCTCGATGTCGAGGATTGCCTGGACGGCCTCGACGCGTTTCTTGCCGCCTTCGAGCTTGACGCAGCCGGCTCCGGCGCGCACGAGCGACGCGGCGTTGCGCACGGTCTCTTCGCGCGACACGTGGTAGCTCATCCAGGGCATGTCGCCGACGACGAGCGCCTGCGGTTTCGTGCGCGCGACCGCGCCCACGTGATGGCGCATGTCGTCGATCGTGACCTGCAAGGTGTCGTCGTATCCGAGCACCACCATTGCCACCGAGTCGCCGACGAGAATCATGTCGGCGCCGGCCGCGTCGACGACGCGTGCAGAGGGCGCGTCGTACGCAGTGATCATCACGAGGGGCTCGCCGCTGCCCTTGCGGGCCGCGACGGCGGGTGCCGTCATCGAGGCCATGGCGTTGTCTCCACCGTCCAGGGCACGGTCGGCTCCCGGCGGCACCTCGAACGATAAACCCGAACCGGGGTCCCAGTACAGTCGGATCTCATGCCCGGGTCGTCGTGTGACAACTGCGCCATTGACGACGACGATCTCGTCGCCGTCCGGCGGGTCTACCGAATCCCCGAAACCTGGGACACGCCGGCCTCCGAGCAAGTTCTCGACGAGATCGAGTACTGGTGCGTGTCGTGTTGGACCCAGTACCCCAACACGACGCCGCCGACCTGAGGCCATTCCGTGGCCGAATCCGTGGCCGAATCGGTGGCCCGATCTCAGTCCCTGACCGCCGCCGAGATCGGCCGGACCTGATCGGTCGCTCAAGAACCGAGGCGAACCAGATCGTGGACGAGTTCCACCCAACGCTGCCGCGAGTCGCGCCAGTCGTGGCGTTCCGCGGCGACTCGACCCCGCCGGACCAGTTCGGCTCGACGTGCTCGGTCGACCATCACGTCGAGGACCGCAGCGGCCATCGCCGACGCCGAGTCGACCACGACGGCTTCGTCGGGGCGCAGTTCCAGTCCTTCGGCACCCTTGGTCGTGGCAACGACCGGCGTCCCGAGCGCCAGCGATTCGAGGATCTTGATCCGGGTGCCGCCACCCCGCCGTAGCGGTGCCACCGAGCACGCGGCCGCGCGCACCGCGGGCGCAATGTCGTCGACGCGACCAACGAACTCGACACCGTCGATGGTCGGGAGCACGACGCCTTCGGTCGCGCCGGTCACAACAAGGCGCGCGTCCGGGCGCACTGAGCGAATCGCGGGCAACACGTCGTGGCCGAACCACACCACAGCGTCGAGGTTGGCGTCATATTGCGGGCTGCCGCAATAGATCAACCGGTCGGGATCGACCTGTGCGTTCGGATCGGGTCGCAAACGATCGGTGTCGACCCCGTTCGCGACCACCTCGATCGTCGCGTGCGGTCCGAGCACACGCAGGTGATCGCGTTCGAGCGCCGATGGCGCGGTGGCAATCGCGCTCGCGGCCAACACCCGCCGGTGATAGCGCCGGTTCTTCGCCCACGAGAGCCGGCCGCGCCACGATGCATCGTCGACGAGGTGTCCGACCTGGAGTTCTTCCACCATCACCGGCAGATTTCGCCCCAATCCATAGTGCGCGGTGTGGATCTCGTCCGCCACGATGGCGGCGGGACGCGTCGTTGCGCAATAGGCATCGATCCGCTCGGCCGCCGCGCGCGAACGCGTCGTCACGACCGCACGCGGCGTCGGGTTCGCCAACGCAACGATCGAACGGATCCCGCGCGGGTCGAATCCCGGCTGCGCGAACCACTCGACGCAGGCGGGCACCTGAGCGATGTCGTTCGCGTCGGGCGCGACGTCGAGCAACGAGAACCAGTCGACGTCGAAGTGTTCGTCGAGCGCGGCAACGAACTGCGCTCGCCGGATACGCGCTCCGTTGTCGGCCGGGGCCGGCAACCAGCGCGACACGACGAGGATTCGCTCGCGGGTCAAGGAGTCGTCAGCCCGCGTGTCGGCGGCCGACGAGAAACGTGCGGGTCAGATAGTTCCACTGGCACGCCAAACAGACTTCGACCACGTAACACGAGAACTCATCGTGTCGCCTCGCGAGTCGGTCGAGTTCGTCGGGACCGGTCAGCGGACGACCGTTCGCGACCTTGAGCGCGTCACCGTAGGCGTAGAGCACACTGCGAAGCGGCGACTCGGAACAGATCGGGCACGCATCGTGGGTGTCGTGACCGAGATGCCGGGCGGCCCGCACGAGTTCGGGGTGCGCGTCGCAGACGTCGAGGCGACTCAACTTGCCCTGCTGGAACTCCCGGACCGTGGCCCTGCGGGCCAGCGCGTAGTCGATTTCGCGACGCACGGGCCCGAGTCTACGAGCGCGGTGCGCCGCCGCCACCGGCGCCCGCCCCGCCGACCCGGGTCAGTCGATTCGCAAGCCGCAACGCGGGCCGTTCGACGAGATACCAACTCCCGGCGGCGACGGCAAGCACGAAGGCGAAGAGCCCCACCATGAGCAGCGACACGTTGAAGGCGCTCATGTCGTTGACCGCGTCCTGATCGACGTGGTGATACATGAGCGAGTGGTGCCACAGGTACCCGCCGTAGCTGACGGTACCGATCCAAACCAGCACTGGGTTCGCCAGCAGTCGCAGCCGACGACCACCGACACGCCAACCCTGTCCCGATCCGAGCACAATCGGCGCGACCAACGCGATCGCGAAGATCGGCGCCAAGACCTTGTGCCACAACAACGGTGCACCTTCGCTCAGGATCGCAAAGAAGACCGAGCCATACGCGAGTCGGCTCATGGCCACGAACACGCCGATCGCAGCCAGATGCCATGGCCAGCGTCGTCGCCACAGCCGGGCAAACCCCGACGACCAACGAGTTCGGTGAGCCATCGCAATCGCCATCAACATTCCGGGCCCGAGCGCAGCAAATCCGGACGGCAACACGTGGACCCACGGCCACACGCGATGGTCGACCGCCCACCATCGCACGAGCAGTCCCACGATCGCGAGCGCCGCGAGCACGACGACTTCGAGGCGCACCGACATCCGACGGGCAAGCGCGGCCCACATCGGAACAAACACGTAGAACGACACCTCGACGACCAGCGTCCACGCCACCACCATGCCGGGCTCGCGAGTGCCGACCTTGCCGAAGTCCGACCAGTACAGGTGGGTCAGGCTTGCGTGCTTCAGGTAATTGACAAACCCGTTCACGTAGATGTCGTCGCGCACCAACAGCACCGACAGCGCCAGCCAGTACGCCGGGTAGATCCGCAGCGCGCGGCGAATGGCGTAGTGGCGCAAAGCCGGTCCCGGTTGCCGTTCGGCGCGCGCCCGAGCGAACGGGGCATAGATCAAGAACCCCGAGAGCACGAAGAAGACCTCGACACCCATCTGCAGGTTCGGGATGACCCGAGAACCCCACGTCGTCGGCGCTGCGCCGAAGCTCGGTCCGAGCGCCAACAACGGACCCGAGAACAACCCGAAGTGGTAGACGAACACCGCGGTCATCGCCAACGCGCGCAGCCCATCGAGCTCGTCGAATCGGCGCGTCGGGTCGGATTCGCCTGCCGGCGCCGCAAGCGGGACGTTGCTCATCAGGTGATTGTTCCACGCGATCGCGCGGCCGCGGTCGGCCCTCCCGTCGCTGCGGTGTCCGTGGGGCACAATGGTGACATGACGAACATCGAGGCGTGGGACCGCATCGCCGCCAAACTCGTTGCCGAGGCCGGCGCACCCAACGATCAGATCAGCTACGGCTCGCTGTTCGGGGGGAACGACCTGCCGAGCGAACGCGACCTGCGCCTCCTCGGAAACCTGAACGCCAAGCGCGTACTCGAACTCGGTTGCGGCACCGGCCACAACGCCATCGCGCTCGTCCGCCAGGGTGCCAAGCCGATCGCGATCGAGACCAGCGAACAACTCGCCGCGTGCGCACGTCGCCTCGCCGACCGCGAACAGACCCGCATCGAAGTCCACACCGGCGACCTTGCTGATCTGGCGTTTCTTCGGGCCGAGAGCGTCGACATCGCGCTCAGCACTGGCGCGCTCGGCGAGAACGACGACCTCGACCGCGTGTTCCGCCAGGTGCACCGTGTCCTGAAACCGAACGCGATGTTCGTCGCGGCGATGCCCCACCCGTTCTCCCTGTGCGTGACCCGTGAAGGCGGCGGCGATGGACCGTTGCCCCTCGGCCAACTCGCATTGACTCGCTCGTACCTCGACGAGGGCACCGTCGCGGTCGAGCGCATGGGCGAGACCTTCACGCTCCAGATCCGCTCACTCGCGTCGACGTTCGCTGCGTTCAGCCGCGCCGGGTTCGGCGTCGATCAACTCCTCGAACTGGCTCCGGTCCACAGTTCCGATCCGGGCCCGCGTCTGCCGACCACGGTCTTGTGGCGCGCCCGGCGCGAGGGCCAATAGCGCCCGCTGTCGCGCCGCCGAGTCTCAGTCGCGCGGTTTGGCAGCGGCGACCCGAGCGCCCGCGGGTGCGATGTTGCGGCTCCGCGCCCAACCATCGAGGGCCGCGTAGGCCGAATCGAGATCCATCGGACCGTCGTCGAGGCGCTGCTCGAGGAGATGGTCGAGGGCTTCGCCAACGACCTTGCCCGGCTTCACGCCCAAGTACGCAATCACCTGCACACCATCGAGCGGCGGCTTGATCGAGGCCAGTTCCTCTTGTTCGGCCAACTCCTCGATGCGCCGCTCGAGATCGTCCATCCTGCGTGACAACTGCTCGGCCTTACGGGCGTTGCGGGTGGTGCAGTCACAGCGCGTGAGATGGTTCAACTGGTCGAGCAACGGCCCCGCGTCGCGTACGTAGCGACGCACGGCGGAGTCGGTCCAGCCCATCCGATAGGTGTGAAACCGCAGGTGCAGGTACACGAGTTGCGTGACGTTCTCGATCATCTCGTTCGAGTACCGCAGCTCGGTCATGCGCTTCCGGGTCATGCGCGCGCCGACGACTTCGTGATGGTGAAACGTCACGCCCCGGTTGGAGATCCCGCGAGTCTTGGGCTTTCCGACATCGTGGAACAACGCCGCGAGCCGAACCGTCAGTTCGGGTCGCGTGTTCGCAACCACCGCGATCGAGTGGGTGAGCACGTCTTTGTGGCGGTGGATCGGATCTTGTTCGAGACTCATGTCGTTCAGTTCCGGGAGGAACTCGTCGGCCAGCTTCGTCGCGGCCAGGAGCCAGAGTCCGGGGCTCGGGTCGTCGGCGACCATGAGCTTGTCGAGTTCGTCGCGGATGCGCTCGGCGCTGACGATCGCGAGACGCCCACGCAGTCGTTCCATCGCTTCGACGACTTCGCCCGCGGGCGTGAAACCCAGTTGCGCGGCGAAGCGGGCCGCACGCAGCATGCGCAGCGGATCGTCGGTAAAGCTGATGTCGACCTCAAGTGGCGTGCGCAGCACCTTGGCCATGACGTCGCCCAGACCGCCGAACGGGTCGATGAGCTCGAGGTCGGGAAGTCGCAACGCCATCGAGTTGACCGTGAAGTCACGTCGCCCGAGGTCGGTGACGATGTCGTCGCCGAACTGGACCTCCGGTTTGCGACTGTCGTCGTGGTACACCTCGGCGCGAAACGTCGTGATCTCGAAGCGAGCCCCGTCTTTCGCCGCGCCGATGGTTCCGAAGCGGGCACCCTGTAGCCAGATGTTGTCGGCCCAAGGTCCCACGATCCGACGAATGTCGTCGGGACGGGCATTGGTGGTCAGGTCGAGATCCGCGATCGGGCGATCGATGAAAACATCGCGCACCGGTCCGCCGACGAGGTAGCACTCGAAACCGGCCGAGGCGATTCGCTGCGCCAATTGTTGCAGCGGCGTTTCCGGCCCGAGCAAGGGCGCGAGTCGGGGCGGAACCGCGTTCACCGGTCCATTGTCGCGGACGACCCGCGCGGACCTCGGTTCGATTGGCCGCGCGGTCCGGGCCTCAGGCCGATTCGGCCTGCGCCAAGGTGTGTTGTTCGATCATCAAGCGCAGGTCATGCGGTCGACTCGACGCAGCCAGCGCCTCGCGCAGGTCGATCGCGCCTCGCTGATACAGCCCGAGCAGAGCCTGGTCGAACGTTTGCATCCCGTAGTACTCACCGTCGGCGATGATCTCGTCGATCTCGTGGGTCTCCTCGGCGTTCACGATCTTGTCGAACACTCGACCGGTCGCGACGAGGACCTCCACTGCGGGAACCCGGCCCTGCCCGTCGCGACATTCCACGAGACGTTGGCTCACGATGCCGCGCAACGAGCCCGCCACCGCCATCCGGACCTGTCGCTGTTCGTGGGGCGGGAAGAAGTCGATGATGCGGTTGATCGTCTCGGTCGCGCTGATCGTGTGCAAGGTCGAGAACACCAAGTGGCCGGTCTCTGCGGCCGACAAGGCAGTCTTCACCGTTTCGGGGTCGCGCATCTCACCGATGAGAATGACGTCGGGGTCCTGGCGCAAAACCCGCTTCAACGCGCTGTGGAAGTCGGCGGTGTCCGTGCCGATCTCGCGCTGGTTCACGACCGATTGCTTGTCGCCATGGAGCACTTCGATCGGGTCTTCGACCGTCACGATGTGGCGCGACATCGTTGCGTTGATGTGATCGATCATTGCGGCGAGCGTCGTCGTCTTTCCCGAACCGGTCGGGCCCGTCACCAACACGAGACCCCGCGGGTTCTCGGCCAAGCGGCGAACGGCGGGCGGCAGTCCGAGATCTTCGAAACTCAAGATGGCACTTTGCACCCGGCGCAGCACGAGGCCGACGGATCCTCGCTGGCGCAGCACGTTCACTCGGAAACGCCCGAGACCTGCGACCGAATGCGCAAAGTCGGCCTCACAGGTGTTCAAGAACTCTTCGGCTCGCTGCTTGGGCATGATCGCGAACGCGATGCGTTCGGTCTCGGCCGGCGTGATCGGAGGGTGGTCGACCCGTTCGAGACGGCCATCGATACGCAAGATCGGAGGTGATCCGACCTTGAGATGGATGTCGGAAGCCTCGCGCGCCGCCGCTTGACGCAGGAGTTGTTCGAGATCGAGCACGGGCCTGGGCCTCCCCTGGTGGTCTGTGCCTTTCATCGGCACCACCGGCGCTCGACTGAACCGCCCAATCACCCCGAACGCCACAAAACTTCGCGACATCCTCGGGCCTGGGCACGGCGCGAGCGCAATCGGCAGCGATCTCAGTCGTCGATGCGGGTCCAGAAATCGCGCACACGCTCGACGAGGTCAGCGCCGGGACCCCCTGACGACCGCGGTTCTGCCGCGACGGAACGCCCGAGCAACGTGGTTGCCGTCGCTTCCACCCCGTCGCGCAGCGCCTCGAGGTCGTAGCCGCCCTCGAGGAACACGATCGTGCGGCCACCGCTCGGAGCGAAGTCGACGACCCTCTGGGTGAGTTCGACATAGTCGCCGGCCGACCAACCGAGGTCGGTGATCGGATCCGCACGATGCGCGTCGTACCCCGCCGACACCAACACCCAATCGGGCGCGAACGCCGCGACCCTGGGTTCGACGATGTCGTCAAAGGCGCGCTCGACCACGTCGCCGGTTGCTCCGGGAACCAACGGCACGTTCACCGTGGTTCCGCGCGCGAGGGGCCCGCCGATCTCGTCGGGCGCACCAGTTCCCGGATACAACGGCCATTGGTGGGTCGACACGTACATGACCGTCGGCTCGTCCCAGAAGATGTCTTGGGTTCCGTTGCCGTGGTGGGCGTCCCAGTCAACGATCAACACGCGGTTTCCTGCGCCGACCAATTGGCGCGCGCACACCGCGATGTTGTTGACGAGACAAAACCCCATCGACCCGGCGGGGACCGCGTGATGGCCCGGTGGTCGCACCGCCAAGAACGCCGCGTCGGCAAGCCCGGCTTGGAGCTGTTCGACCGCCGCCAACCCCGCACCGGCCGCAAGGACGGCCGCATCCCACGACGCCGAACTCGCGACCGTGTCGGCGTCGAGGCGGCCGCCGCCGCTTCGACACGTCGCTTCGAGTCGGTCGAGATACGACGAGGGGTGAACCGTCTCGAGTTCGGCGCGCGTCGCTCGCCGCGGCGTCAGTCGTGCCGCCGGATCGGCAAGACCGGCGCGGCGAAGCCCCTCGGCGACCGCGTCGAGTCGCTCCGGCCGGTCCGGGTGGCCCCGACCCGGATCGTGGGCCGCAAACGCGTCGTCGACCGCGGTGAGCACTCGCACGACTCGACGATAGGACAGTTCCCCGAATCCCGAGCCGGCGCGCGTCGTGCCGCATCGACCCACACCTCCACCACCGACGTGACGACGGATCGTTCGAATCAGGGAATTCGGTCCGCGCCGGCTCCGCGCGCGACCCGGACCTACGCTCGGACGGATGCGACACGCTCGGTGGCTCCTCGTGGCCGGCTTGCTCGTCGCCGCGTTGCGTCCAGGACCCCCCGTCGCGGCACAAACCGCGCCCGCCGCAGTCAGCGTGACCGTCATGCGTCAACGCCCGACCGTCGAACTCGGCGGAACCGCCGACCTCCGCCTGCGGATCCAGGGTCCGATTGGCCTCGGTGACGGCCTCGAAGTACAGGTCGTCGCGCATCCCAGGGTCGACTCGTTCGAGGCGTTGATCGAGTCCATCGCGACCACCGACATCGAGGGGTTCAAGGACTCGGTCGAGTTCGAGTTGGCCAGCCTGCAGCGCTACGCCGACGGTGACGTCGCGGTCGATGTCGACCTGCAAGAAATCGACGGTGGCTTCGATTTCCAGAAACTCAACATCCAGGTTGCCGGGGTCTACCCGATCGAAATCGTCGTTCGCGACGCCCGCGAAGACGACCTCGCCCAGACGATCTCGTGGTTGGTGGTCACCGAACCCGAGACCGAACCGTCGATCCGGATGAACGCGATCTGGGTCGCGCCTTCGGATGTCTTGGTCGAACGCGACGGCGTCTCGCCGAACGCCGACTTCCTGACGTCCACCGCGGCGGGCGGCGCGCTCCACGGATTCGCCGAACGCCTCCACACCACGCGACTCCCCGTCGCGCTCGCCCTGTCGCCCGCAGCGATCGACACGTGGGCGCGCGCCACGTCGCTCGATCCCGACAGCGCCACGTCGTTCAGCCGTCTCGAAACCGGGCTGGCCGAGGGACGGTTCTCGGTCCTCCCCCAGCCGTATGCCGAGATCGACGGTCCGTCGGTCGAGGCCGGCGATCTCGGGAGCCGCGTCCCCGATTCCTTCGTCGACGGCGCGCAAACCCTGCAAGAGGTCATCGCGGTCCGGCCGCAACCGTCGACGGTGTACGCGCCGACGCTCGACACCGCATCGGCAGAACGACTCGGAGCGACCTTCGCGTACCAACTGGTCGTCGAACCCGCAGCGATCCGACCGTCGCCGCCGACCGGAACATTCACGCTCCAGGCGGGCGAGCGCGACTTCGCCGCGACAGTGGTTCGCCACGACCTCGCAACGCTGGTCGCACCGAACTCAGGGCGGGGTACGGCGAACGCGTCCGAGAGTCGACGACTCCAGCAGTTGTTCGCCTTCTTGGCTCTCGAGGCCGATGTTGATCCTGATCGCCCGCACACGGTCGTCATCGGGAACGACTTCGATCGCGACCTGTTTCGGCGTCTCGAACGGTCGCTCAACGATCAGTCGCTCATCGACTTCGTTCCGCTCGACGAAGCGTTCGTCGAGCCGCCGCCCACCCCCATCTTCACCCTCGCGCCAGCCGCGACCGCGGCACCGATGATCACACCACTCGAGGTGTTCGAGATCGAACGGCAGATCGACGCCTTCGTCGCGTTCGTGGGTACCGAGCACCCAGCGGTTCTGGCCGCCGAGGCCAACCTGCGCCTGGTCTTGGCCCGCGACCTACCGGTCGCCGAACTCCGTGATCGGCTCGACGATCTCGACCGCGCCATCGCGGGGTTCGTCGGCGGCATCGGCACCGAGTCGAAGCACGTCACGCTGACCGACCGTCGGTCCGAGGTTCCGTTGTCATTCCGGAACGACACTGGCCGCGAGGTCGAGGTACGCGTTCGCTTGTCCAGCCAAAAGCTCGTGTTTCCTGACGGGCCCGAGCGCGTGATCACGCTCCCGCCGGGCCGCAACACGCAAGCGGCATTCCTCGTCGAGGCGCGCGCATCGGGCACCTTCCCGTTGGAGGTCGCGATCACCAGCGTCGATCGCTCGCTCGCGGTCGGCAGCCCAACCCAGATCACCGTCCAATCTGCCGTGTTCGGCTCGGCAGGAACATGGCTCACCGTCGGCGCGCTCGTGTTCCTTGCGTTGTGGTGGGCGCATCACATCTGGCGCTCGCGTCGGGTTCGGCCTGCCGCCTCGTGACCACCAACCCACTTCGCGCCAGCAGTCGTATCGCGCTCGGAACATTGCTGTCGCGGGTCACGGGATTGGTACGCGTCGGCGCGACGGCCGCGGTGCTCGACATCGGCGCGCTGACCGACGTCTACAACAGCGCAAACTCGACCCCGAACCTGATCTACGAGTTGTTGTTGGGTGGTGTGCTCACCGCAACGCTCGTGCCGCTGTTCGTCGATCTCGGTGCCCGCGACGACCGCCGCGGCACGCAAGCCGTGATGGGCGTCGTCGGCACAACGCTCATCGCGCTCAGTGCGTTGGCGGCGGTGGCCGCGCCATTGATCGCTCGTCTGCTGGCTGCGCAGGTCGACCCGGCAATGCACGGTGACGCCGTTGCCCTCGGTACATCTCTCATCCGTTGTTTCGCGGTGCAGATTCTCGGCTACGGGTTCGTCGCAATGGCTTCGGCCGCCCTCAACGCACACCGACGATTCGCGGCGGCGGCCTTCGCACCGATCTTGAACAACGTCGTCGTGACCGCGGTGTTGGTCCTCGCGGCGCAATCCGCGAGCCTCGACCAACCCGGCGACCTCGCGCTCGACGCCGTCGAACGCAACCGATCGCTGACCTTGCTGCTCGGGTTCGGCACATCTGCTGGTGTCATCGCGACCGCACTCGCGCTCGTGGTCCCGTTGTGGCGCGCCGGCATCCCGCTTCGACCACGCTGGCTTCCGCGCGACCCCGCCGTGTCGCGACTCGTGCGCGCGTCGGGTTGGACCCTTGGCTATGTCGTCGCCAACCAAGTTGCGTTGTTGTTCGTGATGGTCATCGCCCGCGACACGCCTGGCGCGCTCAGCGCCTACCAGTTCGCCTTTGTCTTCTTCCAACTCCCGCACGGATTGATCGCGGTGTCGATCATGACGGCCTGGCTCCCGGACCTCGTCGCCCAGGCCCGCGCCAACGACCTCGGCTCGTTCGCGGCGCGTTTCGACGACGGCCTGCGTTCGATGATGTTGTTCATTGTTCCCGCGGCAGGGGGTTACCTCGCCCTGTCGCTGCCGATTGTCGACTCGTTGTTGACGGTCGGTGCCAGTTCCCCCACCGCCACCGCAGCGGCGCTGACCGGTTTCGCGGTCGGGCTCATCCCGTTCAGCGCCTACTTGTTCGCGCTTCGCGGCTTCTACGCACTGAACGACACCCGCACGCCGTTTGTGATCAACGCGGGCGAGAACGCGTTGAACATCGTCTTCGCTGCGTTCGGTTTTGCGCGTTATGGCGTGCGCGGGCTCGCCCTCGGCTACAGCGCCGCCTACGCCATCGCCGCAATCGTGGCGCTGATCACGTTGCGGCGACGCCTCGGCGTCTCGTCGTACCGAATGCCTGGTCGTCACGGAATCGCCGTCATGGTCGGAGGCATTGCGTGTTGCGCGGCCGCGTCGGCGGGCTCTCGATCGGTCGACGCACCCGGTGTCGCGTTGGTCATCGGAGGGTTCGCGGGCGCGGGCATGTATGGCCTGATCGTTGCGACCACGAGTCGGGCGGAGATCCGACGTCTGGTCGGTGGCGCGGGCGTGACGCGGTCGACTGCGAACGCAGAACCACCCACCGAAGCGTTCGGCGTGTAACGATGGACGCAACCGGGGGTCCGATCCGCGATCTGCCTACCAGGGCCGGTTCCGACGCGGAACCGGGGGAGGAGCCAGCCATGGGTACCAGCAATTCCACGAACAACGGCCGCGTACGCATCGTGACCGACTCTGCGTGCGACCTGCCGATCGGATTGTGCGAAGAACTCGGAATCTCGGTGGTTCCGCTCACGATCCGATTCGGCGAGCAGGAATACGTCGACCGGGTGGAGCTCACCAACGATCAGTTCTGGACGAAGGTTCGCACCGCCTCGGCCCTGCCCGAGACGGCGGCGCCCAGCGTCGGTGCGTTCGAAGAGACGTTCCGAGCGCTCGCCGACGACGGAGCCGCAGGTGTGGTTTGCGTGAACCTGTCGTCGAAGATGTCGGCCACGATGCAGTCCGCCCAAGTTGCCGCAAAGGCACTCGACGGGATCTGCCCCATCGAAGTGGTTGATTCGAAGAACGCAACGATGGGAATCGGCCACCTCGCTGCGCACGCGGCGCGCCTGGCCCTCGAAGGCGCCGACGTCGCAACGATTGTTGCCTCCACCGAAGAACGCCGCGAGCGTTCTCACCTGCTCGGCATCGTGGACACGCTCGACTTCTTGCGTCGAGGCGGTCGAATCGGCGGCGCGCAAGCGTTCCTCGGCTCGGTGCTCTCGATCAAGCCGATCATCGAAGTACGCGACGGATCGGTTGAAGCCGCCGGCAAAGTCCGCACACGATCGAAGGCATTGCGGTTCGCGGTCGACAAGTTGAAAGAAGTCGACGTCGAGTCGCTCGCCGTCATGCACGCGCAGGCCGACGACGTCGAAGAATTTCTCGACATGCTCGACCCGATCGTGCCGCGAGCAGAAATCCTCGTCGGCGAGATCGGTCCCGTCGTCGGTGTCCACGTCGGCCCGGGCACCATCGGCACCGTTTGGACCGTGCGCGCCTGAACCTCGGATCGGTCGGTAGCGTCGAGCACCGTGGTGCGCAGCGACGACCGGCCCGACGACGAACTTGCCGCGTCTGCCGCTGCTGGTGATCGGCGCTGCCTCGAGATCCTCCTGGATCGACACGCCGACCGTATCTACGCGATCTGTCGACGAGTGCTCGCGCACCACGACGACGCGCTCGACGCCGCGCAAGAAGCCATGATCGCCATCGCACGCGGCATCAACCGCTTCGACGGGCGTTCGCTTTTCACCACGTGGCTCTACCGAGTGGCAACCAACGCTGCGCTCGACGAGGCCCGCCGCCGCGGACGTCGGCCTCGGCCCGTCGAGCACCTTCCCGAACCGGTCCGCATCGACCGTACCGATGCGATCGTCGACGCCATGGTGATCGATGAAGCGTTGGCCGAGATTCCGCCCGATTTTCGTGCTGCCGTGGCGCTGCGCGACCTCGCCGGCCTCGACTACGCGGAGATCGCCGAGGTCCTTGGCATCCCGGCCGGCACCGTGCGGAGCCGGATCGCCCGGGGCCGCGCGGCACTCGCGGAGCGCATCGGCCCACAATTGTCCGAATCCGGGAACCAAAGCCCGCCTTCCAACGCCGTACCCGAGTCATGAACGTTCCGACCGACCCGAGCCGCGATCCCAGCGCGGATGCGACGACGCCCCACGAGGTCGACGCGTTCTCGCGCTTCGACGACCGGCCGCCCACCGACGCCGAAACCTGGTGCGCCGACGCCCTCGATGGCGTTGCGCTCGATACCGCGCCTGACGGCGCCGGCGAGCAACTCGACGCGATGCGGGCCGTGGTCGCCGGCATCGGTTCGGTGCCGGCGCTCGACGAGGTCACCCGCGCCCGACTGGTCCGCCAAGCCCTGGCGGCAACCTCCGAACGCGCGACCGGCACCGAGGCCGCGCCGCCGGGAGTCGACCATCCGCTCGGAGACTTGATCGCCCGCCGTGATCGCTCGCGGCTGCAGCGTTGGATTGCGCCCGTCGGCGCGGCCGCGGCCTCGATCGCGATCGTCGCCGGGTTGCTCGCTGCGAACAACGGCGACCCAGTGCGGCCCGCGGCCAATCCCAAGGACGCAATGATCGAGAGCGCCGACCTCGACGCCTCCACGACCGAGGGCGCGCCCGCGAACATTGCCGACTTCGGCGAGATCGCCGACCCGGCAGAGTTGCGCCGCCAGCTCAGCGCATTCACCGCAGCATCGAACGACGCGGGAACGACGCCACAAGAATCCGGTGACCCCGAGACCGGTGCCACCGGAGGGAATGACGCGAACCCACCCGGTTCGTCTCGGGTCTCGTCGGTCGAACCCGACACCACACCTGGCGGTGGAGTGGTCCTCTCCGGCGGGGCACTCCTTCCGGACCCGTGTCTCGCGTCGCTGAATCCGGGGGGCGTCACGCCCGTCATGGTTGCGATCGCGACCTACGAGGCCGAAACCGTCGCGGTGGCGATCGCGAATGAGCCGAATCGGGCGTTGGTGTTCGTTGTGTCCTCCGACTGTCGGATCGTCGCCAACCAACAACTCGCAACCGACTGAGCCAGCCCGACCCACCGGCGATAGCCTGCCGCCCGTGGAATCGAAGCCAGCGAACGACAAGGGCACCGATCACGCGGTTGGCGCGAGTCATGCGAGCGCATCCGGTGACGGCGATTGGGTCGACCAGGTCACCGACCTGATCATCACGGCGGTCGACAACCTGCGTCGCTACACCGTCGATCCCGTTCGCAGCGCGACGAAGGCAATCGTGTGGGGAACCTTGGGGATCGGCTTCGCGCTCCCAGCGCTTTGTCTTGCCATTCTCGGGTTATTTCATCTATTGGTCCAGACCGTCAACGCCGCGACCCCCGGTCCCGACGACAACGCCTGGATCGTGTGGTACGTCCTCGGTCTGGTCGGCGTGATCGCCGGACGGCTGTTGTTCGCGAAACGTAACGCCACCACCAATTCCTGAACCATCCCCGGGATCGAGCCGAACGGCCGACGGGATTCGTCCCCAGCATCACCGCATGAGGAGCAGCAGTGAGCGAGATTCATGATGTCGTGATCGTCGGCTCGGGCCCGGCCGGACTCACGGCTGCGATCTACACCGCGCGAGCGAACTTGGCTCCGGTCTGCATCGAGGGGATCGGGGCGGGTGGACAACTCATGTTGACCACCGACGTCGAGAACTACCCCGGATTCCCCGACGGCATCATGGGACCCGATCTCATGGCCAAGTTCCGCGAGCAAGCCGAGCGCTTCGGCACCACGTTCATCACCGACGACGCAACCCGCGTCGACCTCTCGGCTTCGCCGTTCGGGGTTTGGGTCGGAGATCGAGAGTTCCGGGCGCGCTGCGTCATCATCAGCACCGGCGCGACCGCCAAACTGCTCGGGCTTCCGTCCGAAGAGCGACTGTTCGCGCGCGGGGTTTCGACCTGTGCC
>SXGT01018263.1_pt1 | contig 19811 bp, 17 predicted proteins | sample 3176221 | NCBI WGS metagenome assembly SXGT01 (sample SAMN11356862, study PRJNA531348) | freshwater metagenome | isolation source: freshwater sample F1-120 | place: China: Fuxian Lake, Yuxi | collected 2017-12-25
CCGCGCCCATGACCGGCTCGCCGATGAAGGCCGCGACGTTTTGCGGCCCCGCCTCAAGGATAGCATCCTCGACTGAACGCGCCGCCCTGATGCCGAAATCATGCTCGCTTTCGCCTGGCAGGGAGAGCTCGAAAGCATAGGGCGCCATGGCGTGTACGATGCCCGGCACCGGCGCGCCGAGCTGGCTATGCATGGCCGCCATGCCGCCGAGCGACGCGCCGGCAACCGTCGAGCCGTGATAAGCGTTTCTGCGCGAGACGATGATGGTCTTTTCCGGCTTGCCCTCCAGCGCCCAGTAGTGGCGCACCAGCCGCAGCGCGGTGTCGTTGGATTCGGAACCGGACGAGCCGTAGAAGACCTGCTTGACGCCCGCCGGCGCGATCTCCGCGAGCTTGCGCGACAGAAGCACCGGCGTCGGGGTCGAGCAGCGGAAGAACGAGTTGTAGTAGGGCAGCTCCTTCATCTGCGCATAGGCGGCCTCTGCCAGTTCGTGCCGGCCATAGCCGACATTGACGCACCACAAGCCGGCCATGCCGTCGAGGAGCTCGTTGTCCTCGCTGTCGTATATGAACGGCCCGTCGGCGCGCGTGATGATGCGCGTGCCGGCGGCACGCAGATCCTTGTGGTCGGTAAAGGGATGGAGATGATGCGCGCCATCGATCTCCTGAAGCTGCTTCAGGGAAAAATTCTGATAGGTCATGGGTTTGGAAGCTCCGTTTGAATCGATCCGGCAACTATGCCGGGGCGGCTTCACACGGAATGCGGCGGCGAATAGCCTATCCGGGCGCACAGGCGCAGCAGTTCGTCATGCCGCGTGCGCGGCGACGGCGTAACCGCCATCGGGCGAAAGCGGAATTGCTGTCTGCGACCGAACGTCATGACCGGACTGTAGCCGAGGAACACGGAAACGTTCAAGCGAACCGCACCTTCACCATGTCGCATCTTTCGCGCTTGTGGTCGCCGCATCGTCAATGATGCGGATGACGTCGGTCCAATATGTGCCGAGGATACATGAATTCCGAGGTTGTGGATGACTGACCAGACGCTGCCCAGCGAGGCCACCGGCACGGACAGGGCACGACGCGGCGGCAGAGCCGGCAAAAGGACCGGCGGCGGCGCGGCGTTCGAGCAGCCTCCGTTCCGCCAGTTGCGCATTCCCTTCGCGCCAACGCAAATCGTCTCGGACGACGAACTGGAATCGATCCACCTTGCTTCCCTCCGGGTTCTGAAGGAGATCGGCGTCGAGGTTCTGCACGAGGAAGCGCGCGCGATCATGAAGGCGCAAGGGGCCGACGTGCTTCAGGGCACCGAACGGGTGCGCTTCGATCCCGACATGATCCTCGAGCTCGTGGGTCATGCGCCCTCGCAGTTCACGCTGCACGCCCGCAATCCGGATCACAATGTCGTCTTCGGCGGCGATAACCTCATCATCGCGATGATGGCGTCCGCCCCCAACGCTTCCGACCTCGACGGCGGGCGGCGGCCGGGAAATCAGAACGATTATCGCAATTTCCTGCGTCTTGCGCAGATGCACAACGTCATCAACATCACCGGCGGATACCCGGTCGAACCGATCGACATCCACCCGTCGATCCGCCACCTCGAATGCGTGCGCGACCTTGCCGTGCTCACCGACAAGGTGTTTCACATCTATTCGCTCGGCAAGGAACGCAATGTAGACGGCATCGAGATCGCGAGGCTCGCCCGCGGCATCTCTCGCGAGCAGCTTCTGGATGAGCCGTCGGTCTTCACCATCATCAACACGAATTCGCCTCTGAAGCTCGATGTGCCGATGATGGAAGGCATCATACAGATGGCGTCCGCCGGCCAGGCTGTGGTGGTGACGCCGTTCACGCTGTCGGGCGCGATGGCCCCGGTAACGATCGCCGGCGCGCTCGTGCAGCAGAATGCCGAGGCACTCTCCGGCATCGCCTTCTCGCAGATGGTGCGAAAGGGGGCACCGGTCGCCTATGGCGGCTTCACCTCCAATGTCGACATGAAATCCGGCGCGCCTGCCTTCGGCACGCCCGAATACATGAAAGCGCAGATGGTCGGCGGCCAGCTCGCCCGCCGCTACGCCCTGCCCTACCGCACCTCGAACACCTGCGCGGCCAACACTGTGGACGCGCAGGCCGCCTACGAAAGCGTGTTCTCGCTGTGGGGCGCGATCCAGGGCGGCGGCAACATGATGATGCACGCGGCCGGCTGGCTCGAAGGCGGTCTGCGCTGCTCGTTCGAAAAGACGATCCTCGACATCGACCTCCTGCAGATGGTGTCGGAATTCCTGACCCCGCTCGACCTGTCGGAAGACGCGCTTGCCGTGGACGCGATCCGCGACGTGGGTCCGGGCGGCCATTTCTTCGGCACGCCCCACACCCAGAGCCGCTACCGCAACGCGTTTTATTCGCCGATCCTGTCGGACTGGCGCAACTTCGAGAGTTGGAGCGAGGCCGGATCGCCGACCGCCATCGAGCGCGCCAACCGCGTCTGGAAGGAACGCCTCGCCACCTCCGAAGCGCCACCGATGGACCCGTCCATCCGCGAGGCGCTGGACGACTTCGTCGACCGCCGCATCGCCGAAGGCGGCGCCCCGACGGATTTTTGAATCATTTCATTCGTTTACGGATCTATCTCCATGAAATCTCACGTCAAAGCGGTGGTTATCGGCGGCGGTGTCGTCGGTTGCTCGGTGCTCTATCATCTTGCCCGCGCAGGGTGGACCGACATCATGCTGATCGAACGGTCGGAGCTGACGTCCGGCTCGTCCTGGCATGCGGCCGGCGGCTTCCACACGCTCAACGGCGACCCCAACGTCGCCAAGCTGCAGGCCTATACTGTGCAGCTCTACAAGGAGTTGGAAGAAATCTCCGGCCAGTCCTGCTCGCTGCACCTGACCGGCGGCGTGATGCTGGCCGATAGTCCCGAGCGGATGGACTTCCTGCGGCTGGCGCACGCCAAGGGGCGCTATCTCGGCATGGACACGGAGCTGATCACGCCGTCAGAAGCCAAGGCCATGTTCCCGCTGATGGACGAGAGCCATTTCGTGGGCGCGATGTGGGATCCGGTGGAAGGCCATCTCGACCCCTCCGGCACCACCATCGCCTACTCCAAGGCCGCCAAGAAGCTCGGCGCGGAGATCGTGCTGCGCAACCCGGTGCGCGAGCTGACGCAGGAGGCGGACGGCACCTGGAACGTCATCACCGAGCAGGGCACGGTCAGGGCCGAGCACGTGGTCAATTGCGGCGGCCTGTGGGCGCGCGAGGTCGGACGCATGGTCGGCGTCGAGCTGCCGGTGCTCGCGATGGAGCACATGTACCTCCTAACCGAGCCGATGCCGGAAGTGGAAGCCTTCAACCGCGAGACCGGCCGCGAGATGGTCGGCGTGCTCGACTTCAAGGGCGAGATTTACACCCGCCAGGAGCGCAACGGCATCCTGCTCGGCACCTACGAGAAGGCCTGCAAGCCATGGTCTCCGGTCAACACGCCGTGGGATTTCGGCCACGAGCTGCTTGCGCCTGACCTCGACCGCATCGCCCCGTCACTGGAAATAGGCTTCAAGCATTTCCCGGGCATCGCCAATGCCGGCATCAAGCAGGTCATCAATGGTCCCTTCACCTTCGCGCCCGACGGCAACCCGCTTGTCGGGCCGGTGCAGGGCCTCACCAATTACTGGGTGGCGTGCGGGGTGATGGCGGGCTTCAGCCAGGGTGGCGGCGTCGGGCTGGCACTGTCGAACTGGATGGTCGACGGTGATCCCGGCTTCGACGTCTGGGGCATGGATGTCGCCCGCTTCGGCGAGTGGGCGAGCCTGCGCTACACCAACGCCAAGGTGCGAGAGAACTATTCGCGCCGCTTCTCCATCCGCTTCCCCAACGAGGAGTTGCCGGCCGCGCGACCCGCGCAGACGACGCCACTCTACGACACCATGGTCGCGCAGAATGCCGTCATGGGCGACTCGTGGGGCCTTGAAACGCCGCTCTGGTTCGCGCCCGAAGGCGGCGAGCCGAAGGACATCGTCTCCTTCCATCGATCGAACGATTTCGAGCATGTCGGCAACGAGGTGCGCGCCGTACGCGAGGGCGTCGGCGTCACCGAGATCGCCAATTTCGCCAAATACGCGGTGTCGGGGCCGGCTGCGGAAGACTTCCTCAACCGGCTGATGACCAACCGCATGCCTAAGGCGGGCCGCATCGTGCTCACCCCGATGCTGAACGAGTTCGGCAAGCTGATCGGCGACTTCACCATCGCCAAGACCGGCGACGAGCGCTTCAGGATCTGGGGCTCCTCGGCGGCACAGAAATACCATATGCGCTGGTTCGAGAAGCACCTGCCGAAGGACGGTTCGGTTCGTATCCACCGCTACGACCAGACGCTGGTGGGCCTGTCGATCGCCGGACCAAGATCGCAGGCGCTGCTGCAGAAACTGGTTGATGTGGACGTGTCCTCGAAGGCATTCCGTTTCATGGATTTCCGCGAAATGGCCGTCGGCGGCGCGCCATGCATGGTCAATCGCATTACCTACACCGGCGACCTCGGCTACGAGATATGGATGGAGCCGGCCTATGAGCGGCTGGTCTATGCAGCGATCAAGGATGCGGGCGCCGAGTTCGGCATCGTCGATTTCGGCATGCGCGCCCTTCTGTCGATGCGGCTCGAGAAGAACTTCCCGACATGGTTCCGCGAGCTGCGTCCGATCTACGGTCCGTTCGAAGGCGGCATGGAGCGCTTCATCAAGCTGGAGAAGAACGACTTCATCGGCCGTGAAGCGGCCGCAAGGGAGCATGCGGACGGTCCGAAACTGGCCCGCGTCTCGTTCTTGGTCGACGCGCTCGACGCCGATGTCATGGGCGACGAGCCGATCTGGGCCAAGGTGAACGGCACCGACTTCGACACGATCGAAAAGCCACACGGCTACGGCGCGCCGCGCTTCGACGCCGCGGGCAAGGAAACCCGCAGCTCTCAGGCCGACCACGGTGCCTCCTCGGTGCGCGGCATCCACGACGGTGAATGGTCCGTCATCGGCTGGGTCACGTCGGGCGGCTATGCGCATTTCGTCGGCAAGTCGATGGCGCAGGGCTATGTGCCGGCCGCCCTTGCAAACGACGAAAGCGAAGACCTGTTCGAGATCGAAATCCTCGGCCAGCGCCGCCCGGCGCGGATCAACATCGAACCGCCCTTCGACCCATCGGGCGAAAAGATGCGCGGCTAGAGCAACGGGCGTTCTGATGAACGCAATTGCGCTGCTCCAGCTCGCTTTTCCTATCCGCATTTGTGCGACGCCAGACGATGCCGTCTGGCTGCAAAATGTTCGAGTCAGGCAACGATCAGGCCGGTCTCCAACAGTGCCGCGCGCATCGTCGCCAGCGTCTCCGGCGGCGTCTGGCGGCAGGTGATGTAGGGCAGGCCCTTGCGCGGGCTTGTCCAGCCGACAGGCACGAGGCCGGCCGCCGCGGGTTCGTGACGCTGCGCCAGAGCCCAGGAGCGGCAGTCGATGGCGCAGACATCGGCACGGCCAGCGGCAACGACCCGGATCGAGGCCCGGTGTCCGCCGGTTGCGATCTGTTCCGGAAACAGGTCGAGCGAGCCGAGATCGGCCTGCAGCGCGAGGTAGCCGGACATGGAGTCCGGCACGTTGTAGGCGAACCGCCGGCCGCGGATCATCTCGGAAAGCGAGGCGATGGAAGGCGCCATGGAACCTTGCTGCTCGCCATCGAGCGCATCGCTCCGCATCAGCACAACGCTGCGGTAGAGTTCACCTTCGCCGCCTTCGACGTCCGAATAGTCCGGCTGGCCGATGACATGGACCTCTTCGGCAAGGCCGTCGCCCATCGGGCCCCAGCAGGTCTGCGCAAAGAGGATGTCGGGCCTGCGCCAGAAGTCGTACAGGTCGCCGGTGTCGCGCGTCAGCGCCTCGGGTGCCGCAATGCCCGCATCGCGCAGGACGCCGCAAATGCGCGACCATTGCGCATCCGTCTCGGCGCGGACCTCCGGCCAGTCATACATGGGCAGTGCTGCGATCGACGGTGTCATGCCGCCTTATGCGCGGTCAGGACCGGCGGTTGCAAGTGTCTCATTCCTTGGGCGGCTCGGCCGGCACCGGCGCGGTGCCGTATCCGCCGACATTGCGCGCCCGCACACGCGGCCGGAACGCCCTGCCCGGCTCGGGCGCGCGGCGCAGCGCCGGATGGACCACCGGTTCCTTTGCCTTGAAAGCGAAGTCCTTCAGCAGCGCGAAATAGCTCGGATAGGCATAGCCGTCATTCATTGCCAGCCACTCCGCGCGCCGTGCGCGAAACAGCGCCGGCAGCCTGTACCATGCCACCGTCGGCATCTTGTGGTGCAAGAGATGCAGGTTGTTGTTGAGGAACAAGAAGGCCAGCGGCGAGCGCTCGACGATGATGGTCCGGCCATCCGGCCGCTCGGACCACTGGTGCTCGGCAAAGGTGCGGATGGCGATCAGCGACTGGCCGAGATAGACCGGCACCAGATAGAGCCAGACCGGAACGGCGAAGACGAACAGGATCACCGGCACGACGACAGCGAGCCCGATGCCGTGGTGCAGCCAGGCGCGACGCACCGCGCGGTCGCCGGCAGCGATCAGCTTGGCCTCGGTCGCCAGAAAGCCGGCATTGGCAATCGCCGGACCGATGACGAAACGGCCGACCATCGTATTGTTGATCTTGAGAAGTGCCTTGAGCCATGCCGGCAGCGTCTCGTGCTTCCACAGTGCGCGATAATAGCTTTCCGGATCATCGAACGGATCGGTTAGGCGCTCGTCTGCGTGATGGCGCAGATGCAGGGACTTGAACCGCCGATAGGGATAGACCAGGCCGATCGGCAGACCGACCAGAAGCTCGTTGATACTGCCGTTGCGGGTGGGATGGCCGTGCGCGGCCTCGTGCATCAGGGACGATTGCAACGCGACGACCAAAGTGAGGATGGCCATGGCAACCAGCGGCCAGCCGAGCCAGAGTGTCGTGCCCGCCGCTAACCATGCTCCATAGCAGGCTGCGATGAGCATGACGGTGGGCCATTCGACCCGTGAAGTACCCGCGTGTTCTTTCCTTCTCTGTGCCATCTCGCCCGAATTCGCCCCGATACCCCGATTCCTGACAGAATGCTGTCAGCAGCAGCGTCTCGTCGCAATGCGAGAATGTACATTGAATGTTTATTCTGATAATCAGAAGCGACATACGTTTACTAAAATAAACAACGAGGCGGAAAGTTGGACAAGCGCGACATCGCCGAGACGTTCCGGACGCGGCTGACAACGCTGGTCGGCCGATCCGGCGAAAACCAGTCGGCATTTGCCGCCCGCATCGGCATCGACCGCTCGGCGTTGTCCCAACTCCTGGCTGGATCCGCGACACGGTTGCCGCGCGCCGAAACGCTGATCAACATCGCCTTGCGGCACAGCGTCTCGCTCGACTGGCTGTTGGGCATCAGCCAGGATGAAGGCCTCGGCAGCGAGATCCGCGAAAGCCTGGAGATCGAGGAAGGTGCTGGCGGCTTCGACCGGACCCTGTTGGCAAAGTGGCACGCGGAAGCGGCCGGCACCAAGATTCGCTACGTGCCCGCCGGCATTCCCGATCTCCTGCGCACTGATGCGCTGATCGACTACGAAGCTGGCATCACGCGCCGCGACGCCGAAGCCCAGCACGACGAGAAGCAGTACCGCATCGACTACAATCGCCGGCCGGAGACCGACATGGAGGTCTGCATGCCGCGCCATACGCTTGAAATCTTCGCGCGCGGCCTCGGCGTGTGGTCTGGCTTCCCGGAAGAGCAGCGCAAGGCGCAACTCGCCCACATGGCGCGGCTGCTCGATGACCTCTACCCCGGCTTCCGCCTCTATCTCTATGACGGCCGCCAGCGCTATTCGGTGCCCTACACGATCTTCGGGCAGCTTCGCGCCGCGATCTACATGGGCGACATGTATGTCGTGCTGAACGCGACCGAGACGGTGCGCACGCTGACTCGCCACTTCGACAATTTGATCCGGGCAGCCGAGATAAACGCACACGGAGCAGCGGGTTTCGCGCGCGAACTGAACTAGCAGTCGGCGCATAGCTCATCCTGCACCGGCGTGCGCCGCTGTCCTGCCAATGCCAGCACCAGAGAGAACGCAACCAGTCCCGCGGCCACCTGAAACGTGAAAGAGAAGGCGAAGCCGATGGTCTCTGGCGGCGCTTGCGTGACGTCGGCCGAGCCGGCCGAAGCCGCAAACACCGCACCCATGACCGAAGCGCCGGTCATCAGTCCGAGATTGCGCGACAGCCCCAGCAGGCCAGAAATCATGCCACGCTGGTCGTCCCTCGCCGCCAGCATGACGTCGGTGTTGTTCGCCGCCAGGAAAAGCTGGAACGACGGCGTCAGCGCCATCAACGACAAGACGAAACCCGCGACGCCGAATATGCCCGGCAGGATCGAAAAGCAGATCAGCGCAACGATCATGTGTGCCAGCGCGTAGATCAGCATTGGCCGCGCGCCGAACCTGTCGGTAAGATAGCCAGCCGGCAGACCGCTGAGCGCTGCCATCGTCGGCCCCGCCGCCAGTACCAGCCCGATCAACGCGTCGTTCAGATGCAGCCCGAAAGCCAGGTAGAACGGCCCGACGACCAGCACGGACATCATCACGCTGGAAACAAGCAGGTTCATCAACAGCGATGAAGCGGTCGCGCGCTCGCCGAGCGCATCGAGTGCTACCAGCGGCATCGTACGGCGCCGCTCGACGATCACGAAGGCGATGGCGCCCGCGACCGCTGCTGCGAGCAGCAGCACCGCCTGCGTCGAAAAACCGTCGCCCCCGGTCACAGCGAGCGAATAGGCGATCAGCGTCAGTGCCAGCACCAGCGTGCCGGCCAGATCGAGGCTCGGGCGATTGCCAGGAGACGCAGTCTTTGCGGCAGGCAGCATCCACATGGATACGACGAGGACCGCCAGGGCGGATACGGCAAGCGTCAGGAACGTCGCCGGCCAGCCGGACCACGCGATGATCAATCCGCCCATCGAGGGACCGAGCGCGGTGCCGATCGCCGACGTAGTGCCGAGCAGCCCCATAGCCCAGCCGACGCGTTCCTCGGCAACCATCCCGCGCGCGATAGAGATCGGTAGCGCCATAAGGATGGCGCCGCCGACGCCCTGCAGCACACGAAAGAAGACGAGCAGTCCGAGCGTCGGCGCGGCTGCGCACAACGCGGACGCCGCCGCAAAGATCGCGAGCCCCGCCAGGAATACACGGCGATGCCCGACGAGGTCCCCAAGCCGCCCGCAGGAAACGATGGAGACCGTGACGGCAAGCAGATAGCCAAGCACGGCCCATTGCGCCTGTGTCACGTCGACGGAAAAGTCGCGCGCCAGTGACGGCAGCGCGACGGTGGTGATGCTCACACCGGTGGACGCCAGCAACATCGCCATCGCCAGCGGAGCGATGCTGCGGCTCGTGCCGCCGGATTGCGGGGTATCGGAATCGTTTTTCATTGTCATGCCCTTGCTCAAATTCGGATCTGGCGGCATTCTGCAACTTCAAGTCAACTTGAGGTCAAGCATGGAAATTCTCGACATTGGCGATGTGGCCGAGCGCACCGGCGTCGCCGTCTCGACGCTGCGCTACTACGACGAGATCGGCCTCATCGCTTCAGTCGGCCGGCGCGGGCTTCGCCGCCAGTTCGGGCCGGAAGCCGTCTGGCAGATCGCCCTGATCGCGCTCGGCAAAAAGGCCGGTTTCTCGCTCGATGAGATCGCCGGCATGTTTCGCGCCAACGGCACGGTGGATTTGCCGCGCCCGATCCTTCATGGCCGCGCCGACGAGATAGACCGCCAGATCCGCGACCTGATGGTGTTGCGTGACGCGCTCAGGCATGTGGCCGAGTGCCCTGCCCCTTCGCACCTCGAATGCCCGCGCTTCCGCAAGCTCCTGCGGGTCGCCGGCCGGCGCGACAAAGCCTGATATCCGCAACCACCGCGACATTGACGCCATATAAAGATTTCTTTATATTGTTATCTCAAATCCCCAGACCTTGCGAAGGCGCTTTTCATGACCAATCCGATCGATGCTCTGATCGCCGAAAAGGGCGTGCTGCTTGCCGATGGCGCGACCGGCACCAACCTCTTCGCCATGGGCCTGGAAGCGGGCGAAGCGCCGGAGCTCTGGAACGAAAGCGCTCCTGAAAAGATCGTCGCCCTGCATCAGGGTTTCGTCGACGCGGGCGCCGACATCATCCTCACCAACTCGTTCGGCGGCACGCGTCACCGCCTTAAGCTGCACCACGCGCAGGACCGCGTACACGAGCTTAACCGGCGCGCCGCCGAGATCGCGCGCTCGGTCGCGGACAAGGCTGGCCGCAAGGTGATCGTTGCAGGGTCCGTCGGTCCCACCGGGGAACTGCTGCAGCCGCTCGGCGCGATGACTTATGACGAGGCCGTGGAGGCCTTCGTCGAGCAGATCGAAGGCCTCAAGGAAGGCGGCGCGGAAGTCGCCTGGATCGAAACGATGTCGGCGCCGGACGAGATTCGCGCTGCCGCAGAAGCCGCGATCCGTGTCGGCCTGCCCTACACCTATACGGGCTCATTCGACACGGCCGGCCGCACGATGATGGGCCTCGCGCCGAAGGAAATCCACGGCGTGGCCGATGGTCTCGGCGCGGCCCCGCTGGGAGTCGGCGCGAATTGCGGCGTCGGCGCGTCGGACATCCTCGCCTCGCTGCTCGACATGAGCGCCGCGAAGCCGGAGGCCACCATCATCGTCAAGGGTAATTGCGGCATCCCCGAATTCCGCGGCACCGAAATCCACTATTCCGGCACGCCGGAGCTGATGGCCGACTACGTGCGGCTGGCAGTCGACGGCGGCGCCAGGATCGTCGGCGGCTGCTGCGGCACGTCGTTCCAGCACCTTGCAGCCATGCGCAAGGCCCTGGATGAACACGCCCAGGCCAGCCGACCGTCAGTCGAAGATGTAGTCGCGCGCATCGGCCCGCTGCGCAACAAGCAGGCCGCTGAAAGCGGCGCCGTGGAAGGCGAAGGCCGCCGCGAGCGCCGCCGCGCCCGCGGCTGAAGCCGGCTTAAGACGCCTTCTTGCGAAAGGCCGCCATGTGCGCCTCATAGGCCCGCTGATAGGCGGGACGTGCCGTGCAACGCTGAACATAAGCAGCCAGGACCGGCTCGTTTTCGACGAGACCCGTGTGGCGAAGGATCTGCAGAACCGTCGTCATCATCAGATCGCCCGCGGTGAACCGGTCCTCGAGATATTCCCGGTCGCCGAGCGATGCGGCGAGTTCCGCCAGGCGCCTTCGTACCATGGCCTCCGCCAGCGGCCGGCGCTCCTTCGCCCAGTCTTCGTCAGGCGTGAAAAGGTCGATCTCGGCCAGCTCCTGAATGACGATTTCCATCGTGTTCAGCGCACAGAGAAGCCAGGTGACGGCGCGCGCCCTGCCCTCCCGGTCCCGTGGCAGAAGCGTCTCCGACTTCTCGCCGATATGGAGCACGATCGCGCCCGATTCGAACAGGCTCAGCCCGTCTTCCTCGTAGACCGGCGCCTGACCAAAAGGTTGCAGCGCGCGGTAGTCCGGCGCTTGCTGGGTTTGGGCATCGATCGACCGCACGTTGTAGGCAAGGCCAACCTCCTCAAGTGCCCAGCGCACCCGCATGTCGCGCACGAGGCCCTGCGCGAAGGGCGGCACCCAGCCGAATGTGTGGACGGTAATCATGCGCCTTCTCCCTTGTTTCGCGCCATCGCCTCGGCATAAGCAGCTTCGCGGTCGATGCATTCGTTCCAGCCGCTGACATGACTGTCGCGTATCTCAACGCTGACGAACGGCGTCTGGTGAAAGCTCTGGACGGTGCGACCGTTCAGCTCCTGGAATTCGACGGTGACGAGCGTGTCGACGCCGGGCTGTTCGTTCCCATCCTCCCACTTGAAGGAGAAAACGATCCTGCGGTCGCGCTCGATCTCGCGGAATACGCCGCTCATCCAGCTTTCGCCGTAGGCGTCTGCATGAATGCAGGCGCGCCACTTGCCACCGGGACGGAAGTCCAGGCTGAGACTGGTGCAGGTAAAATCTTTCGGGCCCCACCAGCGCTGCATGTGTTCCGGCTTCTCCCATATGCGGAAGACCAGCGCGGCAGGCGCGTCGAATGTCCGTTCGATCAGCAACTCGTCGTCAGCAACGGCACGCGCTTCAGCTCTTGGGCCCATTTTCATCTCCCTTGGTCAGTTCCGTGAGATAGGCACCCATCTTGTCGAAGCTGCCTTCCCAGTGGGCGCGATAGCGGGCCAACCAGCCGTCGACTTCCTTGAGCGGCGCCGCCTCGAGCCGGCACGGCCGCCACTGCGCGCTGCGGCCGCGCGAGATCAACCCCGCCGTCTCAAGCACCTTCAAATGCCGTGAAATGGCTGGAAGGCTGATCTCGAAAGGCTCGGCGAGCTCGTTGACTGTCGCTTCCCCCTGCGACAGGCGCGCAAGCATCGCGCGCCGCGTCGGATCAGCCAGTGCGGCAAGCGTTGAACTCAAAGCATCGATCTCTCGCATATTTAGCAACCTTGTTAATTAACTAGTCTGCTAAATACAGATTACATGCCTTGGCGTCAATGGCACCAAGAAAAAATCCGGCGGAGGGCCCGCCGGCTTTCGATGTGCCGCTCTCGACAACACTGCGCAAGACCGCTCAGAGATCCTCGATCTCGCGCCGTGCGCGCTTGAGGATTTCGCGTGCTTCGGCCGCTTGTTCGGCCGACAGAGCACCACTGCGCAGCCGGCTGTAGACCGCCCAGCGCAATGCGCGCACCTCGTCGCCCAAGGCAACGCCGCTTGTCTCAGTCGAGGCTTGCGCCATCTGTGCGTTTATCTTTTCCAGTTCCGCGGCGTTCTCGGCAAGGAAGGCGCGACCCTGCTCGGTGATCGAGAACAGGCGCTTGTTACCGGTCGTCGTCGAGGTGACGAGATCGGCCTCCTCCATCATCTGCAGCATGGGATAGATGGCTCCGGGGCTGGGGCTGTAGGCACCCTGGAACTTCGCTTCCAACGCCTTGATGATGTCGTAGCCATGGCGCGGCTCCTCGGCGATCAGGCCGAGCACGACCAGCCGCAACGCGCCCGAATCGAACATGCGCGGCCCGCGCCGCCCGCCGAACGGTCCACCGCGATTGCGGCCGAACGGGCCGCCATGGCCATGCCGCCCGCCACCGCCCCTGCCCGGCCCACCGGCCATGCACATATGACCATGCCCATCTCGATGTCTGTGATTGAACATTGGGATTCCTTTCATAATGTCGTTCATACGTCATATCTAGCAAAAGATATATCTTTTACAAGATGCAACGTAAGGAATCCCGGCTGCACTAAAGGGAAGCCGGCCGGGATTCCGATCCCGACCGGCTTCGCAACAGCGCAATAGTGAAGGTTCAGCGCGGCCGATCAAGCGCGGCTGCGAGCCTGACCAGCGACAGGAATTCGGCGCGATAGCCGAACGGATCGGCGCCGCGCGCGGCCGAGGCGATCTCCTGTATACGGTCGTAGCCGAAACCAGCCACGGCATCCGTGTCCCGCAGTTTCTGCCCGAAGGCTGCGACGGCGACGGAGAAGCGTGCGTCTGCCGAAGCCGCGTCGAAGCTCGAAACGACATCAGCCTCCGTGACCGGCTTTTCGATCAGCTTGCTGGTGTCCTCGCCCGGCGCCTTGTAGCGGATCCTGACGAAGGCATATTCGCTCTCCTCCGCCGCCGTCGTCGCGCTGTCGCTTGGCTGTCCGTAGCGCAGGTCGTCCACTAGGCGCGCGGGGCTGTCCACCGGCGTGATCTCGTAGATCGCCGTCACCGAATGGCCCGAGCCGATCTCCCCGGCATCGACGCGGTCGTTGTTGAAGTCCTCGCGGTTGAGCGCCCGCGTCTCGTAGCCGATCAACCGGTATTCGGCGATCCGCTGCGGATTGAACTCGACCTGTATCTTCACGTCGCCGGCGATCGGAAACAGCGTCGAGGACGCCTCCTCCACCAACACCTTTTCGGCTTCCGCCAGCGTGTCGATATAGGCGGCCGCGCCGTTGCCGTTCTGGGCGATGGCCTGCATCATCTGGTCGTTGAGGTTGCCCCGCCCGAAGCCGAGTACCGACAGGAACACACCGGATTCCCGCTTGTCCTCGATCAGCGTCGTCAGCTCGTCGTCGCTCACCTGCCCGACATTGAAGTCGCCGTCGGTCGCCAGCATCACGCGATTGACGCCGCCCTCCACGAAAGAGCTTTCAGCGAGCCGGTATGCCTCGCGGATGCCCGCCTCACCCGCCGTGCTGCCGCCAGCCTCCAGCCGGTCGAGCGCCGACAGGATCGCCGCCTTGTCCGACGCCTTGGTCGGCTCCAGAACCGTGCCGGCGCTGCCCGCATAGGTGACGATGGAAACCGTGTCTTCGGGGTTCAGCCGGTCGACGAGCATCCGGAAGGAGTTCTTGAGAAGCGGCAGCTTGTCGGGCTCTTCCATCGATCCAGACGTGTCGATCAGGAAGACGAGGTTGGAGCGCGGCTTCTGCGCCTGCTCGATCTCGTAGCCCTTGATCGCGACATGCATGAGCCGGGTGTTTTCGTTCCACGGCGTGGGCATGACGGTGACGGTCGAGTTGAACGGAACCTCGGCGCTGTCCGGCCCGGCCCAGTCATAGGGGAAATAGTTGATCATCTCCTCGACCCGCACGCTGTCCAGGTCGGGCAGCACACCCTCCTTCAGCGAACGGCGCACGAAGGCGTAGGAGGCCGTATCGACGTCGATCGAGAAAGTGGAGACGGGGCTTTCCTGAACCGTGCGCACCGGATTGCTGTCGAAGGCCTCGACGCGATCACGGTTCTCGGCAGGCACTGGATAGGGCTCAGGCGCGATCATCTGCGGGGCAGCGGACGGCATCGTCAATGCGCGCGGCTCGGCAACCTTCTGGCGCGTCAGTGCCATGCGAGACGGGCCCGCGCTCTCGCTGGGCGGTGGTGGCGCGGCAGCGATCTCGGCGGCCATATCCTGCGTCGACTGGTCGGGCGCCTGTCCGGCCGCCTCCTCTTCGGCCCGCTGGGAAACCCTGGTTTCAGCCGCCCGGCGTTGCGGCGCGTCGTTTTCCACGGCCGCCGGCTCCTGCGGTGCTGCGGGACGATACTCGTCGAGCAACTGCCACGTGACGATGCCCGCCACCGGCAGGGCTACGAGGCCGGCAAGGGCCGGATTTGCGATGAGCTTCTTGCGCATGATCTCTCTCCAGAACCTTATTGTTCCGGCAGTGAGACGTGCGCCGACGCCCGATCCTTGGGCGGATGCGGAAGTTTCTTTCCCGGCCTCGTCATAGGCGCGCAATGCGGCATCGAGCCCGCGTGCCTTGGCCTCATCACCCGGCGCCGGCGCCTTCGCGCCGCGCAGCAGGTCGAGTTCGTCGAATTCGTTCTTCGCCATGATCAGACTTCCCCGGCCGACATGATGCGCTTCAGCCGTTTCTTCGCTTCATGGATGTGCCACGAGACCGTCGCCTCTGTGCAGCCGAGCAGGTCCGCGGCCGCTGCGTGGCTCAGCGCCTCGCCATAGACCAGCGTCACCGCCTCCTGCTGTTTCGGCGGCAGGTCGCGCACCGCCTGCCACAGCGCCTCGGCTGGATCGTCCGTCTCGCATGCCGCCTTGCCCTCGATGCGCGCATGAATGCCGTAGGCCTGTCGCCGCGCAGCCTCACGCGCAGCACCACGGCCTTGGTCTCGCACCGCGTTGACGACGACAGGGTAGAGCCACGTCGTGAACGCGCTGCCGCCGCGATAGGTACGGATCGCGCGGCCAAGCCGTGCGCATACGTCCTGCGCGATGTCTTCCGCATCGGCGCGATGTCCCGTCATCCGGTAGGCGACGCGGAAGACGAAGGCGTAATGCCGCTCGACCAGCCGCGCGAACGACGACCGGTCGCCGGCCGCAGCCCTGCGCGCCAGTTCGCCGTCGGAAACGTCCTCTTCGTCCATCGTCAGCGCCATCATCGCCCGTTGGACGTCTCAATCCCGCAGATCCTTGGGTGGGGCAAGGAAAAAAATTGACGCCTTAACCGCTCGGAAACCACACCACATAACCGCATGGTAGTCTCGATATGTTCTGCTGGCCCACGGACGGGCCGGAAGAGCCGGGGGGAAACGACACTGGATACCACCACACTCTTCGTAGCAAACATCGTGATTCTTTGGGTCATGGCGCTGGCGCTTGGACTGGCGGGCTGGCGGCGGCCCGACGAGCGGTGGTGGCGATCATGGGTGGGGGCCAACCTCGTGCTCGGTGCAGCGCTCGCCGTCTTCCTTTGGGAGCGGCACCTGCCGCCGCTACTGGTAGCGATCCTGCCCAACGGTTTGCTCATCCTGGGGCTTGCGCTGCGTTGGCGCGCGGCACGTGAGTTCGGCAACCGCCCGGCTCACGCATCAATCGTGTGGGTTTCACTTGCACTCTTTGCAGCCTGTGCCGCGCCATTTGCGGGCGTGTCATACGCAGCCGTATTCATCCTGACCAACGTGCTGCTTTTCGCTATGGCCGGAGCGGCGGCGTGGGAATTCTGGCGCGACAGGGCGGACGGGCTTCCCTCTCGCTACGGCCTGATCGTCGCCTACGCGGTAATGGCCGCCTCGTTCGGATCGCGTATCTTGCTGGGACTCTTCGATTTTTCCAGCATGGCCAACTATCTGCCGCTGGATGCGGCGCTGGTCGTTCACTTGACGGTTGCGTTATTCCACACCGTGGCGAGCGGCGCATTCGCGCTTTCGATCGCCTATGAGCGCAACAACGCACAACTTCGTCACGCAGCGAGCCACGACGCTCTGACCGAATTGCTCAACCGCGGCGCATTCGAAGCGACGGTTCGCGCCATGCTCGCCGGTCCCAGGCGGGAACCATTCACGCTCGCCATACTCGATATCGATCACTTCAAGAAAATCAACGACCGCCATGGCCACGCAGCGGGTGACGCGGCGATCCGGCATTGCGCTGCGATCTGCCGCGACATTGCCGCCGAGACATGCACTGTCGCGCGCATCGGCGGAGAAGAGTTCGCAATGATCTTGCGAGAGGGAGGACCGACGCAGGCAGCCGATACTGTCGAGCGCATCCGGGCGGCAGTTGCCGCAAGTCCCGTTTCGTGGCGAGGAGTCAGCATCGGGATCACACTGAGCGCCGGCATATGCCATAGTTCGGCAGCTCCGGATGATTTCGACGAGCTGATGCGCCTCGCCGACGCGGGACTGTACAAAGCCAAGAACGGCGGCAGAAACTGCGTGAAGAGGATGGCGGCTTAAAGCCCGGCAAATGCTGCCTGATGAAATGCCTGCACCGACGCTGGATAGCGCCATTCTGCGCCGATCGGACAGGCATTGCGCGCAAGGCAGCCGGTGTCCCGGCATGGCTTCCCCGTCTGGCCCCGGACATGCGAGACGCAACCGGGATAGTCGAACCCCGAGGCTGAAAAGGCATTGACCGGACACGTATTCAGGCAGGGTTTTCCGTCACATAGATTGCAATGATGAATCGGTTTCTCAAGCGCGGGAACGGCAATCTGGTGATCGAACAGCAAGGCGCCGCGATAGGCGTGCCAGAGCCCGTAGACCGGATGCATGAGGAGGCCGAGCGGCGATGGGATCAGTCCCTCCGCACGGATCGCCCATTGCTGGAACGGTGCGAACGGGCGGTCGTTCGGCATGATGAGGCGGGCACCGACGTGGTCGGCCACCTCGCCGATCACCAGCCGCGACCATGTGTCGAGGGGGTTGGAGAGGTTTACAGGTTGGGTCTCTCGCCATAGCGAGAAATGCCGCCAGTAATCCGCACCTGCATAGCCGACCAGAAGAACCGAGCGCGCTGGAGCACCGGAAGGGCCCGCCGCTCGCTCCTCTTCTGCCGCGAAGGAAAAGCCGCCGCGCAGGATAAGGCCATGCGCGAGAAGAAGAGATGCCACTGCTTCGGCGACGGCAGGCATCTACTCCGCCACTGAACGGAAACGCAGGCATTCCTTCGCGCCCCCCTCTGTCCTGCCGGACATCTCCCCCACGAGGGGGGAGATCGGCAGCTTCACGCCCTTCACCTTCTCTCCAACGCCGACGATTGGCGAAAGCCGTGCAGTCGGCTGATCTCCCCACTCGTGGGGGAGATGTCCGCCAGGACAGAGGGGGGCAACGTGGAGCGCAAGCGTCTGCCGCGACATTTACGCAGGCCAACCCATGACCGCCCTGCCCTCATTCGCGCCCGACATCCTTGCACTGTTTTCTGAACGCGGGGCCGGGCTGATCGACGTGCCGACCATCCAGCCCGCCGATCCGTTTCTCGACATGGCGGGCGAGGATCTGCGCCGCCGCATCTTCCTGACCGAGAGCGAGACCGGCGAGGCGCTGTGCCTGCGGCCCGAATTCACGATTCCCGTCTGCCTCGATCATATCGCCAGCCGCGCCGGCACGCCGCGCCGCTACGGCTATCTGGGTGAGGTGTTCCGCCAGCGCCGCGAGGTCGAGGCGGAATTTTTCCAGGCCGGCATCGAGGACCTCGGCGAGACCGACATTGCGGCAGCCGACGCGCGCTCCATCGCCGACGCCCATGCCCTGCTGGCACGCACCCTGCCCGGCACGACGCTGGCCGTGACACTGGGCGACCAGCGCGTGTTCGAGGCGGTGCTGGCGGCGCTTGGCCTGCCGCGCGGCTGGCAGAAGCGGCTGGCGCGCGCCTTCGGGTCCCGCGAGCAGCTTGCGGCCGCGCTCGACGATCTCGCCAACCCGTCCCAGCGCGCGGCGCCCGCCGAGGCGGTGGCCGATTTTGTATCCGAGGGCGACATCGACGGCCTTGCCGGCCATGTCGGCGTGCTGATGGAACAGTCCGGGCTTTCGGCAAGCGCCGGGCGCACGCCCCAGGAAATCGCGCGGCGGCTGATCGAGAAGGCCGAGCTGCGCAGCGTCCGGCTGTCGAAGGACGCCTTCGACGCGCTGAAGCGGTTCCTCGCCATTCGCGTGCCGCTGGAAGAAGCGGCCGGCGCGCTTGGCGGTTTCGCCGGCGAGGCAGGCGTGTCGCTGGGTGCCGCGCTCGACCTCTTCGGCGCGCGGGTCGAAGCGCTTCGGGCGCATGGACTGGCAACAGGCGGCGTCGACTACGATGCAAGCTTCGGCCGACCGCTCGACTATTATACCGGCCTCGTCTTCGAGATTTCAGCCGCGGGCGGCGCAAGGCCGCTCGTAGGCGGCGGCCGCTACGACCGCCTGCTCACACTTCTCGGCGCTGCGAACCCCATTCCCGGCGTCGGCTTCTCCGTCTGGCTCGACCGCATCGCAACGCTGCGGGGAGATACGGCATGACCATCACGCTCGCGCTTCCTTCCAAAGGCCGCCTCAAGGACGAGGCGATGGCCGCCCTGACGCGCGCCGGGCTTGTGGTCGTGCAGCCGGAAGACGAGCGTCGCTATCGCGCGCGGGTCGAAGGGCGCGACGACATTGAGGTCGCCTTCCTCTCCGCGTCCGAAATCGCCCGCGAGCTTGGTGCCGGCACGGTCGATCTCGGCGTGACCGGGGAGGACCTCGTGCGCGAAACCATCCCGGAATGGGAAAAGCGCGTGTCGGTCGGCGCGCGGCTCGGTTTCGGCCGCGCAGACGTGGTCGTCGCCGTGCCGGACGCCTGGCTCGACGTCGACACCATGGCGGACCTTGACGACGTCGCCGCCGATTTCCGCCAGCGGCATGGCCGCCGCCTGCGCATCGCCACGAAATACTGGCGGCTGACCCAGCAGTTCTTTTCAAGCCAGCACGGCATACAGGTCTATCGCATCGTCGAAAGCCTCGGCGCGACCGAGGGTGCACCG
>SXGT01244961.1_pt1 | contig 19811 bp, 16 predicted proteins | sample 3176221 | NCBI WGS metagenome assembly SXGT01 (sample SAMN11356862, study PRJNA531348) | freshwater metagenome | isolation source: freshwater sample F1-120 | place: China: Fuxian Lake, Yuxi | collected 2017-12-25
CCACCGGCGGAGTCGCCCTCGACGAGGAACAGCTCGTTCTCGGCGATGTCGGTCGACTCGCAGTCGGAAAGCTTGCCCGGCAGTACGGCGACGCCGGACTGTTTCCTCTTTTCGACCTTCTGCGCGTTCTTTTGGCGGGCCAGCGCCTGCTTGATCGCCAGTTCGGCAATCGCTTTGCCAGCTTCCACATGCTGGTTGAGCCAGATCTCGAAGGGGTCGCGCACCATGCCGGCGACAAGTTTGACCGCCTCGCGTGAGTTGAGTTTTTCCTTCACCTGGCCTTGGAATTGCGGGTCGAGGATGCGCGCCGAGAGCACGAAGCCCATCTTGCCGCAGATGTCCTCCTGCTGCAGCTTGACGCCGCGTGGCAAAAGCGCGTGGTGTTCGATGAAGGACTTCACCGCCTCGAAGACGCCGCCGCGCAGGCCGGATTCGTGGGTGCCGCCGGCCACAGTCGGGATCAGGTTGACATATGACTCACAAGGCGCTGCATCAGGCCACCAACCGAAAGCCCAGGACGCGCCTTCGCCTTGGGCAAAGCTTTCGTGGTCGGCACCGGCGTAGTTTTCGGCGGCGAAGAGCGGGGCGACTGCCTGCTCTTCGCCAGCGATTTCTTTCAGGTAGCCGGAAAGCCCCTCCGGATAGCGCCATGTCTTCTCGGCCAGCTTGCCGTCGGCCTGTTCGACAGCCAGCGTGACCTTGACGCCCGGTAGCAGCACGGCCTTGGAGCGCAACAGGCGCTCCAGTTCGGCCTGCGGCACCTTCGGCGAGTCAAAATATTTTGGGTCGGGGACGACGCGCACGCGCGTGCCGGTCTGCCGCCCGCATTCGCCCCGTACCGCCAGCGCCGAGACTGTCTCGCCGCCTTCGCTGAAGCGCACTGCGTGGACCTTGCCTTCGCGGCGTACCTCGACCTCGACGGAATGTGAGAGGGCGTTGGTCACCGCAACGCCGACGCCATGCAGACCGCCGGAGAAGGCGTAGGCCGTGTTGCCGGATTTCTTGTCGAATTTGCCACCGGCGTGCAGGCGCGTGAAGGCGAGCACGACGACAGGAATCTGCTCTTCGGGATGCAGACCGACAGGGATGCCGCGGCCGTCGTCGGTGACCGTGATGGCGCCATCCTTGGCGACAAGCACGTGGATGTTCTTGGCAAACCCCCCCAGCGCTTCGTCGGCGGCGTTGTCGATGACTTCCTGAATGATGTGGGCCGGCGAGTCGGTGCGGGTGTACATACCCGGCCTCTCGCGCACGGGTTCGAGTCCCTTAAGAACGCGGAAACTGGATTCGTCGTAATTCTGTTTCATGGTGGGGTATAAGCTTGCCTTGTCAGTCAGAGGCAGCAAGGCGAGAAATGAATGGGGGAAGTTCCTGTTATCAAAATAAACGAAAACATACTTTACGCGGCAATACGTTTCCGCTATAGTGCGCGCCTTGTTTATGCGCGCCCTTAGCTCAGCTGGATAGAGTACTTGGCTACGAACCAAGGGGTCGGGCGTTCGAATCGCTCCGGGCGCGCCAGTAATATCAAGGCCGTTAGCGTAAGCAGTCGCTAACGGCCTTATTGTTTTTGGCTTTCGTGTCCGATAGGTGTCCGGAAAATCGCCAACTCGCGGTCAAAACAATTCGTCGAAAATTCGAGCGCCGTCTCGCCAGCGCCGACTTTCTACATTTTGCGAAACAGATTTACCGGTCGTCGAGCAGGTCATCGAGACCAACTCCCAATCTCCCGAACTTCCGCATCATCCCCGCCAGCGATGCATTGACGAAATCGTTGTGCTCGGCTTGTAGCCGATTGAATGTGCGCCAGTGCATTCCTTTGGGTTTGTCGCCCTCGCCATTCAGGATACCCGCCTCCCAGCCGAGGCGATCCCTGATTCGATCTGCTCGTCGAGCTGCTCGATCATCGCAGGATTCCCGCTGACTGGCATACGCCAGCTTGTAACAATGCCGACACGCGAAGATGCCGGAGCCACCGATATACAGCAGCGCCACGCGCCGCCCACAACCCCGTGCCGGGCAGAGCAACCAAGCACGTCGCCCGCCCAGTGTGCAATCCGTCCATGCCAGTCGCACCGGGTAGTCCATCGGTTGCCAGTCGCTGCCGCCGCTCTTGTGCCGGTAGTTCAGAATAATCCTATCGGTCTCCGTCCGCACCTGGATTGAGGCCACGGTTTCACCGTCGCGTGTCCAGTTCCAACCGAATGACCGCCCCGGTGTCAGCAGGCCATCGCGTTGCAGCCGTCGCACATCAAGTGCGCGGTAATCGCTGGTGGTGTCTTTGCCGCTTTGGCCGCGTCCGCTTCCCCATCCGCCCATTTTCTTTTCTCCTCGGGATTTGCCGAAATCATCAGGCAAGTTTGCAATAGTGTTTTCGTTGAAACTCGTCGCAAGCCACAGCCAGACAGGCTCTGCGCCTGATTTGGCGATATTTCACTTCACCCGCCGCGAAGCGATTTCAGCTTCAAAAGCATGGCCAATGTGCGTTCAAACTTGCGGTCAAGATGCGTTTCGTAGCGGTTTAGCTTCTCCAGCATGTGCGCTCGCAGCCCTTCGCCCACGGTTTGCGCCTTGATCGCTGGGGTAAACCGCGCCTCTTGAACCATGCGATAGCAGATTGGCTCCAGCGAAACGCGGATGAACTCGGCCAGTCCTTCGGCGGTGGCCGGGTGTTCCTCATCGGCGACATGTTCATCCCACCAGTCGCGGGATTCTGGAATCAGCGCACGCCGAGCTTTTTCATAGGCATTCGCACCACCCTTGCGCAGGATCGCTGCCGCCTTCTGACCCGCCGCAAGATCAAGCTCGGCGCTCTTCAAACTCTCGGCGTTGCCTTCCGGCGTGGAATCGAACAGATCGCGCAGGTCGGTGTTCTCACCCGACAGCCCACGCTGAAACGGCGCTGCCGATGGCATCACGGATTTCGGACTGCTCAACGTACTTTTCAGCCCCTCGTTGATCTTGGCACCCTCGGCCAGCAACACCCGCCGCTTGCGCCAGATGATCGTGGCCAGTTCTTCGATCAGGTGCCGCTCGGTCATGCCGGCAGGCTGATGTTCATCCAGCAGTGCGGCCAGCAAGTCGCTGAATTCTGCTTGATCTTCATGAGCCAGTACTGCCAGCCGGGAAAGAATGCCGTGCTTCATGGCGTTGAAACGAACGGCCTCGTAGCCGACATTCGGCGTCTCGCTGTCGGTGCTCACGCAGGTCACTGCTGTGGAATCATTTTCAAGCGTTTGCATGTTCATCCCCTGTATGTTTTTCAATCAGTTCCAGCAGCGCAAAGGCGTCGTAGTACGCCTGAGGTATGCTCATCTCGAAGGTGGCGACGTTGCGAATGCCGATGGAGACGATCACCGGGTCGGTGTTCGCATCCACCACCTCGATGGCGTAGCGGATACCGGGGTTGTCGCGCAACATCGCCAGCACCTTGGCGCGCCGACGTTCAAGCTGCAACTCGGCAATGATCGCGGCCTTGCTTTGTTTGATCGCCGGCAGCCAGCGGTCAATGGCCGACTGATCGCCCTTCGCGGAAATGCTGCCCGAGGACGAGAGTGCGAGCAGCACGCCCTCCTCGGTGGCCCGTTCAATGATCTCGGCGGGGCTCATATCTCCACCTCGACTTCTGTTCCTGCTGGCGTGACAGTTTTCTCAACCGACGGGGTGAAAGGTGGTGAAGGCGTTAAAGGGGGGGGAGGGAGTGATTTCACAGCCACCACGCGCCAGGCGGTGCGGCCATCGGCCTCTGCCTGCTGAAACTCATAGCCGCCGACAATCCGATTCGCATTCTTTTTCAGCAGCCAGCCGAACTTCGAGCGATTGATCTCGCCGCGTTCTTCCACCGGGAATTCGCGCATCGCATCAAGCAGGTTGGGCTGGTTGTAAATCGCGGTCTCAACGGCCTTGCGCACCGTCGTCGCGGTCGAGCCAAATACAGCGTGCCATTCGGTCATCAAGCCGCTGAGCGCGTCGCCATCAGGGTCATGGCGCACCTGTTCGAGCAGCGCCGTCGCCGGGTCAGGCTGCCCCAGCCACATCAACGGATACCGGCAATAGTCCGACCACACACCGCTAAAGGTGACAATGCTGTCTGCCGCAGTACGCGGCATACCGGCCTTGCGCCACGCCTGGATGATGGTCAGCACCGCCGCCACATACTTGCCCCGTTGCTGGCGCACCTTATCCACCGGGAAGCCCTTGTAGGTCATCGTCGCCGGTGTCGCACAGCGCGGGTCGATATGGATCGTCAGCACGCGGCGCAGCAGATCGCGTATCGGCCCCACGTTATTGCCCGAACCCAGAAACAAGGTGCGCGTGCTTACCGTCGCGGTCTTGCTCACACCCAGAATCCGGTCGGTAATCTGCTCTGCCGTCAGCATCCGCTTGATGGTGCCGTGCGGTATCCAGTCGGTGTCCATATCATCGAACTCGATGACTGCCGGACTCGTCAGCAGCAGGGACAGAATCACCTTGGTGGCTTCCTCCGAGGTCGTCGGATAGCTCACCTTGGCATTTCCAGCCGGCCCGGCGAAGGCGCCAATCAGTTCGCACAGATAGGTCTTGCCACTGCCGAATACCGGCGCTCGGGCATGAAACCCCGGCGCATGAGACAGCGACGGGCGCACCACGGCGGTGAAGATCGCCGACAGCGCCGCCGCCTTATCAGTTGCAGCGACGAAGTGAAACTCCGTGAGCAAGTCTTCCAGCAAGGCCAGTGCCGACCGCGCTGCATCCGGTGTCGGGTCAGGGATCACAAACTGCCGCGCATCGAACACGCCAAAACGCTGTGCCGTCTTGTCGTAACCGGCCTGCGTAATGAGTTCGCCGTCCGCCTCGCGGAAGTACGGTTGCCGCACCACACCCGCCAAGGGTGGCAGATAACGAAAACTCTGAGCGTCGTAAAGAATCGCCGCGTGCCGTGTCGGCGGATCACAACGCACCCAGTCTTCCGCCCGCCCGTCGTACTTCTCCCAGGTCGCCGCCACCGACAGTTCCCGCGTCAGTGCCGGTGCGCTGGGCGGCACAATCGAAGGATCGCCGCTGGTCGGGTCGGTCGAGACCGAGACAATCAAGCTGCCCGCCTGATAATGCCGCCCCCGGTTCGCCAGTTCCTTCTCCGCCGCATCGACTACGCGGTGCAGGTCTCCAGCCACCACGCGAATCACCGGCTTATGCCGCGCTTCGGCATTGCGCACCCCCAGGAATTCGAGCAACGCACGGATGTGATACTTGTCGCGGTGCGAGTGCTGGCAGCAGAAACCGCCCACCGAATAGAACTCGTCCGGCTCGAAGTAGGCCGCGCCGGTATCCAGTTGGTCGGTATGCTCATGCACCCACGGGCAGGTGATGTCGTGCTTGCCGGAACCCAGTGGCGTCTTGTACAGGCCACGCGCCTTGAGCGCCGCGACCACCGGATTCTCGGCCGCCTTGGGTGTCAGCACATCGTCGGCGTCGTTGCCGAGGTTGCGCGAAGCATCGGGCGCAGCAGAGGGCTTGGCCGTCTTCTTCGGCCGCCCGGCCGGGGCGAGTTCCAGTTGCAGGCCATCCACAATCTCTTGCGGCGTGTAACGGGCGTCAGGCCGCCATTCGATCAGCCGACACTGAAACGGCACGCCATCTTCGTCCGCATATTTGGGTTTGCCATTGATCGCCACCGGCAGCCGCGCCCAGCGGCTCAGCGGCCCGGTCGCCCCCGCATCGCACAGACCCGAGTCGATCACCGCATTGAGCAATCGCACAGCCACCGCGCCATCGGTGAGTGGTTCAGCGAGAATGATGCCGCCCTGATGATTGCCGGGGCTGGTCTCGATCAGCCAGGACAACTCAAACCCGGCCAGCCGCTCCAGCTGCACCTTGGTGCCCAGATCATCGAGCATCCGAAAATGGCAGGCGGCACACTGCGCCTTGCGTGCCTTGAACGAACCGTCATCGCCGGGATAGAAGCTCGCACAGCCGATGTAGTTGTTATTTGCGGCAGAAAGATTGACGGCCATCTGATCGGCACGACTGGCTGACCATCCACCCAGGCCGGGGTCGCCGCTCTTCGAGCACGCCGCCGCGAACGCACCTTCCGGCAGGATAGGGAACACCGCCGCGACAAAGTCGGCATTGCTTATCGAAAAAACACCGCCTTCGCCGGCTTTACCGGCTTCCACCGGTTCGGTTGTGGAAACTGTCAGCACATTGGAAGTCATGGCCGCCGCTCCTCAAGAGCTTGCTTTGCGGGCGGCTTCGAGCTTGGCGACCAACTCGCGAATCTCGACTTCACTCTTGCCAGCGATACGTGCGGCGTTGATCGCTGCGACCTCCGTCGTTGGCCAGCCGACAGCGCGCAATCCGATTTGCACCGGATGCGTGAACAGACCTTGTTGAATATCGAAGTAGTGAGCACTGCGGGAGCGGCCGCGTTCGCGCAAAACTGCGGGAAGGCGGAGGATGCTATGTGTCATTTTGGAACCTCTCAGTAAGTTGCTGGACTTGCTGAGGCGAAGCGTAGGTGGGCGATTTGGGCGAAGAAATGCCGTGGTAGCACGCAGTGAAACCCGCGTGAGGCTAGCTATATCAAGGGTTTGACGGCAGTGACACGACAGCGCAGGGAGTGCGGCCGGGTGACCGCGAACGAGGCGGATGCCCGTCACTACAGGGCGTAGCGCACACCAAAACTGGGCGAAAACTTTCCGCCCAACTATTTTCAGGCGTGCATGTTTTTCTTGATGGTGCCGGCGTTGCGATCCTTCGCAACCGGCAGCTTGGCAATCTGTTGCGCGTACCAGGTCTCGGGCATGTTCGGGCGCTTTTTTAGCAGTGCCCGGTACGCCTTCTGCCAGTCCTTGTACATCGCCTGCGTGTCCACCTTGCGCGCTTCGCGCTTGGCGTTGCTCGGCGTATAGCGATTGTCTGTTGCCGAGACAGAATCGACCAGACGGGCAACCCAGTCAGGGTCTATCGAAAAGCGACTATCGTCGAAACGCACAAAGTCGGCCAGCGGCTGTTCGACATTGCCGGCCACAAGCCGGGGTATTTCGCTGCATTTCAGTACCAGCATTTGGTTATGCTTCTGTCCTCTCGTCATGCCGATTTCCAGAAAGTCGGCGCTGGCAGGACGGCGGTCGGTGGCGCGAATGGCAAGTGCACTGGCAATGAACTGGACGATTGCTGCCGGCGAGCACTGCCATTGCCGCAGATGGCTGGGAGTTATCTCCACTTGGTAGGTATCGTCACGCTTGTCGCAGATGACGAAGACTGCCACTTCGTTCCCTCGCTTCTGGACATGCGCCGGCATGATGCACGCCTCCTCGCAGCCGGAACACACCGCGCTTTTGGCGTTGCGCGCTGTTTGCAGCAGACCTTGCCGCTTCATTGCTGCTACTGCAATAACAGGCCATTCCGACAACTCATGGTCGCTGACCGCAACCGGCTCGCCATCATTGGCACCGACGCGATCAAGTAACTCGATCAGGGCGGCTTCCGGTGTCATGCCGGCAATCATGTCTCAGACGGCGGTTCGGCTTCGGGCTCAGGGTCTTTCAACTCGATGCCGGAACTGGCCAGCATGTCGCGCAGCCGGTGGTCAATCTCGTCGTACTTGAGTGAGCAGGAGTTCGGATGCGTGATGCGGATCGGGACTTTCCTGGGCGGCTTGTCGCCCTCCACGGCAACAGTGGCCGTCATCTCCACCAGCGTGACGTTGTACATCTGCAGTGGAACGGCCTTACCAAGCTTGTCGAGCAAGGTATAGATCGCCTTTGGGTTCTCGCTGATGTCGGCCTCCAGCGTCAATCGATCGCCTCTCTTGATTTTGGACGACAGGCGCATCTTCTTGATGGCAATGCCCTCAATGCCGCTATCGATCTCAGGCTTGAACTCGAAACTTTTCTGCATCAGCGCCCCCAGTTCATACACCCGCTCGTCCTTCGGGTCGGGTGGCAGCTCCTCAAGGCCGAGAATGGTGGTCGCAAACATGCCCTGCAGTGGTTCGATGGTCTTGGGTGATCCCTGATAATTGATGTCCAGCGTGCCGTCTTTTTGCGAAAAGATGAATATCACCTCGAAGGCCGGCGTGTGCGGGCGCGGTGTGAAGATCCCGCTCACCCATTCTGGCTGCTGTTGCGAGTAGTCCTCGGGGAAGGCGAAGAAGTAATCCAGCTCGCCGCGTCGATAAGGTTCGACGGCGCAGTTCTTGCCGCGCCCCTCCTTGTAATGGAAGTAGCCGCCGATGACCTCCTCCAGCTTTTTCAGGCTGACCGGATCGACAGCCGCCGGTTTGTGCGGCAGGTTCTTCCGCTTACGCCAGAACGAGGTTAGGGAGTCGGCGTGACGGTACAGCGTGGCGGCGCGCCAAAACGCGGGATGATCGAGAAAAGTGACCATGGCCCGCTCATAATGACTCGACAGCCCGGAAAGCTTGTCGATAAATTTTGGCGCATCCTCTGGCGTGTCGCGAAACTGATAGGGCACCTCCGTCAGAATCGCCTTGAAGCCCTTCTCACAACTCATCTCGAAGATCGACGAAAATTCGGCATCGATGGGTTGGCGCTGTGCCACAGGCAATTCCAGCAAGGCCGCCAGCAGCGTATCGGTCTTGGCATCCTTGAGCCCGGCAAATTCAAAATCCGGCAGCAGCCCGCGTTCCTTGAAGTAACGGGTGAGCAGCCTCACCGGCACATGGCGCAGGAAATCGTTGGTGGAGTAGTGACGGGACATGCGCGTGCTCCTCGGGTTAAGTTCCGGTATCTATTTGGATTACATCGGACTTTACAGTACAGTACCGCACTTTCACAGTACATGCGCTACCCAAGGGGAAACCATGGCTTCTGCCAAGACCGCCACGCTGACATTTCGTATCGAGCCCGAACTCAAGGAAGCCGTGCGCATCGCTTCGGTGAATGAGCACCGCTCCATTGCCAACATGATTGCGGTGATGATTCGCGACTATTGTGGGCGGGTGGGCGTTGAGATTCAGGAACCGGTCACCGGCAACGAGCGCAAGAAATCAGTCAAGGTTAAAAAATAACAATGGCTCTGTCTCTCAACAAACCCAAGCTCGACAACCTTGCCAACGAGATATGGAAGTCCGCTGAGCGCCTGCGCGGAAAATTCAAGTCGTATGAGTATCAGAACGTCATCCTGCCGATTATCGTTATCCGGCGGCTAGAGTGCGTGTTGTTGGTCTGGCGCGAGGCGAAGCGCGCCGAGGTGCTGGCCAAGCGGCCCAAGCTGGGCGAGGACGAATTGACTCAGCTTGTCAAAAACCTGGAGCTGAACCCCCAGCAGTCGCCGTTCTCGAACAAAACGACATTCACGTTACGCAAGGTTTACGAAGAAGACCACGCACTACTGGAAGAAAACTTCCGCGCCTACATCAACGGCTTCTCGAAGAACGTTGACGACATCATCGAGCACTTCAACTACCGCAACACCATCGGCACGATGGTCAAGAACAACCGACTGGCCCCGATCCTCAACCAATACAAGGAACTGCCGCTCGGCCCGGAACAGCTCTCCGGGCTGGAGATGGGCTACATCTACGAAGAGCTGCTGCGGCGTTTCTCTGAACAAAGTGGCGACGAGGCCGGGGAGCACTTCACGCCGCGCGAAGTCATCCGACTGATGGTTGAACTGCTCGACATCCCCGTCCCCGACAAGCACATTTCGATTTACGACCCGGCCTGCGGCACCGGCGGAATGTTGTCGGTCGCCAAGGAACACCTGCTCGATCGCGCCGAAACGCCTGAGCAGCGTGCCAAGGTCGAGAAGTTCGTCACCGTCCACGGGCAGGAACTGTCGCCGACCAACTACGCCATCTGCCAGGCCGACCTGCTCATCAAAAATGACCCGCTGGCCAAGGTCTATCTCGGCAACTCGCTCATTCCGCACGAAGCACACAGCAAGGAAGCCGGCGACCAGCTTGCCGGGCCGAATGACCGCTTCAATTACATGCTCAGCAATCCGCCTTTTGGTGTCACCTGGGGCGGCAAGGACGGTTATGAGAAAGAGGCGCGCAAGCTGGAGAAAACGCGCTATCAGGCGGGCATGCCGCGCGTCAATGATGGCGCATTGCTGTTCCTGCAAACCATGCTGGCCAAGATGCAGGCACCCACAAAAGGTGGCGGCCACATCGCCATCATCTTCAACGGCTCGCCGCTGTCGAATGGCGACTGCGGTTCGGGCGAGAGCGAAATTCGCCGCTGGATTCTGGAAAACGACTGGCTCGACGCCATCGTGATGTTGCCCGACCAGCTTTTCTATAACACCGGCATCTTTACCTACATCTGGCTGCTACGAAACGACAAGCCGGTCGAGCATCGCGGCCGCGTGATGCTGATCGATGCCCGCCAGCAATTCGAGAAAGAGCCCAAAGCCTTCGGCAACAAGCGCAACCGGATGAGCGACGCGCACCGGCACTGGATTGCGCAGCGCTACCAACAAGGTTGGCATCCCGGTTTTAACGATGCGCAGGTGAAGCTGTTTGGTGAGAGGGACTTCGCCTTCCACAAGGTCAAGGTCGTCTTCTGGCAGACCGATGCGAACGATCAGCCAGAGATCATTACCGAGCCTTACGAAAAAGCCTTTACCGCCGCCAACATCAAGAAGGAACAGGAGTTCCACGACAGCGATTTGCAGTTTGACATTCGCGCCAAAGTCGGCACTGGCGAGACGGCGCTATCACTATCACTTGCCCCGTCCGATAACGCCGCGCAGAAACTCAGGGCGCTGCTGCCCATAGGTGCTGAAATCATTGGGGTGAACTGGACGCACCGGCATTACGTGCAGGACGACGAATACATCCCGCACGGCGAAGACATCGCCGCCTTCCTGCAACGTGAAATCGCCAAGCCCATCATCCGTTGGGAAGACAGCCCTCAGCTTGGTTACGAAATCCTGCCGAACAAATACTTCTACCGCTACCAGCCACCGACACCGGCGAAAGACTTGCTGGCGGAGTTTTGGCGGCTGGAGAAGGAGGCGGAGAAGATGCTGGATGGGTTGGCGAAGTGAGCGAATCTCTTTCTGGCTGGCGTAAAGAGGCACTGAAACGTCGTGTGCGGTTCGCATACGGCGATTCTTTGGCCTCTGAAGATCGGAACGACGGAGATGTGCCCGTCTTCGGATCAAATGGCATAGTTGGCGCACATGACCACTCTATAACTGGGGCGCCGACCATCGTAATCGGGAGGAAGGGGTCTTCCGGGAAAATTGTCTGGAGCGATGTTCCATGCTTCCCGATCGACACAACGTACTTCGTTGATCGGACACAGACCCGAGAAGACATGCGGTGGCTGTTCTATGCGTTAGAGAGTCTTGGGCTGGACAAGATTAATTTTGACAGTGCGGTCCCGGGACTTAGTCGGGAGTTGGCGTATTCGCTGCCATTGGTGTTTCCTCCGATTCCAGAACAGCAGCGCATCGCGGCGTATCTGGATGCAAGCTGCGCAGCGATTGATGCGGCGGTGGCCGCCAAACGCCGCCAGCTCGAAACCCTCGACGCCCTCCGCAAATCCATCATTCAGCGTGCTGTCACGCGGGGCATCGCCGAGAGCCTTACGCTGAAATCGACGGGCAACGCTTGGATGGAAGAAATTCCACGCGGCTGGAAACTCGTTTGTCTCAAGCGGGTCGCTGAAATTCAAGGCGGCCTCACGCTCGGCAAGCAATATGAAGGGGCGCTTATCGAGCGTCCTTATCTTCGTGTCGGCAATGTGCAGGACGGGCATCTCGATCTGGCCGACGTTTCGGTGATCGAACTTCCGGCCGGCGCGGCCGCAGGGGTTGAACTTCGCCCGAACGATGTGTTGATGACCGAAGGCGGCGACCTCGACAAGCTCGGTCGCGGCACCTTGTGGCGCGGCGAAATTCCGGGCTGCCTGCACCAAAACCACATTTTCGCGGTGCGCTGCTTCCTTCATCAACTGAAGCCCATGTTTCTCGCCTACGTCACGGCAGCGAAGTATGGGCGGGACTATTTTGAGGCAACGGGAAAAAAAACCACCAACCTCGCTTGCACCAATGCGACCAAGGTGGGGCAGTTCCCGATTCCATTGCCACCGCTGGCCGAGCAGGAGGCGATCTGCGCTTACCTTGACGAAAAGCTGGGTGAGATGGCTACCCTCATTGCCACCATCGAATCCCAAATCGCCACCCTCACCGCTTACCGCAAATCCCTGATCCACGAATGCGTTACCGGCCAGCGCCGTATCGCCAGCGCCGACTTTTGCGGTGAGAATCACACCGCAGAATCAAATCAATAGCGGCCCGAATGGAGGAACCTCCCATGAGCACACAGAACAGCATCGCCACCGAAATCGCCGCCTTGCCGCCCAATTTGCGGGCCGAAGTGCTGGACTTCGTGCGTTTCGTCAAGCAGCGCCATGGCTTGCCATCGACCTGGGCAAGCCATGATCCAACGCCGCTCACGGCGGGTGATTCGGACTTGTTTCAGGCGCTAGAGGCGACCGGCTTTGTCGGCTGCATCGAAAGCGACGAACAACTGTCCGTCACCTACAAGAGCAAGCTCGATTTCGCGGGCAAGTGCGGGACGGCGCCATGATTCTGGTCGATACCGGCGCCTGGCTTGCCCTCGCCGACCGTGGCGATGCCTACCACGCGCGTTGCCGGGAATTTTTCCGGCGCAATCGCGAACCGCTGATGACGACTTACCCGGCGCTGGTTGAATGTGTGCATTTGATGTTCGGTCGCATCGGTGTCGCCCGGACGCTGGCCTGGATGGACACGCTGGCAACGCAAGGCGTGGGCGTTCTGGTGATGAGCGCGGAGCACCTGCCGCGTCTGAACGCCCTGATGCGCCAGTACGACGACCTGCCGATGGACCTTGCCGATGCTTCGCTTGTGTTGTTGGCGGAGGAAACGGGCGAGGGTCGCATTGTCAGCACGGATGAACGCGATTTCCATACCTATCGCTGGAAAAACCAGCATCCCTTCCGCAATTTGCTGCTTGAGCAGGGGTGACGCAGGATCATGCCAGCACCTGAACTCGCCTTTCAGAAGCACATCGCGGACTTTCTGGTTCGCGTGCATGGCTATGGCGTGCTCAAACAAGTCGAGATTACGGATACCGAGCATTTCATCGCCGAGGATCTGCTCTGGGCGTTCCTCAACGCCACCCAGGCCGACACGCTCAAGCAACTGACCGACGATTACGGTACCGACGCGCGGGACGAGGTATTCAAAGCGCTGCGCAACGCATTGGCGCACACGCCGCTCTGGATGCTGCTGCGCGGCGGCCTCAAGGTGCGCGGGCTGGAATTTCGCCTGTTCTATCCCAAGCCACGTTCCGCCGAGAGCGCTGCCGTCAAGAAATACGGCGAGAACCGCATCAGCGTTCGCCCGCATTTTTACTTCGGCAACACAAACCAAGAAATCGATTTCGTTCTATTCCTGAACGGCTTGCCCATCGTGGCGCTGGAATTGAAGCACGAGAAGAACCAGACGGTGCATGACGCGGTGACGCAGTTTGCCGGTCGTGATCACACGATCAGGATTTTTCAGCATCCGTTCCTCTATCTTGCCGCCGACACCAGCGACGTGAAGGCGGCTACCGACCCGCGCCGCGAACAGAACTTCCGCTGGCACAACATGGGGCTGAGCAACGCGGCGATTACGCAAGACAGCAGCGAATATGCGGTGGAGTTTCTCTATCGCGAGGTGCTGGCGAAAGACAGCCTGCTGGAAGCGCTGTCGTTCTTCCTCGTCCGCGTGCCGCATCGCGATGCCGCCGAAGACTTGCCAGAGCGCCCGGCGCACACCCTGTTCCCGCGCTACCACCAGAGCCGTTTGGTGCGTAAAGTGGCCGAGGACATTTCGGCGCGCTTTGCCGACACGGCCGACATCGGCCGCAAGTATCTGGTCAATCATTCGGCCGGCAGCGGCAAGACGCTGACCATTTGCTGGCTGGCGGATCGGCTGCATAGCCTGTTCAAACCTGGCACCAGCGAAAAGCTGGTGGATATGGTGTTCATCCTCACCGACCGCAAATCGCTCGACACCAACATCAAGGACGAGATCGAAAATTTCACGCACCTGAAGGACGTGATCGGTCTGGCGCGCAAGGCAAACGACCTGCCGCGATTCATGGCGGAGCGCAAGCCGATCATCGTCTCCACACAACAGAAGTTCACCTGGGTGCTGGAACAGATCGAGAAGAAGCCGGAACTCAAGAAACTTCGCGTGGCCTTCCTGATCGACGAGGCGCACCGCTCGCAGGAAGGGCAGATGGGTGCGGCCATCCGCTTGCCATTTCGCGCAGTTGCCAACCCGGCTGATGAGGCGGACGATGAACCGGCCGAACCGGACCCGCAGGAGCAGTTGGCCAAGATCATCCGCGAGCACGATGTCAATCAGATGATCGTTGCCTTCACCGCGACGCCAGCCCCCGCGACGGTGAGTTTGTTTGGCGAGGCATTCGACACCTACACCGAGGAAGAGGCCATCGCCGAGGGCTACATCGTCGATGTCGCGGCCAGCATCATTTCCTACAAGACACTCTACAACCTGCATTGCACCGTGGTGCCCAAGCTGGGCGAGGAAAAGCTTTATCCCAAAGGCGTGGTGTCGAAGGCGCTCCAGAACGTGGCCTTTCAGGATGACGGCCTGATCCAGTACAAGGCCGAAGTGATGCTGCGGCTGTTCGAGGCGGACGTGATGCCGCTCATTGGAGGCCGCGCCAAGGCCATGATTGTGACCAGCTCGCGTGTGGCGGGTCTGCGCTATTTCGAAATCATCAACGAGAAGCTCAAGGAGCGCGGTGCCGCCTACAAGGCGCTTTATGCTTTCTCGGATTTCACGCATCCCATGACCAATGCGGCGATCAGCGAGCACGCGGTCAACGCGCTGAAAGATGGCGAATTGATTGAACAACGGTTCGAGGGCGACGACTATCGTCTGATGATCGTGGCCAACAAGTTCCAGACCGGCTTCGACCAGCCTTTGCTCGCCGGGATGTTTCTCGATAAGCCGGTGATCGACCGCAATGCCGTGCAGACCGTTTCACGCTTGAACCGCTGCCACGAGGGCAAGGACCGCGTGGTGGTGGTGGACTTCACCAACAACGCGAAGGCGATCCTCAAGGCGTTCGTCAAGTATCGCAAAGGCGCACCCTTCGAGCCGGAGGAGCCGGATCGGGAGTTGTGTCCCAAGCTGCTTGCAGAAGTCATTGCGGCAGGCGTTTTCACGCAGGAAGATGCCGCGAGCCTGGTCAAGCTGCTGGCGACCGGCACCGATGCGCAGGTTCAGTTTGTGGTCGATGCGCTGCGGAAGCGGTTTCAGGAGTCGCTCGGCGACCTGGATGCCCGGAAAAGCTATGTCCTCCAGCTTGCCCGGTACGTGAAGACCTTCCATTTCCTTACCTGCTTCTTCACTTTTGCGCCGGAGCTCAAGGAGTTTGCGACCTTTGCCGAATACGTCGGCCCGCAGCTCATCAAGGCCGGCAGCGTGTCTGACTTGATGAAGCTGATTCGCCAGACGGAAGTCATCAAGGCCGCCGTTGAGTATCAGGGGGTCGAGTCGGCGACGGGTGGAACGGTCAAGCTCAAGCCCGGTGGCGGCAAGAAGGGCTCCGGCCCGCCGCAAAACAAGGTTTCGGTGCAGGACATGATTGCGGAGATTCAAGCCAAGTTCGCCATTTCGGACGAAGAGGCGCTGTACATCAGGCAGGTGACCGAGGAGAAAGCCGCCGACCCGATGATTCAGAGCACGGTGGTTGCGCATCGGGACGATGGCATCTATCTGGAAGGCGCCTATAAGGTGCAACTCAACGGTCAAATTCAGACCACTTACCAAGACCTGCCGGGCGGCTACGAGGCGCTTTCCGATTCCCGATACATCGGCATTGGCGGCATTTTCGACATCATGGCGGTAACGGTGATCCGGCATCACCTAGCTTACGCGGCGTGATGCGATGAGCAAATCCATTCAGCAGATGCCTGAAGCTGACCGGCCACGCGAAAAACTGCTGCGAAAAGGCGCGGCGGCTTTGAGCGACCGGGAACTGCTTGCCGTGCTGCTGGGCAAGGGAACGCCGGGCATGGATGTAATGACGCTTGCCGGAAAACTGACGCGCGTTATCGACGAGAAGGGCTTGGCGGTGAAAGCTGAAGACCTAACTGCGTTCGATGGCGTTGGCGATGCGAAGGCAACCTTGATTCTCGCGGCCATCGAGTTTGCCCGTCGCCGCATCAAGCCGGAGGGCGCGAAGATTGAAACCCCGGCGGACTTGTTGCCGCATGTCCGCCACTACGCTGACCGCAAACAGGAGCACTTTCTTTGCGCCAGCATTAACGGTGCGAATGAAATCCTGAACATTCGGGTCATTTCGATTGGCCTGATTGACCGCAGCCCGGTCCATCCGCGCGAGGTTTTCGCCGATGCTCTGTCCGACCGGGCATCGGCGGTGATCGTCGCGCACAACCATCCCAGTGGCGGTGTCGCCCCGTCAATCAGCGATATAAACATCACGGCAAAACTCAAAGCGGCCGGCGCAATCCTTGGCATCGAACTACTGGATCACATCATCTTTGACCGAACGAGTTATTTCAGTTTCCTTGAAGGCGGGCGATTATGAGGCGAATAGCGAATCTATTTTGCGTAGCGATGCCTTGTCGCAAGTGCCGTGTCACCAGCGCCGACTTTTGCAGTGAATACTTTGTGAGAACGCCATGAGCAAAAAAGTCACCCAGCAAGACACCTCCGCCGCCCCTGCCGCTGTTTTTCAACAAAAGGCCATCCGCCGCACCCTGCACAACGATGAATGGTGGTTTGTCATCACCGACATCGTTGCCGCGCTGACGGATGCCGCCGATCCGTCGGACTATTGGAAGAAGATGCGCCGGCGCGACCCCGATTTGAGCCTCGACAGCCAAGGGGGGGGACAAATTGCCCCCCCCCTTGCGCTGGCGTTTGAGACGGCGGGCGGGCGGCAGAAACTCCAGTGCTGGAATACGCAAGGCATTTTCCGCTTGATCCAGTCCATCCCCAGCCCCAAGGCCGAACCCTTCAAACGCTGGCTGGCCAAGGTGGGCAAGGAGCGTCTGGACGAGATCGAGAACCCCGAGCTGGCGATGGGGCGGATGCAGGAACTCTACGAGAAGAAGGGCTACCCGAAGGAGTGGATCGACAAGCGCTTGCGCGGCATTGCGGTGCGGCAGGATTTGACCGATGAGTGGAAGGCACGGGGCGTGGCTTCCAGCCTGGAGTTTGCGATTCTGACCAACGAGATCATGCAAGGCACCTTCGATCTGAAGGTGGATGAGTACAAGCAGGTGAAGTCGCTGGCGCGGGAAAATCTGCGCGACCACATGACCGACATCGAGTTGATTTTGACCATGCTCGGCGAGGCAACGACCACTAAGCTGCACCGCGACCGCGATTCGCAGGGCATCGCGCCGCTGAAAAAAGATGCGAAAGATGGCGGCGCGGTGGCGGGTAGAACGCGCAAGGATATTGAGAAGCAAAGCGGCCAACCGGTGGTGAGTCGGAGCAACTACTTGCCGCCGGCCGCTGGCACGGTGCTGGAAGATGGTGTGGCGTCTGCGAACCCGATCAAGCGCAAGGCGATTGCGCCCAAGAAGAAACCGAAGGGTGGCAATACATGAGTACCGATGCGCTGTTCTGTTCGCTCTCGTCGCAACGCATCGCAGACGTGATTCGTGCTGCCCGACAGTCAGTTTGTTACGCCGCGCCGGGCATCCAGTCGGACGTGGCACAGGCAATGGTGGAGGCGGCTGGCCGATTGGGGTCGGAAATGTTGACCGTTTGCCTGGACTTCGACGAGCGCGTGATGCGCATGGGTTATGGCGAAATCGGCGCGGTACAACTGTTGCGCGACGCCAAAGTTAACGTTGGCAGTGCTCCCGGCCTGCGCACTGCGCTGGTAATTGTTGACGACACTGGCTTTATATTCACCCCGACAGCCTTGTATCTCGAAGCTGAACCCGCCGCCAGTGCGGCACCCAACGCGATACGCATGTCTGGCGAACAGGTGGCAGAAGCCTTGGCTCGACTTTCACCGGCCGCCAAGGCAATTGCTGTGGCGCAAGCGAAAACGCCCGAAGAGAAAAAACGCATAGAAGCACTGCCACTGGACGTGGGATCAGCGCAGGTAGATGACGAACAGTTCGCCGAGGTTGGGATCAACCTGAAAGAGGCGCCGCCGGTGCGCTTCGATTTGGCGCGGCAGGTTCGAGTGTTCGAGCCGTATCTGCAATACGTCGAATTGAGCCTCACCGGTGCCGCGATCCAGCGCCATCGTCTGGCGATTCCGCCGAACATCCAGAAGCTGGGCGGCAGCAAGGATTTGGAAAACCGCTTGCGCACCACGTTTGAGTTGATCGAGAAGGGCAGCAAGCTTTCGTCCAAACCGCTGGAAGACGCCCTCAACGATATTCGCAAGAACTTCACGCCATCACTGGGAAAGGATCATGGGCGAGTGGTGCTGAAGGCGGCAAAGCCGCATTTGACCGAACGACTGACTGCATTCCGTGAGAAATTGAAGAAACACCAGGCTGACGTGGCGGCAGACTTGCAGAAGCATCTGGACGACTCGCGCGATCAGATCATCGCCTACTACCTGCCGCGTGTGGTCAAAACGCCGCCGGACGCCTTGCTTGGTCAGTTACTCAGCGGCAACCCGTCGGAAGACGATGCCCGATACTGGCTCAAAGAGGAGCTTGACCTTGTTTTCCCCAGCGCCGAATCACTCATCCAGGAAATGAAATTGGACGAGCGGTTCAAGGATGTGACATTCGAGACCTTGAACCGCAAAGATTTTCTTGAATCAGTCAAAGTTGCATTCCCGAAGGTCAATTGGGATATGGCCTACGATGAGTTCCGGGCGGCGGGTGAGAGTGGCGGCAAGAAAGGCGCTGGTGCGTAATCCATAAATACCGTATCTGACCGCTCCGTCACGGCGCTTGCAAACCCAACCCCGCAAGCCCCGCGCCGTCGCTACCTCGTCTCATTCTGAACCACGCCAGAGCGCATGAAACCGCGCACTGGCTCAGTGCCTCCGATCACCGCCTGACCTCCTGCCCCGCCGCCGCTGCACCACTGCGCCGGCCAGCGAAAAGACCGCTCGCCAGCTTGCGGCTTGCAGGCGGCTACCGTGTCGGGTGCTGAACCACGCCGTCACGCGATAAGGCTGCGTCACGGCTTTGTCGCTCTTGCTATCGCCGTCTCGCCAGCGCCGACTTTTGTGGTCATCCCAGGCATGGTCACGGTTCGCCCGCCCCCTGCGCCGTCGGCGATGAAACTGCCCACGGCTCCGGGAGCTACACCGGGGCGGTGCGCATCGTCCTGCACTTCGTGGCCCGCCGCCGCTTAACTGCGTTAAAGCGGACGGCTGCGATGCCTGGTGTTGTTCGCACCGAAGATCAAACCCCATCAGTTCGCGCTGCTCAATTGCACCCAGCCGGGCAGGGGTAAATCGCAAGCGATTCAACATAACGAATAAGGTTAGATCGTGCTTGCCACGATCTGAACCGATTGTTGGACGAGCCCGGCCTGAGCGCGCCGGGATTGGGGCCCTGTAGCAAATATCTTTTATGAATTTCCTCGGCAGCAAGCCGGATCGTCGATGACTGGTGCCGAATTGGCCGTATTGAACCTGCCGTTACGGCAAGGCCGGCTGAAAGTGGGCGAAAGCGCGGGATTATCTCGATCTAGCAGCCTGTCGGGCTTTCCTCTATATATGCGATAATCATATATATTAAATCAGTGGGAGATTGTCATGGCCTTTCACCCGATAGACAGAGACACGGACTACCTGCTACCGCCATCGGTACAGGAGTGGTTGCCGGAGG
>SXGT01738951.1_pt1 | contig 19810 bp, 8 predicted proteins | sample 3176221 | NCBI WGS metagenome assembly SXGT01 (sample SAMN11356862, study PRJNA531348) | freshwater metagenome | isolation source: freshwater sample F1-120 | place: China: Fuxian Lake, Yuxi | collected 2017-12-25
CCACCCCCCCCCCCCCCTCAGGCGCCGTCCACTCCGAGACCGCTGGGCCGGCACCCACAGACGACACCGCGAGCGCGGGGGAGTGGGTGGACGACAGCGACTTCGCGCTCGACATCATGAGCGCGCAGCGGCTGGCCTCGGGCCTGGAGCCCCTGGTGCTCGACGCTGAGCTGTCGGCAGGTTGCGCCGCGCACGTGGACTACATGGTGGGCCAGGGACGCGTCATCCGTGAGGAGGACCCGGCCGAGCCGGGTTACAGCCTTGCGGGCGCCGCGGCCGGGAAGAACGGCCTGCTGGCCGGCAACATGCCGCGCACCTCGGACGCGGCGCGAGCGTGGACAGCGTCCTTGTTCCACCGGGTGTTGTGGCTCGAGCCGGGGGTCACGCGCGTGGGCCTGGCGTTCCGAGACGGCTACGCTTGCCTGGACGTCCTCTCGGCCTGGACCCTCATGGAGCGATTTCAGCCGGTGCTGTATCCGGGGCGCGACCAGCAGGACGTCCCGGCCGAGTTCAGCCCGGTCACGGGGCTCAACCCGCTGCCGCCGGACCTCGAGCCGCCTACGGGGGTTGTAGTGAGCCTCCTCTTCCCGCCCGAGGCTGCGCTGGGTGCGAACTTCGCCGCAACCCTCACGAGAGCCGATTGTGCCGAGTGCGCCCCTTTAGCGGCGCGACTCCGCGTGCCGCTCGATCCGAACGATCCCTACGTGGAGTATCAGCGCAACGCGGTCGCGGTGATCCCTGAGGCTCCGCTGAGCGCAGCGACCTCGTACGAGGTGGTGATCACCGGGCTCGTCGACGCCGTGGAGACAACGCGCTCCTGGCGCTTCACCACCGCGGTGGCGCCCGCCGCGCGCCCCTGAACACCGGCCCCGGTTTCGTTTGCAGCCAGGTGTGCGGTGCGATAAACAGCGCGCCTTCAGGCGCCCGACTGGGCGTCCGGCGCTAGCGGGATGCGGGCCCGGAGGCTGGGGATCCATGGCGCTGCCGGCATGTTTCGGCGCAGGAGAATACGCGTGTCCGACCCACTTCAATCGTCGTTGCTTCGGAGCCTCACGCTCACCGCAGTCATCCTGGCCGTCTCGGCGTGCACCGCTGCCGCCCGCAAGGGCAAGAAGGACGCCAGCGACGGCACCGATGGCGCCGACGGGGCCGACGGAACGGGCGACGTCTGCGCGAACGGCGCCAAAGACGACGAAGAGACCGACGTAGACTGCGGCGGGTCCTGCGGCCCTTGCGCCGACGGCAAGTCGTGCGTCACCAGCGCCGACTGCTCGTCCGGCGAGTGCGGCGTCACCTACACGTGCGTCACGGCGGCCTGCTCGAACGGAGAGCAGGACGTGACCGAGACGGGCATCGACTGCGGCGGAGACTGCCTCCTGTGCCCCGGCGACAAGTGCTCGGCAGACGACCAGTGCACCACAGGCTTCTGCAAGACGGGCCTCTGCGACACGCCGTCGTGCACGGATGGCCTGAAGAACGGCGCGGAGACGGGCGCGGACTGCGGCGGCGAGTGCCCGCTGTGCGCGGACGGTCAGGGCTGCCTCACGGACGCCAACTGCACCTCGGGCTTCTGTAACCAGGCCGGGAAGTGCGCCAGCGTCAGCTGCGACGACGGCGAGAAGAACGGCGACGAGACCGACGTCGACTGCGGCGGCGCCTGCGAGGCCTGCGCCGATGGGAAGGGGTGCGCCGAGAAGTCCGACTGCACGTCCGGGAAGTGCGTGGAGGGCTCCTGCCAGGCGCTAGCCGGCACCTGTAACAGCGGCACCAAGGACGGCGACGAGACCGACATCGACTGCGGAGGCTCGTGCAATGGGTGCGGTTCGGGCGGCGCGTGTAGCGACGGCGAAGACTGCGCGTCCGGCACCTGCCAGGCCGGGAAGTGCACCCTCCCGGCCAGCTGCCAGGACGCGCAGCTCTCACCGGGGGAAACCGACGTGGACTGCGGCGGCGCCACATGCGACGCCTGCGGGCTCGGGAAGACCTGCAAGGCCCACGACGACTGTCTGTCGATCGCGTGCATCCTTGGCCAGTGCAAGGAGCCGGCGTGCGACGACGGCGTCATGAACGGCGACGAGACCGACACCGACTGCGGCACGACCTGCCCGGCGTGTGGCGACGGCAAGATGTGCAAGGACGGGGTCGACTGCGAGGGCGGCAACTGCACCGGCGGGTTCTGCGGCAGCTGCACGGACGGCAAGAAGAACGGCGCAGAGACGGACGAGGACTGCGGCGGGCCCTGCGAACCGTGCGCGCTCGGCAAGACGTGCCAGCAGGACGCGGACTGCTCCAGCGACGATTGCTCCGGTGGGACGTGCGTCAGCTGCGACGACAAGGTCAAGAACGGCCTCGAGAGCGACGTCGACTGTGGGGGCGGCTGCGACCTCTGCCCGGTGGGCAAGGCCTGCACGCAGAGCTCAGACTGCGCCGGTGACGCCTGCGGCGACGACAAGAAGTGCTGCGCCCCGAACGCCTGTGGCGAGTGCGGCGCCACGCCGGTCGAGACCTGCAACGGCGTCGACGACGACTGCGACGAGGAGACGGACGAGGACCTCGCTGCCGAGAAGTGCTCGAATCAGAAGGGCGTTTGCGCGGGTTCGCTCGCGACGTGCGAAGGGACCAAGGGGTGGGTGTGCACCGACGACACCTACGACGAGTGGGCCACGTCGTGGGTCAAGACCGAGTCGGTGTGCGACAAGCTCGACAACGACTGCGACGGACAGACCGACGAGGGCGCGTGCACGGCGTGCAATGCGGCGGTCACCGTCAACGAGGACCTGATGGGGGGCTCGTACAAGGACTTCGAGGTCGGCTACGAGTGGTTCGCCATGAATGGCACCGAGCCCACGGCAGCGTTGTCGGCCTATCAGACCGACTTCGGCTTCTCGCGGTCGGCGTACCTCGTCACTCCCACCGGCTTCGACGCCGTGGAGGCGGGGGTTCTCAACGGTCCCGGCCTCGCTGAGGCTGCGGGCAAGCTCTACATGGCCCTGCGCCAGGATCTGGGCGGGTTCGCGCATTACGTCCACGCGGGAGTCATCGACGTGGGCTTCAACGACATCTTCACCACGGAGACCGACGTCCCGGGCGGCGCCCACGCCACGCCCATCGCCGTGGGCGGCGGGCGGATGGCGTTCAGCTTCGTGAAGGCGCCGGCCGGCAAGTACCAGCTCCTGGCGGGCACCTCGGACTCGCTGGACATCAGCGCCGGCTTCGACACGTTCCTCCTCTCCGGCGCGGACTTCGACAGCGCCGTAGCGGTCGACGTGGATGCCAGCGGCCAGGGCCACTGGGTCTTCCGTCGGAACTTCGGCGACGGCGAGCTCGTCTACATGGCGGGCCCGGCCGAGCAGGAGTCGATCGCGGACGAGGCGGGGCCACCGGACATGGCGGTCGCCAAGGATGGCCGCATCTTCGTGGCCTTCAAGAGCTCCCCGACTGGGACCAACGTCCTCCTCGCCACCCGAGAGGTGGACGGGTCCTGGACCGAGAGCGTCACGGTCGCGAGCGGCGTCACCAACCAGAACGTCGCGGTGGCCGTGGACGAGCAGGACCGACCGGTGGTCGCCTGGGTCGCCGCGGCGGCCAAGGTGCACGTGGCGCGCGTGGAGGGTGAGAAGATCACCCCGCTCGTCCAGAAGACCCTCGACCCGGCCAAGGTCGACAGCATCAATCGACTCGAGCTCGTCGCCGGCGAGAACGGCGTGCTCCACCTCGCCGCCTGGCTCGACTACCTCGAGACCACCGCGTTCTCCTTCACCTCGACCTGCGAGGGCTATGGCGATGGGGCGGCCTGCACGCCGAGCTGCGGCACCAAGGTCTGCGGCACGGACGGCTGTGGGGGCTCGTGCGGCTCGTGCGCGGCCGGGAAGTCGTGCAACACGGCGGGGCAATGCGTGGCCGGTTGCACTCCCAACTGCGTGGGCAAGGAGTGCGGCTCAAACGGGTGTGGCGGCTCGTGCGGGTCGTGCAACGGTGGAGACACCTGCACAGACAGCGGCGTCTGTGAGCCCGCCGGAGACATGTGCGGCGCCGACCCTGCCAACAGCTGTGAGGGCACGTGCAACGGCCAGGGCTCGGGCGGATGTTTTTGCGACCCCGATTGCGTCGGGAACCAGGACTGCTGCCCGGATTACCAGGCCTGCTGCGTCACCACGTGCACCCCGAGCTGCACGGGCAAGGTTTGCGGGAGCGACGGCTGCGGTGGGAGCTGTGGGACGTGCAGCGCGGGGAAGACGTGCAATGCGTCAGGGCAGTGTGCCACCACCCCCGCCCTCCCCCACGGGATCCCGGCGGGCTGCCTGCTCCCGACCCTCACGCTCGACTGCAACCCGCTCACGAACGCGGGCTGCACCGCCGCGGGCTCCGCGTGCGACCTTGGGAACAGTGGGACGGAGTGCTTCCCCGAACCCAACACGGTGCCGGCCAATGGGGGTTGTCCGTCGACCGCAGGAGCCTACTGCGTCCCCAAGTACCACTGCACCTCGCAGAGTGGCGGAACGTGCAAGAAGTTCTGCTGTAGCAGCACCGACTGCGGCGGCCAGGCCTGCACCCCCCTTGCCTTGGAGTCCTACGGCACGCTCGGCCTTTGCCCCTGAGCGGCCCCCAGAGCGGCGCTGTGCTCCTGTGGGTCGCGGCGACACTGGCGCATGCGGCGCCGCCCACGGACGACGTACTGCGCCTGGCACGCCTCGCCCCGGGCGAGACGGTCATGGCCCGAGCCGCGTGGGTCGCCACGCTTCGCAGCTTCGACTCCGGCGCAACCGAGGTCCGTTATGAGGCCGCGCGCCTCTTCGCCCGGGGATTGCCCCGGGATGACGCCGCGCCGCCGCTTCGACGCGTCGGGGCGCTCTGCCTCTCTGCCGTCCGGTTCATCCGCGCCGACGGCGAGCGCCTCACCTGGCCCTTCGGGGCCACCCGGGGTCTCGTCCTGCCACCCGAGGGCGCCACGGCGCTCGAGTGCCCAGTCCGGGTCGCGCGCGCCACGCGGGCCTTGATCCGGCGACGCGGGGGGGAGGCCTGGCGTGTGGACCTGCCCGCTGGCGAGAGCTGGGTGCGGGTCCCTCTGGCAGCGGGCGGAGCCGACGCACAAGGCAACACGGTCGGAGTCGAGCTGCGGGCCGAGACGGATCTCGCAGACTGTACTGTGGGCCCAGCGCCTGGCTCAGGCCCACAAGCCCACTCAGCGGCCGCCGCGGCTCCCTCGGGTCCCTCACGGAGCTGCCGGGGCCGCTCTCAGCCGTTGGCCGTGGATCTCGTGCCGTCAGGCGCAAACACCGCCCCAGTAGTCGAGGGCAAGCTGGCGCGGGCGCCGGCACTCGTGGAGCGCTGGGAGGCCGAGGCGCCGTCGCCCGCCCGGGAGCGAGTCCGCCGGTTCTTCGGGAGACCTCCAGAGGACGAGCTCGACCTGGACGCCGCGCAGGGAGACCTGGGGGCGCTGCTGGACCTGGCCGCGTTGGGCCCGGAGGAGCGTGCTACGCGGGCGCTGGAGCTGGCGCTGGCGCTGGACCCCGCCGAGGCGAGCGTGGGAGTCGCCCTGGCGCGACTCGAGCGCGATCGAGGGCACGCCTTCGCCGGCTTGCAACGCCTCGATGAGCTCACCGCGGCGCGCAGTTCGCTCCTGGGGGACGCCCCCGTGACCCCGGGCCGCCCGGACGGCAGTGAGGCGCCTCCCCTCACCGCGGACGACGTCACAGTGTCCCTCGCGCGGGCCGAGCTGCTCGCTGACGCCGGCGCGCTCGCCGAAGCGCAGCGCCTCCTCGAGGCGCTCCCTGCCGAGCTGCCCGTGGTGCTGGACACCCTCGCGAGCACCCTCCAACGCCGGGGACTGCCGGAGCGGGCCTTTGAGGCCTGGAACCGCCGCCAGGCCCTGGGACACTCGGAGGAGGCGCTCGGGGCCGCGCTGGAGCTCGCCAAGTCACTGGGCCGCCCCGCGGAGGCCCTCGCGCGCGCCGAGCAGCTGGTTGCCGGCCGTCCGGACCACCCGGGCTACCGCCTGGAGCAGATCCGATTGCTCCGCTTGGTCCGCGACACGAAGAACGCCGAGGCGCGGATGGCCCAGGCCGAGCGGCTGTTCCCGGACGACGCCGATGTGTCCGCGTTGGCCGGCCAGCTCCACGCTGCCGCCGGCCGGGAGGCCCTGTCACGGGCCGCCTACCAGCGCTCGCTACGGCTGCGGCCGCTCCAGCCGGAGCTGCGCGCCGAGCTGGCCGCGCTAGACGGTGAGCGAGCGGTGTTCGCGGCGCCCTGGCGTCTGGACCCCGCAGAGGTGTCGGCGCGCTCCACGAAGGGACAGAGCGGCATCGTGTCTAGCCGGCGGGTAACGCGGCTCCACGCGGACGGCGCCAGCGACAGCTGGTCGCAGCTGCTCTTTCGCGTGGGCGACGAGCCGCGAACGGGCGAGGAGGGCGCCGAGCGGGTGTTCACCTTCGACTACGACCCGTCGCGCCGAAGCCAGGACGTGCTCGACGCCGCGATCTACCGGGAAGGGGTGGCGCTCGCGGACGCCACGCTCGACGACGTGGCGCTGGGCGAGGCAGGAGCCGCGTTGTACGTGGAGGTGCGCAGCACGCGGATCAGCTTCACCGGCGCCAAGCCCGGGGACATCCTGGCGGTGGAGGTGCTGGGCACGGACTTCGCCAAGAACGAGCTGCTCGGCATGTTCAGCGAGGTCGCCGGCTTCGGGTGGACCGAGGCCGCGGAGGACGCCGAGGTGGTGTGGTTGGCCCCCGAAGGCATCCCGCTGGTCTCCGCCCTGTCCCAGGGACCCGGCAGGGCACAGCTCGTGGAGAGCCGGCAGCTCTGGCGCTCTCCAGAGGGCGGTCTGGGGACGCTCCTCTCCGTCCGAGCGACCCACATCCCCAAGCTGGTGGTCGAACCACACATGCCCGGATACACGGAGGTCGCGGCCTACGCGCACGTGTCCAGCCTGCCGGACTGGGCCGCCGTCGCGAGCTGGTTCAATCGCTTGGGCGGAGACGCGCTGGAGCGGACCCCGGGCTCGGACGCGCTCTCGCGATCCCTGGTCGAGCCCGGCACGGCGCTGCCCGAGGCCCTCCAAACGCTCTTCGACTACGTCGCGCGACGCGTCCGGTACGTGGGGCTCGAGTTCGGCGTGCACGGCTACAAGCCCTACGGGGTCACCGCCACGCTCCGGCGTGCCTACGGCGACTGCAAAGACAAGGCGGTGCTCTTGCGTGCGTTGCTGGCCGCCGCTGGGCACCGCGCGGATCTTGTACTGGTGCGGACCCGCGGAAAGGGCACGCTGCGTGACGCGGTAGCCTCCCCTGCCGCGTTCGACCACGCCATCGTGTACGTACCGGAGCTCGACCGCTTCGTGGACCCCACCGCCAACTGGAACGGCGCCCTCGAGCTGCCACAGGCCGACCAAGGTGCCACGGCGCTGATCCTGGCGTCGGAGGGTGCCCGCAAAGCGGTGATCCCATCCCGCCCGCCCGCCGAGAACCACCTCGCCCTGACTGTGACCCTCGAGCCGACGACGGAGGGATACGCGCTCAGCGGCCAGCTGACGGCCACCGGAAACCGCGCGGCCGACCTCCGCCAGACAATGACGACCGAGGCGACGCGGCTCGAGGTCTTTCAGGAGCTGCTCGCGACCGAGCTCCCCGGTGCGCTCCTCGAAACGGTCGAGGCAGAGCTCGACTTCGCCTCCACCGCGTCCGTACGGTTCTCCGCCACCTTGCCCGCCGGCGCCGTCCCCGTGCTGCCGCCCACCTGGTCGATGCGCAGGCGCCTGGCTCCGCTCCCCGCCCGCACCTTCGACGTGGTCCTCGAGCCCTTCTCCTGGTCCCGGGAGCTGCGCTTCCCAGAGGGGGCGTTCGTCTTGCCGCCCGACCAGTCCGTCGAGGTCCCGGGCGTTGGGCGGGCCTCGCGGAAGGGACGGCCGGGCGCCCTCAAGCTGGAGGTGGTGGTGGGAACCGACCGCGTCTCTGCGAAGGGCTACCCGTCACTCCGCCAGCTCGCCGACGACGCGGACCGCCTCTTCGAGCCCGTCGGACGCCTCGAGCCTCGCCCATGAGGGCGTCCGTGCTCTGAGCTATGCCCTCCGACGCGGCCCTCCCTACGCCCACCGAGGCGCTTCAGCCGCTCTCGCCGGAGGCGCGCCTCTGGTTTGGCGAGGCGCTGGGCGCCCCGACGCCGGTTCAGGCGCGCGGTTGGGCGGCGATTGCGCGAGGCGAGCACGCGCTGCTCCTGGCCCCCACGGGCAGCGGGAAGACCCTGGCCGCCTTCCTCTACGCGCTCGACCGCCTGGCAGAGCCCGCTGATACACCGGGCGTCCGGGTGTTGTACGTGTCGCCGCTCAAGGCCCTGGTCTACGACGTAGAGAAGAACCTGCGGGCGCCGCTTGCCGGGCTGGAGGAAGCGGCGTTGCGCCTCGGCCGGCCGCGCCGACGCGTCACGGTGGGCATCCGCACCGGTGACACGCCGCAATCGGAGCGGACCTCACTCGTGCGCCGGCCGCCAGATGTGCTGGTCACCACGCCGGAGTCGCTCTTCCTCATGCTGCTCTCGGGCGCGGCGGCCACGTTGGCCACGGTCGAGACCGTGATCGTCGACGAGGTCCACGCGCTCGCCGGCACCAAGCGGGGGGCGCACCTCGCCCTGTCCCTGGAGCGGCTGGCGTTGCTGACGTCCCCAAACGGGGAGGAGCGCAGTTCGCCCAGCACCCCACCTGGGGCAGGTCGCAAGGAGGCACAGCGGATCGGGCTCTCGGCCACGGTCTCGCCACCCGAGGAGGTCGGGGCGTACCTCGGCGGTGATCGGCCCATGACCATCGTGGACACGCTGACGCCCCCCCGTTTGACGCTCCGGGTAGAGCAGCTGACGCCGGAGAGCCGCGCCACGCGCGACGGCGTGACGGACACGCCCCCGTCGATCTGGCCGGCCCTGGTGCGTCGGGTGCGGGAGCTACTGGAGGGGCGCCGCTCGGTCATCGTCTTCGTCAACAGCCGCGGCTCGGCAGAGCGGCTGGCGCGTGAGCTCAACGAGAGCGCGGGCCGAGACGACACGCTCCCTGGAGGGGGCGCCGCAGAACCTCCTTTGTTAGGGGGCCCAACCGGCGACGACCAGGCCACGCGGCCGGAGATCGCGCTCGCCCATCACGGCAGCCTGTCGCGCCAGCGGCGCGAGGACATCGAAGGCCAGCTCAAGACCGGGCGCATCCTGACCATCGTGGCGACCAGCTCGCTCGAGCTCGGGATCGACATGGGGCTGGTGGAGCTGGTGATCCTGATCGAGTCGCCGGGTGCGGTGTCGCGAGGCCTGCAGCGCGTGGGGCGAGCGGGACACGGCGTCGGCGAGACGAGCCACGGGGTGCTCCTACCGAAGCACCGTGGCGATCTGCTCGAGTGCGCCGTGGTCGCAGCGGGGATGCTCACTGGCGCGATCGAGCCCGTGCGGGTGCCGCGCAACTGCCTCGACGTGTTGGCGCAGCAGCTCGTCGCGGACGCGGCGAACGGACCGACCAACCGCGACGCCATGCTCCGGTGGGTGCGACGCGCTTACAACTACCGCACCCTGACGGAGGCGGGGTTCGACGCCACGCTCGACATGCTGGCCGGCCGGTACCCCTCCACCGAGTTCGCAGACCTTCGCCCCAAGCTCGACTGGGACCGGAGCTCTGGAGGGATCCGCGCACGGCGCGGAGCGCGTCTCGTCGCAGTGGCCAACGCGGGCACGATCCCGGACCGGGGGCTCTACGGCGTCTATCTCGGCGCGGGCGGGCCGCGCGTTGGCGAGCTGGACGAGGAGATGGTCTACGAGGCGCGGCCCGGCCAGACCTTCGTGCTCGGCGCGTCCACCTGGCGGATCAGCGAGATCACCCGCGACCGAGTCCTGGTCACGCCGGCCCCTGGGGAGCCCGGCGAGCTCCCCTTCTGGAAGGGCGCGACGCCGGGGCGGCCGGCCACGCTCGGTCGCGCCGTGGGGGCCTTCATCCGGCATTGGGAGGCCACCGGCGAGCTCCCGGAGGTATTGGACGCCCGCGCGAAGGAAGAGCTCACGGCCCACCTCACTGCGCAGCGCGAGGCCACTGGCGCCCTGCCCAGCGACCGGACGGTCGTGGTGGAGACCTATCCGGACGAGCTCGGTGATCTGCGCGTCAACATCCTGAGCCCCTTCGGGAGCCCCATCCACGCCCCTTGGGCGTTGTGTCTCGAGGCGGAGCTCTCGGCCGCCGCGGGCTTCGCGGTGAGCGCGCTCTACTCCGACGACGGGATCTCCCTGCGCTTCGCGCGCCCCCCCGACGCCCTGCCCCGTCGCTGGGCGCCCCACCCGGCCGACGTGCGCGACCTGGTCCTCACCCAGCTCGGGCACTCGGCCTTGTTCGCGGGACTCTTCCGGGAGGCGGCCGGGCGGGCGCTGCTCCTGCCCCGCCGCAGCCCCAATCGGCGGACGCCGCTCTGGTCCCAACGCAAGAAGGCCCAGGCCCTCTTGGCGGTGGCCCGGGAGCACGCGCAGTTCCCGATCGTGCTGGAGGCGTATCGCACGGCCCTCGAAGACCTGTTCGACCTCGAGGGGCTCACGGGAGTGCTCCGAGACATCGCCGCCGGCCACATTCGGCTGGTCGAGGTCACGACCGAGCGGCCGTCCCCCTTCGCTCGCGCGCTGGCGTTCGACTACGTCGCCACGTGGCTCTACGAAGGCGACGCCCCGCTGGCGGAGCGCCGCGCGCAAGCCCTCACGCTGGACACCGAGCTGCTCCGCGAGCTGCTCGGAGAAGCCGCACTGGTCGATGTGCTCGATCCGGCCGTGGTTGAAGAGACAGAGGCCGAGCTGCAAGGCCTCGCGGAGAGCTGGCGTGCCCGCGATCGCGATGACGCGCTCGACCTGCTGCGGCGCCTCGGCGATCTGAGCCCAGCGGAGCTCGCCGCCCGATGTGCCTTCCCCGGGGATCCCCGGACGCGCGGAGGAGCACTCGCGGAGACAGGCGCTGACCCCGCCGTGACCCCAACCAGCGAGCCACCCACCGGCGTGTTGCTCGCGTGGCCATCGCCGCCGGGCGACGCGCAGACTGGGAGGCCAGCGCCTGCCCCTCAGCGGCTGATCGCCCCCGAGGACGCGGGGCTCTACCGCGACGCGCTGGGCTGCGTGGTGCCGGAGGGGCTGCCAGCGGCCTTCCTCGGGCCGCGCCCGGACGGGCTATTTGAGCTGCTCGGCCGTTGGGCCCGAACACACGGCCCCTTCACGCTCGCGGCGCTGGCGCAGCGCTGGTGTGTGTCCCCAGAGCAGCTGCTCGCGGCGACGCACCGCCTGCTGGCGGCCGGCCGGCTCGTGGCGGGCCGCTTCGTTGCTGGGCCTGGCCCGCAGTACTGCGACAGCGGCGTCCTCCGGCTCCTTCGGCGACGCAGCATGGACGCCACCCGGGGCGCCCTGGGCCCGGTGGCGCCCGAGGTGTACGCGCGGTTCCTCCAGGACTGGCACGCGCTCTCTGCGCTCGGTGAGCCCGAGGCGCAGCTCGAAGCGGCGCTGCTCCGCCTGGAGGGGGCCGCCCTCTCGCTCGACGAGCTCGAGCGCCGGATCCTGCCCGCCCGCGTCCCCGGCTTCCGTGCGCAGCAGCTCGACGCGCTAGTGCAGTCCGGGGCCTTCGTGTGGTGCGGCGCGGGTGAGGGACGCCTGGTCTTCCAGCGCCGCGAGGGGGCGCTGTGGCCCACGCCCGACGAGCCGGACGGACCGCTGGAGCGGACGGTGCTGGAGCACCTCCGGACGAGGGGGGCATCCTTCCTCTTCGAGCTCAAGAGCGCCGCCGGGTCGGCGCGCCTCGAGGACCTCGCGCAGTGCCTCGTTGACCTCGCGTGGCGGGGCCTCGTCACCAACGACAGCCTCGCCCCGCTGCGGGCAGCCTCGGTGGGGATCCGAGCTCACAACGCAGCCAGGGTGGCCGGCGGACGGTGGTCAGCGGCGCCAACGAGCGTGGGCGCCGCTCAGGCTTTGCGCACCCGCGCCCAACGGGAGGTTCAGCGCCACGGGGTCTTGCTCCGTGACGCCGTGGACAGCTTCGCGGAGCTCTACCCGGTGCTGAGAGCGCTGGACGAGCGGGGCCTCGCGCGTCGCGGTTACTTCGTCGATGAGGCGATCGCGCAGGAGCTCACCCCAGGTCAGAGCCCCCCGGAGCCCCGAGCGGCCGGATCGGGGCCCCGGCCGCAGTCCTTGCCCGGGGAGCGACCCCCAGACCCCCGCACGGCCGGATCAGGGTTCCGGCCGCAGTTCGCGGCTCCCGGGGCAGTCGATCGGCTCCGGGCCGCTCGGGGGACGGCCGCGGCGGGGCGGCTGGTGGTACTCGCTGCCACGGATCCGGCGTCGCCTTGGGGCGCTTCGCTCCCCTGGCCTGGATCCAACGGCACGCCGCGGCGGGAGCCGTACGCCACCGTGGCGCTCCTGGACGGGCGTCCGGTCTATTGGCTGGGCCGCGGGGGGCGGCAGCTCCTCGCTTTCGACAGCGTTGCGAGCGCTGAGTCCACCGTCCCGATGGGCAGACCCGAGGCGGAGAGCGGGAGCGCCGCCCCACACTGCCCAGCCGATGCGCTGCGCGCGCTGGCAACGTCCCACGCCGTGCACGGCACGTTCGTCCTCGAGCGCGTCGGCGAGCTGCCTCTTCGGGCCTCGACGCTGGCGCCGGATCTGGCGCGAGCGGGCTTCGACGCGCACCCGAGAGGGCTGTCCTGGGGTTGATGGCTCGGCGGCGTAGCGCCCCGCGTTCAGCCTGGCGGGAGGGGCCGCTCGAAGAACGAGAGCACTGACTCATTGACGAGGCGCGCGTGGGTGAGCGGCCCCATGTGGCCGAGGCCCGGGAAGGCCACCAACTGCGCCCGCCGCATGGCTCCAGCGGCGAGCCCGGCGCTTTCCAGGGCGGCGGCCGGTGAGCGGTCGCCGGTGAGGAACAGCGTGGGGACAACACAAGCGCTCAGCCGCTCCAACGTCACACTAGACGACAGGACGGCGCCAGCCTGACGGCGCGCGGAGGCTACGGAGTCGAGAGACTGAGCGCGCGCGGCCTCGGGGAGCGCCCGCCACGCACCCGGTCCGTTCCACCAGTCGATGAACCACTCGAGCCACTGCTCGTCGGAGACGTCTCGAGGGTCCCTGACCTCAGCGACCTGCGCTCGGCTGAGCGCGCTGCCGTGTTCGGCGGCAAGCGCCACGATGACCGGCTCGAACAACGCGAGGCGACGGACCCTCTCAGGTGCCCGAAGCGTGGCCTCGAGCGCGACCAACCCGCCAAACGAGTGGCCAAAGAGCATCACCGGCTCGCCCAGCGCCTCGATGCGCCGCACCAGCGACAGCACCTCGGCCGCGAGTGAGTAGGCCCGGTCTCTGGGCAACGGGGTGTGCCCCACGCCGAGCAGATCGACAGCCGTCACTTCGAAGCGCCCCGCCGCGTCACGCGCGAGTCGAGCGAACTGGCTGGACGAGAACCCGCTGGCGTGAACAGCGACGAGCGGGTTCGCCGCGGTCGAGCCCGAGCTCACTGAGAGATCTCGCGCACCGTGTGGATCGCCTCGGCGAGCTCCTTCAGCGTGAACGGCTTCGCGAGCCATACGATGCCGGCGCGTCCCGCCGACGGCGCGAGCACATGACGCTCGTCGTAGCCGCTGATCAAGACGGTGGGGGGGCGACCACCCGCTGCGTCCAAGCGGTCGACCAGATCGTGGCCGCTCAGCACGGGCATCGCCACGTCTGAGACCATGATGTCGAACTTCTCGCCGGCGAACGCCTCGATGGCCTCGCCGCCGTCGCAGACGGCGGTGACGTTGTGCCCCATGCGCTTCAGGAGCCGAACGGTGCTCGCCCGGACGAGGTCGTTGTCCTCCACCAAGAGCACCCGCAGCACCGGCGCCGTTTGCAGCGGGCGGGTGGGCGCGCGGAGAGCCGACTCGGCCACCACCGCGAGCGGAAGCTCTACCTTGAACGTGGTGCCGAAGCCGGCCTCTGAACTCACGGAGACGCGGCCGCCGTGGCGCTCGGCGATGTCGCGCACGGTGGCGAGGCCGAGCCCAGTGCCCTCGGACTTCGTGCTGAAGAACAGCTCGAACGCGCGAGCTCGAGTGGCGGCGTCCATCCCCATGCCTGTGTCCGCCACCTCGAGACACACGACGTGACCGCTCTGGGCGCGGAGGGAGAGGCGGAGCTCGCCGCCGCGGGGCATCGCGTCGCGGGCGTTGACCACGAGGTTGAGCAGCAGCTGCTCCAGCTGCGAGCGATCCCCGTTGACCACGACGGGGTTCGGCGGCGTCTCCAGGTTTACCTTGATCTCGCCTGTGAGGACGCGCCTCAGCATCGGCACGAACCCAGAGATGAGCCCCGAGAGGTCGAGCGGCTCGCGTCGAGCCGGAGCTCGGCGGCTGAAGGCCAAGAGCTGCCGTGTGAGCAGCGCGGCCCGCTCCGCGGCGGCGCTGAGGTCGGCGACCAGCTCGGGCGGGGCGTCGCGCGGTCTCAGCTCGTCGGTCACGCCCATCACCGCGGACAGCAGGGTGTTGAAGTCGTGGGCGACGCCGGCGGCGAGGCGTCCCACCAACTCCATCTTCTGGGCCATGAGCGCGCGAGCCTCGGCCCGGGCCCGCTCGAAGGCGCCGCCCACCAGCCCGCTCGCTACGCGGAGGAAGGTGACCTCGGCGCGTCCGAGGTCCGCCCCCGCTGGCAAGAGGACCACGACGACGCTGGTCGCGCGCTCTCTGCCGCGGGCGGCGATCGCCCACCCGGGCTTCCCCGCGCAGCCGAGGGCTGCTGCCAGGGCGGATACCTCGGGCGCCGACAACGGTGCCCCTGCGCCAGGTACGGTGGCCACCTCGAGCTCCACGTGCGGCTGCGAGCCGCCCGCGGCGCCCACGACGCGACCCACTCCGCGTTCGTCGACGTCGAGCACGAGGACCCGCTCCGCGCCGAGGAGATCGAGGAGGCGCTCAGCCGCCTCGGTCGCGAACTCGCCCGTGGAGCGCCCAGCGAGCGCAGACTCCGCCAGGGCGGTCAACGCAAGGCCTTGCGCCGCGCGCACCTCGTTCTCTTGGTTGGACTTCCGGACCCGCTCGTACGCCGCCGCGGTCTCGAGCGCCGCGGCGTCGAGGCTGCTCATCGCTGTGTTGTGGAGGGCCACTACCAGGAAGATCGTCACCGTGAGCGCGAGCCACGCGTTCACCAGCGTTGCGGGCAAGAGGCTCTCGGGCAGAGCGCCGCTCGTCTCGGCCGCGACGGCCAATGCACCCAAGGCAGCCGCAGCGAACGCGAAGCCCACGGCGGCGCGCCGCCCGATGACCGCCCCAGCCAACATGGCGGACACGGTCCACGCGACCCCATTGTTCGCGCCGATCCCACCGAAAAGAAAAACGACGCAAGTGACGAGGACGAAGACGACAAGCGTGACCGTCCATGCGGCGAGGCGCACGCGCCCAAGCCTGAGGAGCCAGACACAGATCCCGAGACCCACAAACAGCGGGACATAGACCGCGAAGATCGTCGCGAGCCGAGCGCCCGGGGCGAACATGGAGGCCACCCCCACCCCGAGCGCCGCCACAATCAGGAAGCGCAAGATGCGGAGCATGAAGCCCGCCGACCGGGTGTTCGCGGGTTCGGTTGGCGCAGGGGGATCGCGGAGCCATCGCGACCAGGGCCCGCTCACGGCGCGACGCGCTGAACGAGGCGCGGACGGCGTGGAGGCGACTGCCACCGGGGCCTAGGTTTGCCGCCGAGTTCGAGGTGCATGACGCTGAGCGTAGGTCCAGCCACGTTGGCGCGTCAATGATGCCTGCCGGTGCATGCCGATCCATCAGCTACGCCGTTCACGCCCCCGAGGGGGCGTTGAAGTGCGCGGCGAGCGCCGTAAGGGTCTCGAATCTGACGACGCTCGCGAGCCCGCGGGGGGCCCCTGCGCCGCCGACGAGCACTGGGGACACCTCACCGACCTCCGCGACGAGCGCAGCCAGCTGCACCCGAGCGTCTCCCGCCTCCATAGCGGCTGACACACTGATCACCACGTAGTCCGGGCGAACCGCGCGCACTGCCGCCACGAGCGACCGAAGGGGTGTGTTGCGGCCGAGAAAGACCACACGGCAGCCGGCCTGCTCGGCCACGACCGCCGCCATATGTAGACCCAGGGCGTGATGTTCACCGGGCAAGGTGCTGAGCACCGCGACGCGGGGGCCCTCGCTCGACTCCCTGGTCCATAGCGCGGACAGGGCGGCCAGGACCGCTTCGCTCCCGAAGTGCTCCTGGGCCTCGCTCAGCTCTCCCCTCGCCCAGGCATCCCCCATGGCGTAGAGCATCGGCGTGAGCCACCCCTCCATGAAGTCGAGGGCGCCGCGCCGTACGAGCTCGTGCACGAGGCGGGCGTCCAGCGCCGGCCGGTCGAATCGGCGGCACGCGGCCAGCCACTCGCTGGCTCCCGAGGCCACCTCCGGGGACATCGGGCGGGCGTCGGCTGCAGGCGGGGTGCCGCCGGACGGAGACGGCACGCGTGGAGAGTGCTCTGCGAGGAGCTGATCGAGCTGCGCCGGGCCGAGCCGCAGGGCGTGTGAGGCGCGGACTCCGCGAGACATGGCCTCGCTGGCCTTTCGGATGCGGTCGATTTCGGACGCGAGGTACAGGCGGTGACCACCCTCGGTCCGAACCGCGGTCGGCGCGCCGTACCGACGCTCCCACGTCCTGAGGGTTTCGGTGGGTACACCCGTGGCCATGGACAGGGCGCCGATCCCGATGCGCGTGGAGTCCGTATCGTCGTCGGTCATGCGGCAGCCTGTAGCCCGTCGAGCCCCTCGCTCGCGGCCTCGTGGAGGGTATGTCGGATGCGGTGTAGACGCGCCTTGACCGCCGAGACCGTCAGTCCGAGGTGCTTCGCGACGTCCGCGTTCTCCATGCCACCCACGTCTACCAGCAAGAACAGCTCCTTGTTCGTCGCATCCTGAGCCCCGAGGGCCCGCTCGAGGCTGAGCGCGGCCCGCTTTGCGCCCACTGCGGCCTCCATGCGATCGAGGAGGACCGCGCGAGAGTGTAGCTGAGCCTCGATCTCCGCGTCCTCGATGGGCAGCGGCCGCCGGCGGCGTTTTCGCAACAGCATCCGTGCGGCGTTCTGAGTGATCCTCCGGACCCAATGCCACACGTCGGTGTCGCCGCGGAAGGAGTCGGCCTTCCGATAGACCGTCCACAGCACGTCCTGGACGACCTCCTCAGCGTCCCACTCGTCGCGGGTGATCCTGTGGGCCACGGCCCAGATTTCGGCGCGGTAGGTTCGCTCGAACACGCCGAGCACCTGGGCGTCATAGGGGATCAGCTGCGGGCTTCCTGAGCTCACTCGGGACATTGGGGTGCTCCTGCGGCGCGGCGGCCCCCAGGGACAGCCGAGCAAATCGTCATGGCCACTCGCCGCCGCGCCAGAGGGCGGAGACGAGTCCGGCGGGTGTTGCAGCCCAGCCGGCAGCGTGAGCTCACCGCCGCGCGAACGCGCGAAGCGAACCCGGCCGGAGAACCGATTCCCCAGCCGGCAACCTATTCAGAACCTATCCGACCAAGGAGCAAGGGGTCAAGCGGGGTGAGTTAGTTTTGAATCGATTTTGAAATAAAAGTGAACTGGCCGGCCCGCCGGAGGTTGGTGAGCGACGAACAGCAGCGCCGGGGCGCGGCACAGCGCGCTGAACAGAAGGCGAGCCTTACGAAGCGGGGGAACGACCGCGCGGCCGAGCAGTCCGTCGGGTCCCCGCCGCAACACCTCGTCGCCGATGCCGTGGTACAGCGAAGCCGCAGCCAGCGCGGTCCGCCGCGTGCGCAGGGGAAGCGCGCCAAGACCATTGAACGCGCTCCCATAGTAGGCGTCTGCGAGCTCGATGAGATCCCGCACGACCTCGAAGGCGGCCCGGCGAACCTCTGGCGATGCGCGCACACGGTTCACAATATGTTCACCATCAATGCCGACACGCCGGAGGCGATCCGCCGGCAGGTAGACCCGGCCGAGCGCGGCGTCCTCGACCACATCGCGGCAGATGTTGGTGATCTGCATGGCGATCCCGAGGTCGACGGCGTGAGGAAGCGCCTCCTTTCGCTCCGCCCCGAGGAGCCGAGCCATCATCAGCCCCACGGTGCCCGCGACGGCGTACGCGTATGCGATGAGCGCGGCGTCGTCAGCGACGGCTCTTATCGATGGGAGCCCTCCTGGCGCGGCGCCCACGGGAGGCCGGATGTCCGAGGCCACCCCCTTGAGCAGGTCGTCCGCCGCCTGGAGCGGGATGCGTCGCCGACTGGCCACCTCAGCGAAGGCCAGCATCAGCGGGCTCGTGGGGTGCCGCAGCTCAGTCCGCATCGCCTCGATACCCTCGAGGTCCGCGTGATCGTCGGCCAGGTCGTCCGCGCGGCGACAGAACGCATAGACCACGGCGGCGTCGTCTCGCGAGTCGCGCGGAAGCAGCCACGATGCCAGCTGAAACGTCCGGCCCTTCTGGGCCAGCAGACGCCGCGCGGACAGGACGATGGCCCCCGTGTGGCTAGGCGTCACGGTGCGCCAGGCGCGGCGCTCGCCGGCGGGATCACGGCCTCGAGCACCTTGGCCGACGTGAGCACGCCGGGAACGCCGGCGCCCGGGTGGGTGCTGGCGCCCACGAAGAAGAGCCCTGGCACGTCCTCCGAGCGACTGTGGTAGCGGAACCAGGCGGACTGGGTGAGGCGCGGCTCGAGGCCAAACGCGGCGCCATCGGTGGAGCGCAGGCGCCCGGCAAAGTAGCGCGGGTCCACCGAGGACACGGTGGTGAGGTTCTCCCTTAGGCCCGGGAGGTGGCTGCGCTCGAGCGCTTCCAGGATCCGGGCCTCATACGCGGGCGCCAACGACTCCCAGTCGAGCCCGCTGCGCTGGTTTGGGACGGGAGACAGGACGTAGAAGCACTCGTGGCCCGGGGGAGCCACGCCCGGGTCGGAGCGGGTGGGAGCGTGGAGGTACAGCGAGAAGTCGTCAGCGAGCACCTTCTTCTCGAAGATGTCGTTCAGCAGCCCCTTGTAGCGCCCGCCCAGCACGATGGTGTGATGAGCGAGCTCGGGGTACGTGCGCCGCGTACCGAAGTACGTGACGAAGAGGCTCATCGACTGCTTCTTGCGATGGATCGCGCGGTCCGTGTGCTTGCGACGGAGGGACGCGGGCACGACGTGCTTGTAGATCGTGGAGGGGTCGGCGTTGAACACCACCACGTCAGCCGCGATGGTAGCGCCGCCCCCGAGGCGAACACCCGCGGCGTGCCCCCGCGAGTCCACGATCAGCTCCTCGACCGGGCTGTTCAGCCGAATCTCCACGCCCAGCTCGGCGAGCAGGCGCCCGAAGGCCTGGACGATCGCTGTGGTGCCCCCCTTCGCGTAGTGCACGCCCCACTTTCGCTCGAGCCAGTGGATGAGGAGGTAGATGGAGCTCGTGGTGAACGGGTTGCCCCCGATCAGGAGGGGCTGGAAGGTGAACACCTGGCGCAGCCGGTCGTCGCGCACGAAGCGGGAGACCATGCTGTAGACCGAGCGGTGATTGCCGAGCTTCAGCATCGTCGGCGCGATCCGGAGCATGTCGGTGAGGCTCTCGAACGGCACGTGCGCCAGCTTCGCGTAGCCCACGTCGAAGATCCGGCGCGAGTGCTCTGCCAGGCGGCGATAGCCGTCCACGTCGCGCGGCGAGAGCGCCTCGATCTGCGCGAGGATGCGCTCCTCCTCGCCCACGTAGTCGAACCGGCTGCCGTCGGGAAAGTCCACCCGGTAGAAGGGGTCGACGGGGAGCAGCTCGAAGTAATCGCTGGCGCGCCGACCCACCAGCGACCAAAGCTCGTCGAACAGATAAGGCGCC
>SXGT01687399.1_pt1 | contig 19809 bp, 11 predicted proteins | sample 3176221 | NCBI WGS metagenome assembly SXGT01 (sample SAMN11356862, study PRJNA531348) | freshwater metagenome | isolation source: freshwater sample F1-120 | place: China: Fuxian Lake, Yuxi | collected 2017-12-25
CGCCGGCTCGCCGGCGGGCCCGGCGAGGGCGAGATGGGCTAGCTCGCTGAGCTCTTGCGCGAGGTCGAAGGCGTTGGGCTCCAGCTGCAGGCCCTCCATCAGCAGCGCCGCCCGCGCCTGCGCCGTCTGTTGCCCCTTGCCGACCGCTAGGCGCGCCCGAACCACCGCCGCGTCGCGCGGGTCGATCGCCGCCGCCCGCTCCAAGTGCTCCATCGCTGGCCGCAGCGCGCTGACCCCGCCCATGCTGGCCAGCGCCGCCGCCCACGCCATTCGCCCGCGCACACCATCGCAGCGCCCGCCCGGCGCCGCGGCCATGGCCTCGGCTCGACGAATTACGGCCTCGTGGTCGCCCCGCGCTTGGGCCTCCTCAAGCGCGATGTAGAGCGCGGCGCAGGTGGGTCCGGCGCGCACCACCGGATCGGCTGCGTTGCCGTCGCCATCGGCGGGCGCGTTCGTCGCGGCTGCCGCTCCCTGCCCGGTGCCCGCCGTCCGCGCCGGCGATGTCGAAGGCGCGTAGTCGCGCGCCAGCCGCGCGGCTCGACTGTCTTTGCCTGCGTGAACGGCTTCGCGCCATGCTCGCAGGGTCGACGCCGCGCTGCTCTCGTCGCGTTGCCAGGGCCCCTCCAACGCGGCCTGGATGCCGGCGAAAGTCGGCCGGTAGTCGGCGTCGAACCGCGCGAGACGGCTCCGCAGCCACGCCGCGAACGCCGCGTCGAGCGCCGCCGCCGACTGGCCGTAGATCGCCTGCACCAGGGCCGGAGTCGGTGTCTCGTCCTTGTGGCCCGCCACCAACTGCCGCAGCTTGTCGAAGCCGAAGCTCTCTTCTAGGTAGCGCACGAGGAAGAACGCCTGGTAGTAGGCCAGCATGATCTCCTGACCCGATTTGGCCTGAGTGAACGCAAGGTTAAAGGTCGAGATCTGCGCCAGCCTGCCGGAGCCGAGGCGATCGTAGAGGGCCCGCTCGAAGATCATGTGGTAGCGGGGGTCGAGCCGCTCGGACTCGCGCATCGCTAGACCCTCGGTGAGCCAGCGTGGCACCCGGCCTGAGGTCGCCTGAATGTGGAAGACGTGCGCCAGCTCATGGTGCAGCACCAGCTTCCAGTTGAAGGGCTCCTCACTCGGCGAGCGGCTCGTAATCAGGTGACCGAAGCAGACCGCGTGGGCGCCCAGCCGCGGCAGACCGACCGTCCGCACGCTGAACTGCTCCGTGGTCGGAAAGACCTCAACCTGCAGCGGGCGCGACGGTGAGAACCCATAGCGAACCGCCAGTTGGTCGTGGCTCTCCTGGAGGAAGGGCAGCACCGTGCGCTCGTACGCCAGCCGCTCGCTGCGGTGGACGCGCAGATCGACCGCCCCCCCGGTGAGTAAGTCCATCTGCCGCAGCACGCCGTCGTAGAGGACCTGCAGCACGTTGGCCGTGCGGACGTGGTAGGGGTCGAGCTTCGACGCCTGCAGCAGGTGCTTGCGCGCGCCGTCATCGTCGGCCATGCGCGACAGGCCGAGGCCGAGCGCCGCGTGGGCCCGCCCGTCTTCGGGGTCGATGGCGATGGCCTCACGCAGCGTTGACACCACCTCCCGGTAGCGGTGACCGAGCTCAAGGTAGTGGGCGGCGACCACCAGCGGGCGGGCGTCGCTCGGGTGGACCGCGAGGGACGCCGCCATCGCCGCCTTTGCCGCTCGGGCGTCGTCGCGCAGCAGGGCGAGCGTCGTCCGCAGCGTCAAGACCTCGCGGTGCTTGGGCGCCAGCGTCGCCGCCTTGTCGACCAGCGCCCGCGCCTTCGCGGTCTCCTCGTCGTGCAGCGCCACCTCAGCGCGTAGGCAGAGGGCGCGAATCGACTCGGGCGTGCGCTGCAGCAGCGCGTCGAGGCGCTGCCGGGCCTTGTCGATGGCGTGGTCGCTGTCGAGGTCGATGCGCGCCATGCCGAGCGTGGCGTCGGCCTCGTGAGAGTCGAAGGCCAGCGCCTTGCGGAAGGCGATGTCGGCGTCGCGGAAGTTGTACTTCGACAAAAAGAGCACGCCCCAAGCGCCCTCCACCGCCTTGCGCTCAGCGTCGGTGGCCGCTGCCTCGCTCGCCTCCGCCATCACCTCGTTGGCGTCCTTGAAGAAGTCGTTGAGGGCGAGTGACCGCGCCACCGCGACCAGATCGAGGGCGGCGCTCACCTTGCCGTCCTGGTAGAGATCGGCGAGCGGGTCGAGCAACCGCCGCGCCGACACCGCCTGCCCGACGCTGTAGAGCGCCTCGCCCAGCAGCACCTGCAGCGGCAGGTCCAGCGCCGCACCGCGCTTGCGCGCCGCGACCGCCTGCGTCAATACCTGCAGCGCGCGCCCGCGATCGCCCTCGTCGAGCTCAAAGCGTCCGAGGACCTTGGCGCATGTCGCGTCCGGCAGGCAGGTGGCGAGCCTCGCCCGGGCATCGGCTGTCTTGCCCAAACGCCAAAGCGCCTCGCCGAGCGCTGCGGCGAGCGCCGGCGGCGGCTTGCCACCGGCCAGCGGCTGCAGGAGCTCAACGACGCGGCCGTCTTCGCCGTGGAGGCGGGCGTCGGCAGCCCGCCGCAGGGCGTGGTCAATCGCCTCGGGCGTCGGCGCCTCTAGCGGCGCGGTCGGGGCGGGGGCGGCGCCCTTGTCGCTCGTCGGTGGCTTGCCGGCGGCTGCTGCGGGGGTCGCCGTCCAGGCGTCGAGGCCGCCACCGCCGAGCGCCGCGAGCAGGGCAGCGCAGAATACGCCCGAACGCGAGGCGAACCAACGCCGCTGGCGCCGGAGGCCGGCTGAGGCTCCGCCGGCGGGCTGGGTCTTCAGAGCCCTTCGGCGATCTTCCACGCCCCGTCCTCGCGCAGCAGCTTCATCTGCGCAAAGTCGTTCCACATCTTATACGACTCTTTGCCGCCCTCGGTCAGCAGCGCCCGCCCGACGTACTCGAATTCGGCGTTGGCGTTGTCGCCGTCGATGTCGATCGCCAGCAGGCGAATGCGAAACTGCACGCGCTTGACGTTGGCCTGCAGCTTGGGGAGCACCTCGGCCTCGAGCCTGTCGATGCCGTAGTCGTCCTTGTCGGTGTCGGTGGTGCCGCTGTTCTCGTAGTAGCGCTTGCTCACCAGCGCACGCAGCGCAGGCACGTCGCGGTCCTCGACGGCCTTGTGGTAAGACACCAGGACGTGATGAATCGCGCGGTTCTCTGGCGTCGCCGGCACTTTCTTCCCCGCGTCAAGGTAGCCGGGGCCACAACCCGCCGCGCAGAGCAGGAGCCCAGCCAGCGCAACGGGCATCGCCCACGCCCGCACGCCGGGCCGCCGCTCGCCGCGCCGTCCGCCGACCGTCATCTCGACTTCGCCCATCGTCTCGATCCTCCGCCGGCGCTCTCACCGCCCAGCCCCCGTTGTCGTCCTTGCGGGGCCCGGCGTCAACCTTCCAAGCCGGCGGCCACCCTAGGCGCTACCGCGCGCCCTGAGCGCTCGACTCGACACTGCAACAAGGCGCCGTCCGTCGCCATTCCCCGCCGCAGCTGCGGGCTCAACTCGCGGCGGCGTCGAGCTCGATGTCGACGAGCCGCCAGGGCGAGCAGTCCAGGTGCAGGTGATCCTCGTGGCCCGGATACCCTGGACCGAGCACGACGCGAAAGACGTGGCGAGCCGCGACCAACGCCCGCCCGAGGTCGTGCAGAAAGGCCCGATGCGTGGCGTCGGCCGGCCGCTCGCTGCGCCAGTGACGCACGACCCTCACCTGCTGCGAGCCGTGCAGCGCTCGAACCAGCTGCGGCCGCACTGCGCGTGGCGCCGGACCGAAGTCGAAGCCGGCGATGTCGATGCCGTTGGCGAGCCCATGCTCCGATATCAGCGTCGGCCAACCGCCGATGCGTCGGCAATTATGGGTGCCTATATGGCGGACCAGCCGCGGCGGCCGGCCGTAGTGCTTGACCGCGACCTGGACGACGATGGCCTCGAAGGCGGCGAGATGCGGCGCGAACGCCTCCGCGACCGTCACCGCGCTCTGGTAGCGCAGGTGCGTCCCGCCATAGCGGACCTTGGCCACCTCCGGGCAGCGGAACCGGCCGCGCGCTGGCACGGTGCGCTCGACTCCGTCCAGCGGGTAGGGCGCTTCTGGCCGCAGCGGGTCGGGCCCGGTCGCCGCCGCCGCCAATGATGGGCACAAGAGCGCGGCGGCGGCGCACCAGCGCGCGACGAAAGGCGTCTGCATGGCCCGGCGGCGACATGTCCCCTGCGGAGCGCTGGTGAGGGAGCTTGGCATATCGCCTCCTCTGGAGCGGGAGGGCCCCATCGGCTGAGACGCGCGAGCACGGGACACGGTTCAGCCGCGGTCGACAATTCCCAGCCCGCTGACCAGCCGTCGCGCTTCAACCAGGTCTCTCCCACCCTCGCCGCGCCGCTTGTGACTCCGCCGACAGCCGCCTAGCCTCGCCATCCACGCACCGGCCAAGCTGCCGGCCACCTCCGCCGAGCCACGTGGCGTCGCTGGACGCCGCACAGGAGCATCCCGTGACGACCCCGCCCACGCTCAACGCCGCGCCCCAAACGCCGATCACGCCGCTGCAAGTCACCTACGCCACCCTCGCGCTCGCCGGCCTTATCGGCACATGGGGCTTCAACCTCGAGTACTTGCGGACACCGGGCGCCGACGCGCTCGGCTTTGTCGCCGGCGGATTCGCCAACCCTGCGGCCTCCTCGCTGACGGTCGACCTCGTAACCGCGGCGACCGCGTTCCTGTTCTGGTCCAACGTGGAGGCCCGCCGACTGCGCCTGCGCAGCTGGTGGTGGGTGCCGGTGGTGACGCTGGCGATCGCGTTCGCCGTCGCCTTTCCGCTCTTCCTGCTACAGCGTGACCGCGCGCTCCAGGGCGCGAGTGCCCAGCGCTGAGCGACGACGACAGACCACCGGCGCTCGCTACTCGAAGCGCAGGTTGTCGACGGCGAGCACCGAGCTGAATACCTCGTCGTAGACGTCGGAGGCGATGAAGGTCAAGAACACCTTCGAGCCCAGCTTACCGGGTTGCAGGATGGTGCCCTGCTTGCAGCCCGACATCTTGGCCACCGGGTCGCCCTGGTCAGGCAGCCCAAACGCCTTGGTGGCGATGCCGGTATTGCCGACGATGTTGACGCTCGTGAGGACGCCGCCGACACCGCCGAGTGGGCTGGAGATGGCCGCCACCGCCAGATCGTCGTAGTTGGTGCCGTCGTAGTTGGTGCCGAGCGACTCGTCGAACTCGGCGGAAGCGAAATTGTAGTCGAAGATCAGCTTGGTCTAGCCGCTCGGCACGTCGATTGGCCCGCAGAAGACCATCGACGTCCGGTTCAAGAGCGAGGCCGCGGGGCCAATCGTCGCCTCGTTGAAGCTCGACATCGCCAGCATCGACTTGCCCTCGGTCGGCGTCATGTTGTCGCTGGCCTTGCTGGCGCCGCTGTCGCCGAGGAGGTAGCAACCGCTGACGCCCTGCTCGAAGCCCTGGTTGCCGGCGAAGCTGCCCTGTGGGAAGCCGCCGATCTGGAACGACGACTCGACCTTGGCCATCGCGTTGCCGCCCTTGTCCTTGACGCCGTCAAGGGTGACGACGAAGGCGCCGCTGACGTTGAGGTTGGCCGGGAAGAACACCAGGACCGTCGCCTTCGTCGGCGTGATCTGCATCGCCACCGTGCCAGCGATGGTGAACTTGGCATTGGAAGCCGGGGAAACCCGGAAGGTCGCGGGCGTCACGCTCGACGGATCGAGGACGTCGTCGACGTTGACGACGACCGGCATACCAGGCGCCAAGATCACGCCCTCGGGTGGCAGCAAGATCTTCAGCTGCGGCGGCTCTTTGTCTGACGGGTCGGCGGTAAACTGCACTTCCTTGAGCGGTACGCCGCAGAAATCGCACCCGAGACCAGTCAGCGCCGGGTTGGGCGCGTATTCCGAGCTGACGACCGCGCCACAATCGGGCCACGTCTTGGCCTTGTCGGCGCACAGCTCGCAGTTGGCGCCGGTGAAGCCAGGCAGGCACAGGCAGGTGTTGAACTTGATGCAGGCGCCCTTGCCCTTGCAGGTCATGGTGCAGCCCTTGGGTTCGGTGGCGCTGCACTGGGGGTAGGTGTGGTCCGGGTTGGCGCACTTTCCGCAGTCGTCGCCAGCAAAGCCCTGATTGCATTCGCACTTGTTGACCGTCGTGTCGCACACGCCCTGACCGTTGCAGCTCTGGCCGAAGCAGGTCGGCAGGGGCTTGTCGCAGTCCGGCCAGACCTTCTTGGCGTCGAGGCAGGAGTGGCAGTACTGGCCGCTGAAGCTGCTCTTGCAGACGCAGGCGCCGGTCTTGCCGTCGCAAGTCCCTTGCTTGTTGCACTCGTTCTTGAAGCAGAGGTCGCTCTTGCAGTCCGGGAAGCCGATGTAGCCCTCGACGCACTTGCCACAGGTCTCGCCGGTGAAGCCCTGCACGCAGGTACAGACCGCCGTCTTGCCATCGGCGGAGGGGGCGCAGGTGCCCTTGCCACCGCAGGGATCGGGCTTGCAGAGGTCCTTGACGCACTGGGTGTTCTCGCAGGCCTCGTTGGCACCGCAGGTGCCGCAGCTGCCGCCGCAGCCGTCCGTGCCGCACTGCTTGCCCTGGCAGTTCGGCTGGCAGCCACACGCCACCTCGACGTCAAGGCAGCAGCTGGCGCCTGGCACGCAGTCGGCGGAACAGGAGCAGCCCGCTGGCGCCAGCTTTCCGCAGGCCTTCGAAGCCGCGCAGGACTCGGCCTCAGGCAGCTTCTGGCAATGGCCTACCGCGCAGGACTCGCCGCCTTTGCAGGTACCGCAGCTACCGCCGCAGCCGTCGGGCCCGCAGGTGTGGTCGGCGCACTGCGCCTTGCACTTGTCGACACAGTTACCCAACTGGCAGATCGGGCTGGCGGGGTCGGCGCAAACGCCGCAGGTCTTGCCGCAGCCATCCGGGCCGCAGGTCTTGCCGTCGCACTTCGGCTGACAGGCGCCGCAGGTGCCGTCGGCGTTGCAGGCGAAGCCGGCGCCGCAGCCCACGACCTCCATCTTCGGGTCGGCACAGTCGGGATCGGGCGCGCCGCAGCCGCAGTCGCAGTTGGCGACCCAGGGCACTTTGCTGCCGGTCTCGTCGAAGTAGCTAGGCTCGCACGTCCAGCCGGTCGGCGCTCCCTTGCTGCATGTCTTGCCGTCGCCGCAGAGCTCGCCTGGCTTGCAGCCCTGAATGGGCAAGTTCGCGGTGGAGCAGTCGGGGTCAGCGATGCCGCAGTTGCAGTCGCAGACGCCGTCGCCGTTGTAGCCGACAGGGTCGCAGGTCCAGCCCGCGGGCACGCAGGCGCCGAGCTTGCTGCAGGTGCCGCTCGTGCAGGTGCCGCAAGAGCCCCCGCAGCCGTCGTCGCCGCACTGCTTTCCACCGCAGCTCGGCTCGCAGGTAGCGACGCATTGGCCGCCCTGGCAGAACTTCTGGTCGCCGCCGCAAGTGCCGCAGTCGCCGACGCAGGCCTGGCCGTTCGGGCAGTCCTTGTCGAGCACGCAGTGGATGCGGCAGCTGCCGGCGACGCAGAGGCTGGTGGCGCAAGACTCGTCCACCACGCATGGGTGGCCCGGCGCATAGCCGATCGGGTTCGGCGGTGCGCAGACGCCCTTGCGCGTGCCATCGCCGACCGCGTAGTCGCCGACGCACCAAGAAGGCTTGGCGCAGGCGCTCTGGCTAGCGCACCACTTGGCGGCGCAGGTCCCCTTGCCCGCATCGCAGGTGGCCGCGCTTGGGCAGCCGGTGATCGGTCCCTTGGCCTGGCAGTCCGGATCTGGGGCGCCGCAGCCGCAGTCGCAGGTGGCGAGCGGGCCGGCGGTGGCGTAGAGGTGGGCGTCGCAGTACCAAGCCTTGGGCACGCACTGATGCTCTGAGCTGCAGCTCGCGCCGTCGCTGCAAGTGCCGCAAGTGCCGCCGCAGCCGTCGTCGCCGCACTGCTTGTTCGCACAGCTCGGCTTGCAGGTGGCGCTGCACTTGCCAGCATCACAGTAGGGCTGGTTGGCGTCCTTGCACTGGCCGCAGGAGCCGCCACAGCCGTTGTCGCCGCAGATCTTGCCCTCGCAGCTCGGGGTGCAGAAACAGTGGTCGACATCGATGCAGCAGTCGCCGCGCTGGACGCAGCCGGCGTCGCACCAACAGCCGCCGACGGTCTGATAGCCGCAATGGCTGACGCACGTCTTGCCAGCAGGGGCGACGCAGCTGCCGCTGCTACACGCCGCGCCCACCTTGCAGGTACCACAGGTGCCGCCGCAGCCATCGTTGCCGCACGACTTGCCAGAACAGTTGGGAGTGCACTGCGCCACGCACTTGCCGTTGCTGCAGCCGGGGTGCGAAGGCTCCGAGCAGGTGCCACACGAGCCGCCGCAGCCGTCGTCGCCGCAGACCGCGCCGGAACACATCGGCTTGGACGCGCCGCAGACGCCGGCGACCTTGTTGCAGCCACCGGCGCTGCAGTCGGCGATCAGGTTGTTCGGGTTCTCGCAATCCGGATCCAGCATCCCGCAATTGCAGTGGCAGAGCAGCTTGTCGTCGTAGAAGAAGTCGGGGCACTGCCAGCCCTGTGGCACCTTGTCGACGCACTTGCCGGTGTCGTCACACACTTCGCCAGGGCCGCAGCTGAGCTGGGGCTGACCGAGGAGGTCGCAGTCGAGATCCTTGGCGCCGCAGCCGCAATGGCAGCCGTCCGAGCCCTCGAACTGCTCTGCTGGGCAGGTCCAGGCCTTCGGGACGCAGTGGCCGATCTTGCTGCACTGGTCTTCGCCCTGGCAGCCGCCGCAGCTGCCGCCGCAGCCGTCGTCGCCACACTCCTTGCCGACGCAGTCAGGCACGCAGGTGCCGTCATGCTCGAGCACCTCCGCTGCACCGCCGGTGTCGGCACCGGCGTCCGCGGCGGCGCCCGTGTCGGCATCAGCCTCGACATCGCCCGACCCGACGTCGTCCGTTCCGACGTCCGCCGCCCCTCCGGCCAGCTCGCACTTCTTGGTGGCGGGCTCGAAGACCGTACCCGCGCCGCAGAGGTCCGCCCCGATGGCCTTGCATTCGCCGTTCACGACGACGAACCCTTCTTCGCACTTGGTGATCTTCTCGCAGCTGGCGAGCGCGCTCACGGCGAAGGCCAACGCGAGCGCCGTAGCGAGTGGGCGGACAGCGCCGAGGCGTCGGAGCCCCTCGCCAACTGTCGGCCCAGTGGGCAGCTTCCGCTACGTCGGGGTCATGGCTTGCCTCCCTGCTTGTCCATCCCGGCCTTGGCTGCCGCCGCTGCCGCTGCTGTGCCAGTCGGCGCCGAACCTTCCACCTGGGCGCTGGTGAGCTTGCCCTCTTCGGTGGCCGCGCTCGGGCCCACCTGGCGCTCGACCAGCACGACGCCTTCAGGAACCGACGGCGTGTGCTTGCCGCCATGCAGCATCGGCTCCATCGTCGGGGGTCCCCCGCCAGCCGGGTCGCGGAAGAGCATCGGCTCGAGGTCCTCCATCGCCCGCTGGACGAATTCCTTTGGCTCGCGCTTGGCCGCTGCGCGCACGGCCTCGATGAGCGCCGGTGCCTCGGTCGACCACACCGAGAGGTTGTAGGCGGCGGCGAGGCGGACGTTCGGGTGGACGTCTTCCTTGAGCGCGCGCTTGACCGGATCGATGAAGGGCGCCATCGGGTGGAAGCGCATCGCCATCACCGCGGACCGGCGGACCCAGCCGTCGGGGTCGTGGTTCAGGATGTCGACCAGCTTCTGACGGCCCTCGAGCGTGTGCACGAAGCGCAGCGCGAACGCAGCGGTCATACGGACCTGGTGCTCCGGGTGGTGATGCCAGGGTGTGATGAGCACACGCACGGCGTCGCCGCCAAGGGTGCCGACCGCGTCGAGCCAAGCGATCGCCTGGCCGGCAGTGACCGTCTTCGCCGGCGCCGCGGGCAAGGGCCCGCCTTTGCCGACCTCGATTCCCGTGACCGGCGCCTTGACACCACCCACCGGCGCGTCCACAGCGACCGCCTCCGCGGCCACCGCCACCGGCGCTTGCAGCGGCAGCTTGCCTTTCGCCGACTCCTCGGACTGCTTGTTGGCGACGGTCTTCGCCTCCAGCGCGGCGCCCGCCTCCGAGAGGGCGATGAGCGCCCGCGCCTGCAGCTCCGCCGACAACCGGGCAGCCAACAGGGCCTCTGGCTGCATGCGCGCTTGGCCCGAGAGGGCGTAGAGCGACGCCGTGCCGAGGCGCGACACGCCCGCCTGCTCGCTCTGGCTGCGCAGGCTGTTGAGGAGGCCCTCGCCCGGGCGCGGCATGAAGGTGGTGCCGGTGGCGACGTCGGCGCGCAGGCTGGTCTGGAGGGAGGCGTCGTTGATGATCGACGCCATCTCCGCCTTGGCCTCGGCGGTGTCGGACGACGCCAGCGCCTCAATGAGGGACCGGCGCTCCACGTCTGGGCGATCTTGCCGCAAGATCTGAGCCACGTCGCGCGCGAGCGCGGGCTTGCGCTGAATCATCACCGCCAGCTCTTGCCGGGCGGCGCGCCGGGCCTTGCTGTCTTCCTTGGCCGAGGCAGCGCTGGCGGCCGCGATGAGCGAGCCGACGCTGGCGCCGTCGCGCACGTTGACGATCGGCCTGGGCGCCTGCAGGCGGCGAGCGCCGAGCCCGATCTCGAGCGCCGCGAGGTCGATGCCCTTGGCCCAGTCGCCAGCGACGTCGGCTTCACGCTGAAGGGTCGCCTTGACGTCGCCGTCGTAGCGGGCCTCTGCGGCGCCGAGGCCGAGGTCGGCGCGCACCTCTAGGTTGTAGAGCGCCCGCTGGATGCGACCGTCGGCCAGCTCGCTCTCGCAGCGGCCCTGCGAGCTGACGTGGCTCTTGTCCTCTTTGGCCACCTCGGTGCCGATGCCCTTGCTGAACCACGACTTGTTGAGCCCGCCGGTGCGGAGGTCGTAGCGCGCCTCGACCTTGCCGTCGACGTCCGGCTCGCGCACGGTCCAAGACGCCTTGCCGACCTCAAGCGCTGGCTGCACAAGCTGCAAGCCGTAGAGCAGGCCTGCGACGAGGTGGCGAGCGCCCACGGCGGACCGGCCGTCGTGGCGCAGCTCGACGATGGCGCCGTCGCCGTCGACGAGCAGCGCGAAGGGGTGCCCGAACGAGGTCGCGGCGGCCTTCTCGTCGCCGCCTCGTCGAGGCCCATCACCACCAGCAGGCGGGGATCGGCCTTGAGCTCGACGTCGACGAGGCGGCCCACCAGCCAGCGCGCGTCGTCGCCTGCCGCGACCTCGAGCCCTGCCGACAGCTCAACCTTGGCATCGGTGGGGCCGATGGTGGATGGCGCCCGCAGCGACATCTCGTAGTCGAGCCGATAACGACCACCGAGCCGCTTCAGCATCGCCGCGGCGCGGCTGCGGCCCTGGCCGTGGACGTCGCCGAGCTGGGCGCCGGCGGCGTCCTGCTCAGCGCGATCTTTGGCCTCGGCCCGAGCGCCCGCTGGGGGCGGGCTTTGCCACCACCACACGGCGCAGAGCAACACCACTGCGGTGGCGAAAGCGCCAAGCCGCTTCCAGAGCTTCTGGGAGTCGCGGGTGTCGATGCTCATTTGCACAGCCCCTCGCACTTGGCACCGCCGAACCACTGTTGGTGGTTGTGGTCGGGTGCGCTATTGATGGTGATCTTGGGCTTCCTGTTGTCGAGCTTGGTGCTCCAGAGCGGCACGTTCGACAACTCCCACTCGAAGAGGAAGCCGGTCCAGTTGAAGAGCTTGAGCGAGAAGCCGATCGAGATCGGCCCGAGGGCGACCTCGGCGAAGAGCGCGAAGCTGCCGCTGAGCAGCTCCAGGTCGATGCCGATGCGCTGGCTCAGCTCCAGCTTCCACATGGCCTGCTGGCCGGGGATGTCCTTGACATCGACGCCCCAGCCGATGGGGAAGCCGAGCTTAACGACATCGACCAGGAGTTGAATGCCTGCCCAGAACTTCACGGCCTTGGACTTGCCTTGGCCTTCCGCCAGACCGATGCCGCCGCGGGCGTCGATGCCGAGGCCGACCGATGGGCGGATGGTGATCTTTGGCACGCCCTCGTCACCGATGCCGACCAGGGGATCGATGCAGCTGTCGAGGGTCGGTCCGAACTGCACCGCCAGCGGGATCGGTCCGATGACCTTGGTCTTAAGGATGGTGAGCTTGTCGATGAGCTCTCCGACCGGCGTGCCCTCGAGCGGCAGGCAACCCGGCGCGGCGCCGCCGACCTGCATGTAGGCGCCGCCTTTGAGCGCGTTGAACAGCTCGGAGAGGTTGCCGGTGATCAGCGGCCCAGGCGTACACGTCGCTTGCTCGCACACCGTGTCGTCGGTGATCTTCATGCCGGTGCACTCGCCAAAGAGCGACTTCGGCTCGCCAGCGTCCATCGGAATGCCGGCAATGTAGGCGGTGAAGGTGTAGCCGGCGCAGGCCTCGCCCTCGGTGCGCTCGAGGTGGAACAGGCCCTGCAGCAGCGGGAAGGGCGGCACGTAGGCGCCGAAGAGGCGCAGGCAGTAGGCGATGGTCAAGTCGGCGACATAGCGGTAGTCGTCGTCGCCGAATTTCTTCGTGGCGTCCTGCTGCTCGATGGTCGTGTCGTCACAGCGGACGAGGCCGAACTTGGTGTCCTGGCCGCCGGAGCGGTCCTGGTTGCCGGCGCTGGCGCGCGGCTCCAGCACCGGGTTGTCGCCGAAGTCGCATTTGGCGGTGTCGCGGGCGCAGTAGTTGGTTTTGCAGAACGCGTGCTTGGAGAATTTCGCCAGGGTGGCCGCGTCGAGGCCAGGCGGCGGGCAATCCGAGCCATTCGGCATCAGCTTCGGCTCACAGGCCTCGCGGTTGTGGACGCCGGTGTAGGCGGCCATCTGGTGACACTGGTGTAGAGCGCCGAAGTCCCCGTACAGATTGCGCAACGCCTGCTTCTGGTTGGCGTCGCCGCGCGCATACTCGATGAGAATCCGGCCGATGCCCGCGTTGATCAGGTTGGCATAGTCGGTGTTGTCGTTGTAGTTCGAGGTGTCGTGCAGGACGGCGCGCTTGAGGTCGTTGAGGTCGAAGCCGACCTTGGTCGCCGCAGCCCGGAATGCGCTCTCGTTGCCCGCGCCATAGGTTTGCGCCGAGTACGCCGTGCCGGTGGTCCCCCACATCGACAGGTTGGACTGGAGGATCGCGGAGCATGCGTGGGGCGACATTACAGTCCACTGCCTCGTGAACGACGGCGCACAACCTGAGGTGCAGAAGTAGGTGTCGATGCCCTGCATCTTCTGCTGCTCGTCCTTGGGCGTGCCCTTCTCGGTCAGCGCCGCAGGGTCGTTCGGCGAGCAGTCGAAGCGCACCGCCTTGCTGAAGTAGCCGCCAACCTTTTGTTCGCGACCACAGAAGTCCACTGTCCGGCCGAGACAGCGCAGGTCGTCTCGGCGAGCGGTGATCTTGCTGCCGTTCTGCATGGTCTCGGTCTTGACGGCCCAGCCGTCGTAGATCGGCTTGCCGATGTGGGTGACCTTGTCGCCGCCGACTTGGCTGGCGGTGACCTTGAACTCCGTCAGGGGAAACAGCGATTGGTGCAGTCTAGAATTGACGCACAGCGCGCTCTTGCACTCGGCGCTGTTGGAACAGGGCTCGCCGTCCTCAATGAAGGGTCCCCAGGTGCACTCGAGGTCAGGGTGGGTCGCGCTGAAGACGTCGTAAGCGGGCAAGCGCTTGAACCCGCTTTCACACTCGCCGCAACGCCAGTTCCCATTGCCGGCGCTGACGCACTGGCGGCCGCGCTCAAAGCAGAGCTTGGTGCAGTCGGCCTTGCTGGCGTCTGTAGCCATGCACCGTTGGCCGCTGACGTCGCAGCGGTTCGAGCTGCAGTCGCTGTCGACGGCGCAGGTCTCGTAGAAGGGATTCTTGGGCATGCACTGCAGGTCGATCGGCCCGACGCCAGCGACCGGCTTGTGGTTGGCGTCGCAGCCATAGCAGATGGCGCCGGCGTCTTGGTTGTTGGAGTCGGGATCGGCGCAGAGCCGACCAGCGCTGCTACAGGAGAGGTTGTTGCAGCGGCCATAGATGGCCTCGATGTCTTGGACAGCGTAGGCGTAGAAGCGCATGTCGAAGATGTAGAACTTGTCGGCTGTCACCTCACCACCGACATACCAACTCCAGCTGTGCGCATCGTCGATGGCCGGCCGCGTCGCGTCGCCGCACATCGACCGGCACCGCCCCGCGGAACAACAGGGCTTGTGCGATGTGGGCCGCCGGCTGTGTGGTGGGTGTTCCCGGGACGCGGCCATAGACCTTGAGGCCGGCGCCGTTGTGCGTGCCGCAGCTCAGCTCGCGCAGCCAACCGTCGGCGATGAAGCGCGTCTTGCCGCCGGGGAGCCCGTGGATGATCGCCAACCGCACGAAGCGATCCGTGGGCGTGGCACCCGAGATGAGGACGCTCTGGGGCGGATTGACGTAGGATCCGTCGGTGAGGGCCCCGTTGCCGCACATCGCCTGGATGCTTCTGTCATTGTTGCGGAAGAACGCCATCCAGCCGCTGGTAGACGCCACCGCATGGAGCCAGAACTGGCCATTGCCGCGGACCACCGCCGAGCTCGTGAATGCGGTCCCGCTCAGGTCGCTGGCTGCGGACAGCGAGTCGGTGGCGTGGGCGCCCGCCACTCGATACAGGGGCGCGACGGTGGCGACGACGCCCGTCACGGGCGAGGGCGTCGATTGGCCATGGGCGCCGGGGATGTCGATCGGCGAGTGGCCGATCAGCGAGGGGTGCAAGGTGGGCCACAGCGCGACGATGCCGAGGCGGGCGCGCGCGGACAGCTGGCCGATCTCGCGCTCGGTGAGGGCGCGGCGGTAGACCATCGCGTCGTCGATGGAGCGGCGCGCCAAGAGCATCGCCGGCGATGCCTGCCAGTTGGGCTGGCTGGCGTAGCTGCCCGAGGAGACCGCGAGGTTGCCGAAGTAGACGTCGCGCAGATTGTTGCCGACGTCGAGGGCATACTCGGCGGAGACCGCGCCATCGACAACGAGGCGCAGCCAGCCGGCGCCAGCGCAAGCGGCATTGACGGCGCCACCGCAACCGACCGGGTTGGGCGTCTGCTGGACGTTGACGACGATGTGGTGCCACTTGCCGTCGTCGATGCGCAAGGTCGGCAGGTGGCCGACGGCGACGCTGCCGAGGTCGAAGAGGGTCCCGTCTTAGTTGCGGCGCGCGAGCACAGGGACGCCGCGCCGGAGGAAGAGCGCCAGCTGCCAGGTTTGGTTGGCCCCGGCCAGCGACGCGATGGGCATCCAGCCCTCGATGCGCTCGCTGGAGGCGCCGTGATGGCGAAAGTACAACGACAAACCCAGGCCGTAGGGCATCGGCTGGCCGGCGGCGACCTGGGTGGTCGGCGCCATGAGCGAGACCGGCAGGCTCCACTTGACCTGGCCGCCGTTCTGGAAGCGCATCACCTGTCCGCGATCGGCTTCGACGGGGGAGGTCAAGCCGGCGGCGACCGTCGTGGTCGCCCTGACACCGGGCAGGCCATCGACCTTGTCAGCGACCTGCTGGGCGACGAGGCCGACGATGGGATAGGGCGTGTTGAGCGTGGTCGCGGCGTCCACCACCGCGGCGTGCCACTTGCCGCTGTCGGTCGGCACCACCGGCCGTGGGGCGACAGCGTATCCGGGCGACGGCCACAGCTGCGCCACGGCAGCCAGCGTCGTCAGGCTCGCCAGCGCGAGGACCGATCGGTGTCGCTCCAGCGATCGGAATCGCGGGGCAAGGTCGTGGGTTTCCATGAGGGTAGGCTGCCGCATGTTGGCGCTCCCGATTGCGAGGTTCTGACTACGCCCCAAGTCGCGTCTCGGCGAAGGCGTAGGTTGGTGCCGGATCGTCGGACTGCAGGCTCGACCGGCAGTCCGAGCGGATCAGCGGTGCTGAGCATCGGGATCCTGGACATGCACGTCAAGGTGCAGCCGTGACGACTCTGTAGATCGTTGGAAGAGCACAGGAAGGTGAGGGTGCCGGCGGCGCGACGGGCTGCGCCGGCGCCTCTGACGGGCGTTTTGGGGCCATGCGTTGGGCGCAGTGGCCAGGCCGAGAGCCCGACTTGGGCGACCCAAGGGTAGGCGGAGTCGGACCACCGATCGGCGGGGGGGCACGGCGTGCAGCGCGCTCGCAGGGCTCCACGTCTCGGGGTACTGACGGCCGCACCCTCGCGTGGCAGGATATGCGGGCACCGTCGTACCGATGGCGGGAGGACACGCGCCATGTGGGTAGTTCACTGGATGAGAGCAAGTCCTCGCGTGGCGCTGCTGTGGGCATCGGCAGCCGCTTTGGCCGGCTGTCCACAGAGCGTGCCGCCGGCGGCAGAGTTCGCAAGCCAAGGTCGGAGCGGCGCCTCCGATGGCGCTCGGATTGACGACGCCTCGGGCGTGGGCGGCAACCCTGGCTCTGACGCCGCGCTCGCCGAGGGCGCCGAATCGGGCGCGGATGGCGAGCCGAAGGATGCAGCGCCAGGCGACGTGGGCCAAGGCGTCGCAGACTCAGCCACCATCGACGGTGCCAGCCAGGACGGCGGGCCAGCGGGCGACGGCGGCCTGCCCGAAGGCGTGGGCGCGCCTTGCACGATCAACCAGGAGTGCGCACCGTGGGATCATACCTGCTGGAAGTGGAGTTGTGAGAATGGAGGGTGCCTAGCGGAATACAAACTCGGCGGGTACTGCGACGACGGCGACCCATGCACCGAGACTGGCTTGTGCTCGAAAGGGGGCTGCCAGAAGGGCGTAGAGAAGTGCGACGACGGAAGCCCCTGCACGGTCGACAGCTGTATTGCGGGCGGGACTTGTCAGTACGCGGCGGCCGCCGATGGCGGGGGCTGCGAAGGCGACAAGGTGTGCAAGTCCGGAGGCTGCGTAAGCGGCATCGGGACCAGCGTGATCGCCGTCGCGGCGGCGAAGGATTCGACGTGCGCGGTCATCCAGGGAGGCAAGGCGTTCTGCTGGGGCCAGAACGTCCATTATCAGGTCGGCGCCGGCGGGAGCGCAGCCAGCATTTTCGAAGAGCCCACGCCGGTCAACTTGCCCGTGGGTGCGCTCGACATCGCTTGCGGCGGCGACCACTGCTGCGCCGTCGCCCAGAACGGCCTCTACTGCTGGGGCAATGACTCGTATGGGCAGAGCAGCGGCCTCGGCGCGGGACGAGAGAAGCCAGGGCTCGTAGTCAAGGTGCCGACGAAGGTGGCGGTGGCGGCGGTCGGGGTGGCGCTCGGGTACTACCACACCTGCGCGCTCGACGCCGGCGGCGTGGTGCGCTGTTTCGGCCTCGGAATCGGTGGACAGCTCGGTGACGGCAGCAGCCAGGTCGGCAGTAAGCCCGTGGTCGTCGCGCTGCCGCAGCCGGCTCAGGTGTTGCGTTGCGGCCACTTTCACTGCTGTGCGATCGTGTCTGGCGTCCCCTACTGTTGGGGCGACAACGGCTACGGTCAACTCGGCCTCAGCACCAGCGTCAAGACCTTGACTCCCCAGGCCGCCAAGGGCGTGCAGGGCGCGGTCGCGCTGGCCTTGGGTTTCGGGCATACTTGCGCCGTGCTGGAGGCTGGCTCTGTCATGTGCTGGGGCGAAAACTCTGGAGGGCAAGCTGGCACCAAAGGCACCAATGTGTACACGCCGACGTTGGTGGCCGGCCTTACCGGTGTGACGGTCCTCGGTGCCGGCGCGGTGCACACCTGCGCCGTGGCCGGCGGAAAGCTCGTCTGCTTCGGCTACAATACCTATGCGCAGTCCGCGCCAGGGAGCAATTCGACGCTCATCGCGACGCCAACAGCGGTCGCCGGGCTGCCGCCGGGCGCCCAAGTGGTCGGCATTGCGCTCGGCGCGGCGCACAGCTGTGTTCGCACGTCTGCGGCCGGCCTATTCTGCTGGGGCGCCAACGGCTACGGTCAGATCGGCAATGGCACCCACAAGGACCAACCGACGCCGTGGCAGGTGCAATGAGAGGATGTGAGCTTTTCGGCGGAGGCGTGCTGTGACCGGCCGCGTCGTCGACGTCGAAGGCGCGGACGCGTTGGCCGAGGCCAGCGATCGCTTCTGCCCCGTCTGCGGCGCCGCCAGCGCCGTCCGCTTCTGCGCCGTCGATGGCACCGCGACCGTGCGCCGCGTGCCGCAAGACGCCCGTCTGCCGGACCTGCAGCCTGGCAGCGTGGTCCAGGGACGCTACCGGGTGCAGCAGCGCATCGGCCGCGGCGGCTTTGGCGCGGTCTACTCGGCCACGCACACCGGTACGGGGCAAGAGGTGGCGCTCAAGCTGCTCTCGGTCGACACCGGCGCCGACAACCTCGAGCAAGTGCGCCGCTTTTGGCAAGAGGCCCAGATCACCGCCCGCCTGCGCCACGAGAACACGGTGCGGGTGTTCGACGTCGGACAGTCGGAGGAGGGCGCGTTTTACCTGGCGATGGAGCACTTGCGCGGCCAGACCTTGCAGGGACGCCTGGAGGCGCTGGCCGCTGCCGGAGGGTGGATGGCCGAAGCTGAGGCCATCGCGATCGGCGTCGCCATCTGTCGGAGCCTGCAGGAGGCGCACGGCAAGGGCCTGGTTCATCGCGACCTCAAGCCTGGCAACGTCATGCTGCTCGACGGGGAGGGCGAGGAGGGCGCGCACAGCGTCAAGGTGTTGGACTTCGGCATCGCCCGCAGCGCCGGCTCGTCGCTGACGGGGAGCGGCACCATCCTCGGCACGCCGGCCTACATGAGCCCGGAGCAGTGCCGCGGCGACCCCATCGACGGCCGCAGCGACCTCTATGCCCTCGGCGCGCTGCTCTACCGCTGCGTCGCTGGTCGGCCGCCCTTCGTCGACCCCAACCCGCTGACGGTGATGTTCCAGCACGCCGCGACGCCGCCCGCAGACCCTCGGCAGTACGCGACGAAGCCGCTGTCTGAGGCGATGGTGGCGGTGCTGCTGCGTGCGCTGGCGAAGGAGCCGGGGCAACGATTCGCCGACGCCCGCGGGATGCGCGAGGCGCTCGAAGGGATCGCCGCGGGCGAAGTGCCGGCCATCGCCGAGGACGGCGCGGCGCCGCCCACCCCGGTAGCGGCGCCGCAGCCGGCGCTCGCCGCCCGGACGCCTGGCGCCACCGTCGCAGCGCCGGCCGCGACTGCTGGGACCCCACGCCTCTGGCCCTGGCTGCTGGCGCTGGCCACGGGCCTGTTGGCCACAGCCGCCTACTTTGCGCAGCGCGAGCCGGAAGCGGCTGCCGAGGCATCGGCTGATGCCGCCAACCCGGTCAGCCCGCCGTCGCTCACGCGCCCTTCGGCCGATGTCGGTGGCGCCGATGTCGCCCCGGTCGACGTCGCCACCGTCGAGATCAAGGCACCGCCTACCGCGGCGCCACCACGCGACACGGCGTCTGCGGTCACCGGCGACGCGGTCGGCGGAGCAGCTGCGGCCGACTCGGCGGCGTCCGCCGCGGCTGGCGCGGTCGGCGGCTCCAGCGGTGCCAGCGACTCGGCTGCCACCCTGCCGGCCGGCGCGGCCTCGGTGAAGCGACCGACGGCCAAGGGGAAGCAGACGGCGAGCGCCAAGCGGGTCAGCGCCGACCGCTCAGTGAAGACCTCGAGCGGACGCCGCGACAAGTCCTCCGGCGGCGGGCGCGACGCCCGTCCGGCCGCAGAACCCGCCGCCCCGACCCCGGCCCTGCACATGGTGCCGCCGAAGGCACCGCAGAATGTGGCGCCGAAGGCACCGCCCAAACCAGCGCCACTGCCGAGCCCCGAGCGACCGGGTCCGGTCGACTGATTCGTTCGTCGTCCGGCGCTGAGGCGGGTCAGAAACGAACACGGACGGACGCCGCGAAGGCGCCCGCGGGCATCGGCGCCACCGCCAGC
>SXGT01155915.1_pt1 | contig 19808 bp, 19 predicted proteins | sample 3176221 | NCBI WGS metagenome assembly SXGT01 (sample SAMN11356862, study PRJNA531348) | freshwater metagenome | isolation source: freshwater sample F1-120 | place: China: Fuxian Lake, Yuxi | collected 2017-12-25
GGCACCGAGCCTGCCCGCTCGCGCGCCGACCTTCACCACGCCCAAGGTGCAGGCCGCCGCGAAATCGCCGGCAGGCTACGCCGCGCCCGCGCCGGTCGCCGCGAGCGCCGCGCCGAAGAGCGCGCCAACCTTCACGGCGCCGCGCGGCGGCGGCGCCCACGTGATCGGTGGCGCGCTGACGCCGGTCGAGATCCAGAAGCTCATGGAGCACGCGGGCGCCGGCTGCCCGCTCGGTCCCTGCAAGGGCTGTTCCCACCAGAACGTCGCGACGGGCGCGTGCAACGCCTGAGACGACATCGCATTCCTCTCTCACCCCAATCCCAGAGCTAGTTCAACATGGCAACCGAGAACCTGGTCGCCCTTGGCATGATCGAGACCAAGGGCCTCGTCGGCGCGATCGAAGCGGCCGACGCGATGTGCAAGGCCGCTAAGGTCACACTGCTCGGCCGCTACGAGAAGTCGGGCGGCGGCCTCGTCACCGTCATGGTGCGCGGCGAAGTCGGCGCGGTGAAGGCCGCGGTCGAGGCCGGTGCCGCCGGTGCGCGGCGCGTCGGCGAACTCGTCGGCACGCACGTGATCCCGCGTCCGGCGATCGACCTCGCGGACTTCCTGCCCCCGACGGACGAGAAGAAGAAGTGAGCATCAGGCCGCCCGCGTCGCGGGTGGCGTGAGGTCCCATGTCTCGGCGTTCCACCCCCGGTATCGAACTGCGCGGCGCGCTGGTCATTGACCACATGCAGCCGCAGTTCGCCGCCACGGTCGCGGCCCAGAGCGACGGCTACTTCCCCGTCGTGGGGGAGAGCGCGTTCTGGCTCGAGGCCCGTCCGGGCATCGTGATCAACCGCCTGATGGACGTGGCGCTCAAGCGCTGCCGCGTCACGCCCGGTGCGCTGGTCACGGAGCGCAGCTACGGCACGCTCGAGGTGCACGGGCCGGATCAGGGCCAGGTGCGCGAGGCGGGGCGAATGATCCTCGAGGCGGCGGGCGTGGACTACGCGGACGGGCTGCGGCCCAACCTGCTCACGGATGAGATCATCCGGCAGGTCGACAGTCACCACGCGATGCTGATCAACCGCACGCGCAACGGCATGCTGCTGCTCGCGCAGGACACGCTGTACACGCTGGAAGTGAACCCGGCCGTGTGGGTGCTGCTCGCCGCGAACGAGGCCGAGAAGGCCGCGCCAATCCGCATCGTGGGCCTGGGCGCGCATGGCGCGGTCGGGCGCCTGCGGCTCGCGGGCACGGACGCCGAGATCGACGCCGCTGTCGCCGCGGTGCACCGCGCGCTCGCGTCGATCGCCGGGCGCGACAACTCGGGGGTGGACTAGATGTTCCTCGGTCGCGTCGTCGGGGAGGTGTGGGCCACGCGCAAGGCCGCGGACCTCGAGGGCAAGCGCCTGCTCGTGATCGAGGCGCTCGACGAGCGCCGTGAGCCGGGCGCGTCCAAGGTCACGCCGGTGATCGCGGCTGACCCGCTCGGTGCGGCCTTCGGCCAACGCGTGATCGTCGCCTTCGGCAAGGCCGCGCGCGTCGCCTGCGGCGGCGACGGCGACTTCGCGTTCGAGGCCGCGGTGGTCGGCATCGTCGACGATCTCGACGCGCCGCTCGCGCCTGCGCACTGGATGGACAACCCCGGCGGCGGCGAGCCGCCCGCGGGCGCCATGCGCAAGAAGGGGAGCTAGCGATGCTGCTTGGAACCGTCGTCGGCCACGTGTGGTCGACTGTCAAGGACCCGACGCTCTCGGGCTGCCGCTTCCTCGTGATCCAGCCCTACACGCGCGATGGCAAGCAGAGCGCGGAGACTCTGATCGCGGTCGACCCGCTCGGAGCCGGGATCGGCGAGCGTGTGTTGGTCGTGTTCGGCCGCGCCGCGCGCCACGTGATCGGCAAGGGGCACGACATCGGCTTCCAGACCGCCGTCGCGGCGATCGTCGATCGCGCCGAGCTCTCCGACGGCGCCTCGGTCGGACCGACGGCCGCCCACGACCAACCCGCCGCGCCCGCGTGCGACAGGAGCAAGGCATGAACCGCAACGATCTCAATCCGGAACTGCGCGACGACGTGGCGCTCGAACCGTGCATCGGCCTGCTCGAGCTGTCCTCGGTGGCGCGCGGCGTCGAAGTCGCCGACGCGGTGCTCAAGGAGGCCGCAGTCGAGCTCCTGTTCGCCACTCCGGTGCAGCCGGGCAAGTACGTGCTGCTCTTCACCGGCGCGGTGCTCGACGTGCGCTCGAGCGCGCGCCGCGGCGCCGAGCTCGCGGGGTCAGACCTCGTCGACCAGCTCGTGATCCCGCAGGTGCACGAGCAGGTCGTGCCGATGCTGCGCCGCAAGGGCGGTCGCATCAGCGGCCAGCTCGATGCGGTCGGCGTGATCGAGACCACCACGGTCGCGAGCGCGATCGTCTCCGCCGACGTGGCTCTCAAGACCGCCTCGGTGGACCTGATCGACCTGCGCATCGCCAACGGGCTCGGCGGCAAGAGCTTCTTCGTGCTGACGGGCGCGCTCTCCGACGTGCGCTCGGCCATCACCGCCGGCGCCGGACAGGCCGGCACCACCGGGCTGCTCGCGCGCGAGGTCGTGATCCCGCGCCCGCATCCCGAGCTGACGCAGCACCTCTAGGCGCGGCACGAGAAGCTTGTGGCGAATCGGCAGCTCTACACCGAGGCGGACGTGCGCGCGATGGCGCGCGGCTCGCGCCTCGTGCTCGGCTCCGCTGCGCTCGCGACTCCGGCCGCGCTCGACGCGGCCCACGAGCTCGGCATCGCGGTCGTGCGCGGTGACGCAACCTCCGCATCTACGGCGGGCGCGGGCTGCGGCTGCGGCGGCTCTTGCTCGCCTGGCTCCTGCTCCTGGTCCCGGATGCTCCAGAGCGACGCCACCTACGTGGTCGTCGTCTCCGGTGGCCGCGCCTCGATCGCCCGCATGACCCCTTCGGGCCCCGTGCCCTTCGCGTGAACCATGACTCGCTTCCTCACCAGTGAAGATGTCCGCCGCGCGAACTCGCGCGTGATCGAGGTCGAAGAAGGCACGATCGTCACCGCGCAGGCGCAGGACACGGCGCGCGAGGCTGGCATCGTGATCAAGATGCGCGGTGGAGCCGCGTATGCGGAGCCCGCTCCCAGCCGCGGACCGGACTCCGCCCTCGCGCAACGCTCGCTGCCGCACCTGCCCGAGCCGCCGGCCGAAGGCCCGTTGGCGAGTTCCACGGGCGTCGTCGTCACCGCCGCGGGTCGCAACCGGCCGGGCGTGATGGCCGAGATCACCGTCGCGATCGCCGGGACGAAGGCCAGCATTCTCGACATTTCGCAGAAGGTGGTCGAGGGCTACTTCCACATCGTGCTGATGGTGGAGCTGCCGCCGGGCTCGGGTTTCGCGCAGATGAAGTCGACGCTCGAGTGCATGGGCGGACCGGACGACTACGTTGTGCGCGTCATGCACGAGCGCGTGTTCCGTTTCATGCACCGCGTCTAGGCGCGCGCCCCGCACCCACAAGGCCCGCGACCATGCCGTTCACCGACCGCGAGATCCTCGAGACCGTGCGCATGATCGAGCTCGAGACGCTCGACATCCGTACGATCACGCTCGGCATCAACCTGCTCGACTGCGCCGACCCCGACCCCGAGAGCGCCTGCGAGAAGATCTACACCAAGATCTTGCTGCACGCGCGCAACCTGCAGGAGGTGGGGCGCAGCATCTCGGACGATTACGGCATCCCGATCGTCAACAAGCGCATCGCGACGACGCCCATCAGCTTCGTCGCGGCCGCGAGCCGCTCCGACGACCTCGTCCCGTTCGCGCGCGCGCTCGACGCGGCCGCCAAGGCCTGCGGCGTCGACTTCATCGGCGGCTTCACGGCCTACGTTCACAAGGGCTTCACGCACTCCGACGACGCCCTGTTCCGCTCGATCCCGCGCGCGCTCAAGGAGACGCAGCACGTCTGCTCGTCGGTCTCGCTCGCCACGACCAGGGCCGGCATCAACATGAACGCGGTGGTGCGCTTCGCGGACGTGATCCTCGAGACCGCGCGCCTCACCGCTGACCAGGGCGGCCTCGGCTGCGCCAAGCTGGTGTGCTTCTGCAACGCGGTGGAGGACAATCCCTTCGTGGCGGGCGCGCACATCGGCATGGGCGAGCCGGAGACGGTCGTCAACGTCGGCGTCAGCGGCCCGGGCGTGGTCCGCGCCGCAATCGCCAAGCTCGGACCCGAGCCCGACCTGCTCGCCGTCGCGGAGACGGTCAAGCGCACGGCCTTCAAGATCACGCGCATGGGCGAGCTCGTCGGCCGCGAGGCCGCGCGCCGCCTCAACACGACCTTCGGCATCGTCGACATCAGCCTCGCGCCGACCCCGGCCCCGGGCGACTCGGTGTCGGACATCCTCGAGCTGATCGGCGTCGATCGCACGGGCGCTCCGGGCACGACGGCCGCGCTCGCGCTGCTCACGGATGCCGTCAAGAAGGGCGGGGCGATGGCGAGTTCCTCCGTCGGCGGCCTGTCGGGCGCATTCATCCCCGTCAGCGAGGACGCGGGCATGATCGAGGCCGTGCGTGTGGGGGCGCTCAGCCTCGCCAAGCTCGAGGCCATGACCAGCGTGTGCTCGGTCGGCCTCGACATGGTGGCGGTCCCCGGCGACACGAGCGCGGCCACACTCACCGGCATCATCGCCGATGAGATGGCGATCGGAATGGTGAACGCCAAGACCACCGCCGTGCGCATCATCCCCGTCCCGGGCAAGGGCCCGGGCGAGACGGTGGAGTGGGGCGGTCTGCTCGGCACCGCGATCGTGCAGGATCCCGGCAAGTTCTCCTGCGGCATCCTGCACCGGCGCGGCGGTCGCATCCCCGCGCCGATCCAGAGCTACAAGAACTAGGGCGCCCGCGGTCGTCCTCCGCGGACGCGCGCGGGCAACGGAAAGAATTTCCCGTGCCCGTCGCTCGCGGGCGCCCGAACGTGTCGTTTCCGGCGCGGAGCGAGGTCCATTCGCCGTGTCGCAGGGAGCCTGGATTTGTCGCTCAAGAGCGCGCACGTGGGCTCCGAAGATCCTGCAGCGATCCCCGCCTCCTAGGATTCGCCACGCGAGACCTCCTACGTGAGCGAGCCGATCCTCTTTGTCGACGACGCGCCCGAGACGCTCGACCTGCTCGTGCGCATGTTCGCAAGCGAGTTCGACGTGCACGCCGCACGCTCCCCGGACGAGGCGTTCCGCCTGTGCGAGACGCGCGGTCCGTTCGCTGTCGTCGTCAGCGACTACCACATGCCTGGCCAGCGGGGCAGCGAGCTGATCGCGCGCATTCACGCGCGCTGGCCGCTGACCGTCTCGATGCTGCTCACCGGCATGGCCGGGCTCGACATGGCCGTCGAGGCCCTGCATCAGGGCGGCGTGTTCCGATTCCTCGAAAAACCCTGCTCGCGCGCCGCTCTAACCGCCGCGCTGCACGACGCGCTCGTCGAGTACCGGCGGCGTGATGAGGAACGCAAGCGGGTCGAGACCGAGTCGCGCGCGCGCGACAAGCTCCAGCAGCAGAACGGGGCGCTCGAGGACCGCATCCACGCGCAGATGCGCGCGCTCGCGCGCCTGCAGCGCTTCGTCGGCGACCTGAACTCGTGCGAGACGCTCGAGCGCGTGGCCGAGGCCACGGCGCAGGCGGTCTGCGAGGTGTGCAGTCTCGGAGGCGCGCGCGTCGTATTCCGCTCGCTGCCGCGCGGCATCGCGGCCGACATCGAGCACCTTCATGGCGAGCTCGTGGGCCTCGAGCGCAAGCACGTGGCCTTCGTCACTGCGGACGGCGAGCTCGGCGCTCTCGAGTGCCCATGCCTCGACCTCCACGGTCGCCCGCTCGATGCCACCGACCACGACCTGCTCGCATCCATCGCCGCCTCGGCCTCGGTCGCCGGCCGCAACGTGCTGCGCCGCTGCGAGCGCGATCTCGCCCAGCAGGCGACGATCTTCGCGCTCGCGAAGCTCGCTGAGCAGCGTGACAACGAGACCGGTCGCCACCTCGAGCGCGTCAGCGCCTACTGTCGCCTGCTCGCCTGTGGGTTGCGCGAGGACGGCCACTTCCGCGCCCTGCTGTCCGACACTTGGATCGCGGTGCTCGAGAAGTCGGCGCCGCTGCACGATATCGGCAAGGTCGGCATCCCCGACCAGATCCTGCTCAAGCCGGGCAAGCTCGATGCGGCCGAGTGGGAGACGATGAAGCAGCACCCGACGATCGGCGCGGACACGCTGCGCAGCGTGCTCGCCACGGTCGGCGAGCAGCCGTTCCTCACCGTGAGCCTCGAGATCGCCTGGTGCCACCATGAGCGCTGGGACGGCGGCGGCTACCCGCGCGGTCTGTCCGCCGACGCGATCCCGCTCTCTGCGCGCATCCTCGCGCTGGCCGACGTCTACGACGCGCTCACGAGCGAGCGTCCCTACACGTCGGCTTGGACGCATGCGGCTGCCGTCGAGTTCATCGCGCGCGGCTCGGGCTCGCACTTTGACCCGCGCGTCGCATCAGCCTTCCTCGCACGCGTCGAAGATTTTGACCGCGTTCGGGCCGAGCTCGCCGACCACGCCGACGAGCTCGCGCCGATCCTGCAGCTCATGTTGCCGATCGCGCGCGTCGCCGCGAGCTGAGGCGCGCGTCCGCGCGCGTCGCTACGCTCTCCGGCCCCGATGCCGACGTGGAAGCGCACCTTCGCCGCCGTGTGGCTGGCGAACACGGTCACCGCGATCGGGATGATGGCGTTCCTGCCGTTCTTCCCGAGCCAGCTCGAGCACCTCGGCCTCACTGACTGCGACGAGATCGCGACTTGGGCGGGAGTCCTGTACGGCGCGGCGCCCTTGTTCGCGGCGCTCTCGAGTCCCCTGTGGGGCGCGCTCGGCGACCGGGTCGGGCGGCGCGTGATGATCTTGCGCTCGATGCTCGCGATCACGCTCTTCGTGGGCGCCATGAGTTTCGCCACGACTCCGTGGGAACTGCTCGCGCTGCGCATCGCGCAGGGCCTCTTCTCAGGCTTCGTCGCGCCCAGCATCACGCTGGTCAGCGTGCAGGCCCCGGCCGAGGCGCAGTCGCGCGTCAGCGGCTGGCTCCAGACCTCCATGGTGCTCGGCGCGATCCTCGGCCCGCTGGCGGGGGAGCTGCTGCGCGCAGAGTTCGGAATCGACGAGGTGTACCTCGCCGTCGCGGTGCTCTCGCTGGCCTCGGCCCTGCTCGTGCTGGCCTTCGCCCACGAGGATGCGAGCTCGCGCCGCAGCGATGGCCAGCGACTCGCACCGCTCGGCGCGCTCCAGACACTCCTGCGCGACGTCGGCGAGCTGCGCGGCAACGCGGCCCTGCGCGCCTCGATCCTGCTGCTCTTCTGCCTGCAGTTCGGCATGGGAGCGACCAACCCGCTGCTCGAGCTGCACGTGCGCGATGTCGAGTCGTGGCTCGGCTGGTTGGAGCCGAGCACGGCGGCGCTGTTCTTTGCCATGTCGGCCGCCAACCTCGTCGCGATGCCGCTCTGGGGCCGCCTCGGGGACCGCCGTGGCGCCTACCCGACCCTGCGGACCTGCTCGATCCTGTGCGCCGCGGCCCTCGTGGCCCAAGGACTCGCGCCGAGCTACGAATTCCTGCTGCTCGCGCGCGTGCTGTTCGGGGCCGCCATGGCCGGCTCGGCCCCGCTCGCCTTCGGCGTGGCCGCGGCGGAGTCCTCGGCCTCCCAGCGCGGCGGGGCGATCGGGGTCGTGTTCGCGGCCCGGGCCTTCGCCATCGCGGTCGCGTCGATGTGCGGCGGGGCCTTGAGCGTGCTGGTCGGGGTGCGCGGCCTGTTCCTCGGCTCTGCGGCCCTCCTGTCCCTGTCCCTGCTCTTCCTGCGGGCTCCGCGCCGGGGGAGCCCCGGGGGAGTTATCCACAATAAGTAGGGTGGGGTGGACAGAATGGGCCCTAGGGATAGGATCTCGCCGCCTCTGGAGGAAGCCCCATGCAGCGCCCGCTCCGCATCTACTTCGTCGGTGCCCATTCGACCGGAAAGACCACGCTCGCCCGCTGGGTCCGAGACCAGTACGGCCTGCCGATGATCTCGGAGGTCGCGCGCGGCGTCCTGGCCGAGATGGAGGAACACCTCGACGTGATGCGCTCGCGGCTGGATGTCGTCGACCGCTACCAGACCGAGGTCTTTGAGCGCCAGATCACGGCCGAGTCCCAGCAGGTGGGCTCGTTCGTGTCCGACCGTGCCTTCTGCAACCTCGCCTACGCCGCGCAGCACGCCCGCGTGCTCAACAAGCTCGCCACGGACCCGCGGCTCGCCAGCTACATGGAATCGGTCAAGGACGGGCTGGTGTTCTTCCTGCGCCCGCACCGCGAGCTGCTCGCGGAGGACGGCGTGCGCGCGGGCGTCGCTTGGGAAGAGGTGCTGCGCATCGACGGCATGGTCAAGCTGATGCTCGAGATGTTCGCCATCCCGTACATCCCGGTCGACTGCCTGCCGATGCAAGAGCGCGTGCGGCTGCTCGAGCGCGTGTTCTCGCTGGCCGGGCTCGAGTCGGCGCGCGGAGAGATCGTCCCGCACGACGCAGCGGCTCTCCGACGCCTGCGCGAGTCGAACGGCAACGGCGCACGCCACGAGCCGAGCCGCAGCCACTAGCGGACCATGCGCCCCCTGCATCGTCGACGCGGCCTTGACGCGTCCCCCGTGACGATGCTATTGCCTTCTCGCGCCTCGCGGCAGCGCCCGGCGCGCCGTGTATTTCCCTGCGTTCTAACCCGGAAGATCCCAATCCATGTTCCAGCCGCTGGTTCACTTCGCCCTGCTCGCCACCGCCCACGCCGCCGAGGCCGGGCCCGCTACAGAGTTCGGGTTCCTCCGCGCTCCGCTCGCTCAGGACACTGCTGCGGCTCCCGCGCCCGCATGGACGGGCAACATCTCGGCCGGCTTCGTGATGACGGACGGCAACTCGGAGATGCGTCAGGCCAACGCCAGCGCCGACGCCACGCTCAAGCGCGAGAAGGACGCCTTCACGCTCGGCTTCCTGTGGATCTATGCCGAGAATAACAACGTCGGCAGCGACTGGGTGCTCACCGACCGCAAGACCTTCGGTCGCGGCAAGTACGACTACTTCTTCGCCGAAAAGACCTATGCCTACGGATTGGCAACCGCGGAAAACGACCTGCTGCAGGGCATCAGCCTGCGCTGGAACGCGGGCGCCGGAATCGGTCACCAGTACCTCGACACCGACACCTGGAAGTTCGCGGTCGAGGCCGGTCTCGCCTACATCGACACCGACTACAGGAGCGCGACGGACACCGACGACCTGACGGTGCGCGGCTCGACCAACACGGCCTACAAGGCGAGCGACACCTGGAGCTTCGCTCACATCCTCGAGGCTTACCCCTCGGTCGAGGACAGCGAAGACGTGTACGGCCGCTCGCAGTTCACCGCGGACGTCAAGCTGAGCGAGAACATGCTGGCTTCGTTCAAGTGGGTGCTCGACTACGACAACACGCCGGTCCCCACCAACGACCGCGTCGACAACCGCTACCTACTCTCAGTCGGCTGGAAGTTCTAGGAACCCGGAGTTCATCCCATGACAATGATGCAGGAATTCCGCGACTTCGCGGTCAAGGGTAACGCAATCGACCTCGCGGTCGGCGTGGTGATCGGCGCAGCTTTCGGCAAGATCGTTAACTCGATCGTCAACGACATGCTGATGCCGATCGTCGGCCTGCTTTCGGGCGGCGTCGACTTCAAGGGCCGCTTCATCGCCCTCGACGGCGGGGACTACGACAGCTTCGAGAAGGCCGTGGAGGCGCGCGCGCCGGTGCTGGGCTACGGCAACCTGCTGCAGTCGATGCTCGAGTTCGTGATCGTGGCCTTCGCCATCTTCCTGATGGTGCGCTCGATCAACCGCATGCGCGCTGCGGGCGAAGCCAAGAAGTAGCGCGCGAGCGCGTTCCAAATCGCGGGGGCGTGCGGCTCGTGCCACGCGCCCCCGCGGCGCTTTCAGGCGCTACTGCGGCAGGGCCGCGACGAGGGCGTTGCGCTGGGCCTCGGCGAGCACGCGTCGCAGGGTCGCGGCCGGGATCCGGCTGGGGCGCAGCGCCGTGTTGTGCTCGGCGAAGAGCTCGAGCTCGCGCGTGCCAAACCACAGTTCGGGCGAGGGAGACTTCGAGGGCTGTGCGCGCCACGCGCACGCGTCGTCCGCGGAACTGCCCTCGAGCCGGTCGAGTTCGCGCGCGACGGCCCCGAGATCGGGGCGCGGCAGCGACTGTCGGCTCTCGAGGTCGAACCAGGACAGGGTGTTGATCGCGAAGCGCGCCAGCGTGCCCGCCGGGGTCTCCTGCAGGAACAGCGCGCGATCGAGCACGGTCGAGCCGAACAGCGCGTGGCGTCCGGGAGCGCCCGCCGCGAACTGGCTGGGCTTTGCTGTCCACACGGTCCAGTCGAGGTGCACGAGGTCGTCGCGCAGGCACAGCGCGAGCTCCGCGCGCTCCGCACTCGCGCGCGCGACGCGCTCGCCCCACAGGGCGCGCCAGGGCTCGATGTCGCCGGTCAGCAGCGTCGGCAGGAGCTCGATGAGCCGCTCGGTCGCGAGCTGGTGGCGCGCGAGCGAGTCGCGACCGGAAAGCTCGGGGGCGATGGGGGAACGCACAGGATCCGCGTAGGCCGCGACGATCGCGTCGATGGCGAGCGCGCGCGCGCTGGGAAAGGCGAACATGTCGCCGGCGCGCGCGGTGTCGAGCAGCTCGCGCTCGAGCTCCAGCGCGCGGGCGGGATGGCGCACGGCGAACAGTGCGCACAATCCGTCCGTGTCGTAATGGTTGTTCGCGATCGCCACGCAGCCGCGCGCGAGTTCGGTGCGCCGCTCGGGCGCCAGCCTCGCGAAGGCGAGCGCCGAACCGGTCGAGAGGTCGTGGCGCAGTTCCGGCGGCGTGCGGTTGCCCGGCCAGTGACTCAGGTTGAGCCCCGGCGAGTCGAAGGTGCCGTCGACAGCGATCACGGGCTCACGTGGCGCCTCGCGCACCATACGGATCGGAAGTTCCATGGCTGGCGAGCGCGTGCCTCGGCGGCGCTCAGCGCACCGCGTTGGGGTCGAGGTCCGGCTGCTGCTGCACGAGCTCCTGCCACTTCTTGAGCCGGCGCAGGTTGTCTGCCGAGTCGCGCTTGGCGATCTCGATCACGGCGCGGTCGTCGGCCGAGAGGTCCGTGCGGGCGAGCTCCTCGAGCGCGCGCGCGTTGGACTGCCTGTACATCTCCTCGACGCGGTCGTACTCGCGCTTGAGGTAGTAGTGCAGCATGACCGCCGTGTCGTTGATGACGTTGGGGTCCTTGGGGTTGAGCTCGAGCGCGCGCTCGTAGGCCGCGTACGAGCGGGCCCACAGGTCCGCGAGCACTTCCGGGTCGGGCTTCGCGCCGCGCTTCATGCGCAGGGCATCGCCCTGGTCGCGCAAGAACAGGCCGAGGTTGTTCCAGTGGCGCGAGACGTCGGGCTCGAGGCGCGTGAAGAGATCGCAGATCATGGCCGCATCCTCGTTGCGCACCGCGCCCTTTTGCTTCTCCGGATCCGCGCACCACGCCACGAGCCCGTTGAGCACGCCCGTGTTGCGCCCGAGATCGCCGGCGATCGTCTGCACGAGACCTTCGGGGTCCGCGCGACGGAAGCTGTAGAGCGCCTCGATCGCCTCGGCGTAGCGCTGCTGCGAGAACGCCGCGCGGTAGACGTAGTACCACGAGTTCGCGAAGGCCGGCCACAGGCGCACGGCGTTGCGGAACGAGGCCTCGCACTCGGGCCACTTGGCGTTCTCGAACTGCGCATAGCCCGTCCACCACGAGGCCGTCGCGTTGCGCGCGTCGTTCTCGCCGGCGCGCGTCGAGAAGCGCTTGCTGCCGTCCTCGCACATGGCGAGGAACGCGCTCGAGCCGAGCACGTTGTAGGCCTGCGGGAAGTTGACGCGCGAGGGGTCCCAGCCCACCGCGGAGGCGAAGCTCGCCGTGGCGGCCGCGAGGTCCTGCTTCCAGCCGTGCAGGTTGCCGACCTGCACGTGCACCTCGGCGAGCAGCGACTGACGCGGCACCTCGGTGGGCGTGCCGAGCAGCGTCACGGCCTTCTCGAAGGCCGCGTACGTGGACTTCCACAGCGCGTCCTTCGCCGCCGCGTCCTGCTCGGCGACGTAGCCCGAGAACAGGATCCGCCCCTGGATCACGAAGGCGTCGGGGTTCTGGCGGTCGAAGGCGAGGGCCTTCTCGGCGGCCTCGCGACCGGCCTCGAGATCCTGGCAGTACCAGGCCGCTTCGGCGAGCGCGGTCCAGGCGTCTTGGAAGCGCGCCGCGTCCGTCTTGAGGGCCTGCTTCAGGCTGCGCGCTGCATCCTCGAACTGGCCTTGCGTGTACTGCCCGGCTCGATTGTTGGCGACCGCATCCTTCGCCTGCCCGAGGAACGCCATGCCGAACAAGTAGTCGATCAGGCCGGCGGGCGCCTTCTGTTCCTTGAGCTCCTCGATGGCTCCGAGTGCGTCGTCGAAGCGCAAGCTCGCGATCCAGCCGCGCGTCTGCCAAACGCGCGTCTTCGGGCCCGGCTCCGCCTCGCACGCGGCGTCAAACTCGGCCTGCGCCTCGGCCAGCTTGCCTTGCGCGAGCAGCGCCCGGCCCTTCTCGATGCGGGCGTCAGCGCTCTCCTGTGAGCTGGCGTAGGAAGTTTGGGCCTCGGCGGCGCGAAGCATGGCCGAAGGGATCAGCAGCAGCGGCAGCAGCAAGGTCGATTTCATGGGAGCTTTCAGAAACTAGTCGCGAGGGGAAAGCGCCAGCCTGCAGCGTGGCACGTAGACATCTCGTACGGCAGGGCGCGCGCCGGGGCCGATGGCGAGCGCGCGCTCGAAATAGCCGAGAGCTCGGCGGGGGTCACGCACGACGTCTCGTTCGAGGTAGTAGACCCCCATGTACTCGTGGGCGTCGCCCCACGCCTGCAGCAACTGAGTCCTGGTGGTCTCATCGAGGCCCGGGTCCGCAAGCTGGCGTTCGCCGACCTGAATGGCCGCGTTGAGCAACCCGCGCGCAACTTCGAAGTCGATGTGCAGGTACTCGATGGCGATCAGCGCCGCGTCCGCCATGGCGCGCACGTGCGTGGGCGCGAGGCGGCTCGCGTCGAGCAGGCTGCGGTAGGCGTTCTCGAACTGCTTGCCCGCGCGCTTGCGCTGCTCCTCGGCGCGGATGCGGAACTCCGTCTGCAGGCGCGGACCGATCGGGATCGTCGCGTCGATGCCGGTGCGCTCGCGCAGGGCGAGCAGGCGCCGCGGCTCGCGGATGCGGCCTTCGGCGGCGATCGCCAATTCCTCGGCCTCCGCATGGGAGCGCTCGGCGACCGCGCGGTACAGCCGACCGGCCTCGAGCGCCCACGTCGCCTCGTCCGGTTCGTAGCGGTGCAGCTCATAGGCGAGCTGGGCCGCGTCGGCCAGCGAGCCGCGGCGCTCGTATTCCGCGGACAGGGCCGCGAGGCCCGCGACACCGGAGCGCAGCAGCGGCGGGCGCCCGATCGACATGGCGCCGCGCTCGAGCTTCTCCATCGAGCGGAAGCTCTCCGCCGCACCGGGTAAGTCGCCCTGCTCCAGCCGCGCCCAGCCGATGCCCGCGCGGCAGGCCGCCTCGTTGCGCAGGCAGTCCGCGCGCAGGCTCGCATCGAGCGTGCGCACCATGGCGAACTCGCCCTCCGCGATGCGCAGCGCCGCGCAGCGCTCGGCCGGCGCAAGTCCGGTGTCCTCGAGCCGTTCGAGTGCCGGAACCCACCAGACGGCGACACGCGCGGCCGCGTGCGCGCGCGCGCGCTCGAAGGCCGCGACCACTTCGGAGCCACTTCCGCGCAGCCGCGCCACGCGCGCGAGCTCCTGCGGCAGGTCCGCATTTAGCGGGTTGCGCTCGAAGGCGCGCTCGAGAGCGGACTGCGCGGCTGCGAGCTTGCCGCGCGCTTCCTCGACGCGCGCGAGACGCTTCCACGCCCAGTCCTCCGAGGGCAGCGCCGTCACGCAGGCCGCGAGCGCGGCCGCGGTTTCTTCCCGCAGGTCGTTCGTGGCGCTCGCGCTGGCCTCGGCGACATCGAGGGCGCTGGCAAAGGCGAGCGCGAGAGTGCGCTCGGGCGGCTCCGCGACCAGCGGCCGCGCCTGCGCGAGCGCCGTGCGCGCGAGACGTGCGTACTCCAGCGCCTCGCTGGTCTGCCGCAGCTCATGGGCAGCTCGGCAGCCTCCGAGCCACGACTCGGCGTCGGTGCCGGCGCGCAGGAAGCTCAGGCGAGCTTCGTCGATGCGCTCGCGGATCCCGTGCGCGATCCCGACGCGCAGGTTGGCTTCGGCATGGACGAGCAGCACTCGCGGCTCTCCCGGAGCCACGGACAGGGCCTGCGCGGCGACGGCGAGCGCTTCCTCGTTGCGACCCTTGGCGAGCAGGTCGCGAGCTTCCGCCACTCGCGGCACCGTCAACAGGTCGTCGAGCAGGGCGCGCGCGCCGGCGAAGTCTCCGCGCTCGATGGCCTCGCTGGCTAGGCGCGCGAAGCGCTGGGACTCGGTCCTCGCGGGCGTCGGCTCGCTTGCGGGCGTCGGCGCGGGGGCTGTAGGGGCCGCGGGCTCCGTCCCGGAGGAAGGCGGGGCGCTCGGCGCGGACTCCGGCTCGCGCGCGCTCGGCTGGAGCGACCGCGTCGGCCCTGCGCAGGCCACGGCCACGGCAGCCAGGAGGGAGCAGGTGAGGGAGCGCATCGAGTGGGCGGAGGGCGGAGGTTCCTCAGGGCGCACGCGGCGACCGTGCGAAGCAGCGGGAGTGTAGTTCAGCGCGGGCCGGGGTACCACTTGCGCCGGGCCGTCGGGAATTGCCCGCCGGCGCTTCTCTCGGCTCTCTCGCGCGGGGAAGATAGAAAGTGCTCGGTCGTCCCTCTCCATCGGTGCCCGAACCGCCCGCCTCGTCCGCTTCGCAAGCTCGCTCCCACGATGCCGACCCTTTCTTCCCTGCTGCGCGGTGCGTCCCTCGCGCTCGGCGCGGCTCTCGCGCTGCCGTCCTGCGACAGCCCGGCCTGCGTCTACAGCGGCAACTGTGACGAGGGCGGCGGTGGGGGAGGCGGCCTCGGCGAGGCGGCCGCGACCAAGCCGAGCGACCTGGCTTGGCTCTCGCCCTCGGTTCCGACCGTGCAGGCCTTCCACCCCGCCGGCGCGCAGATCGCGACCACGACGCCGATCGCCCTCGTGTTCAGCGAGTCGCTCGCAGCGGCGTCCGTGGGGCAGGCGTTCGAGCTCGCGGTCGTCGGCAGCCCGGCACCCGCAATTCCTCTCACGGGACTGCTCGCAGGGGATGGACGCGTGGTCGTGCTGCTGCCGCCCTCGGCGCTGCTCGCGGACACGGACTACTCGGTGCGCCTCAAGCCCAACCGTGATGTGCTCGACTTGCAGGGCAGTCGCCTGCTGCCCCCGAGCGACCGGGAAGTCGGCACGTTCTCGACAGCCGCCACCGATCCGAGCGCACCGCGTGTGGTGATGAGCTTCCCGGAGGACAACACGATCAACCAGAGCCGCACGGGCGAGAGCGTGGTTCTGTTCGACCGGCCCGTCAACGTGCCCGCCGGAGGCTGGCTCGTCACGGTCGGCGGTCAGCCCCCGTCGCCCAACCCGGCGCCGACGTCGCTCTCCATCAACCTCGGCCAAGGGTCGCTCGACGAGAAGCGCGTGTGGCGCTGGCGCAGCGCTGACGCGCTCGGCAACGTGACACCGTTCAACGTTGGCGCGACGGTGGCCCTGCGCTTGTCGCCCGCGGCGGCGCGGATCACAGCCGTCACCGGGGCCGCCATCCTCGCGCAGACGGATCTGGACTACACGGTGGCGCCCTTCGGCTCACCGCTGTCGGTGGATGTCGGGACCTACGAAGTTCCGCTCGACTACATCGGGGCGGCCAACCTCGACGGGCTCGACCCGTTCGCGGCCCTCGAGGTCGAAGTGTGGCTGTTCGGCAGCGAGCCCACGGACTTGCTGCGCATCTACCTGATCGGGAACGACACGGCAGCGGAGCCGGAGCTGTTCGCTCTCTACCGCGAGATCGTGCTCGGCTCCCTCGACACCTACGACCAACTGCCGTTGCAGCACGACAGCGGGGAGGTGGTCGTGCTCGGAGAGAGCGAGCTCGACCTCGCGAGCGCCACGTCTCCGCTGGCCCTGCGCTTCGCCCAAGGCGAGCTCTCGATCGCCATCTCGCTGCGGCGCGGCAGCGCCACGAGCCCCATCAAGCTGCTCGACGTCGACCGCGCCACGAGCGGCATCCAGAACGCCGAAGTCGACATCACGCCGCCGCAGTTCGTGGGGTTCGGCTCGAGTGGCTCCAACACCACGACCTTCTCCAGCGACGGCATCGACCTGGTCGTGGTAGGCCGCGGAAACGAGGAGATACGCGCCGCCGAGGTCGTGGTCGGGTCGGCCACCAACGGAGCCGCGGCCCCCTGCGTTTCGGCGCGTCCGGACGGGCTGTTCGTGGCCGCTCCGCTGCCGCTCTCCGGTGGCCTGACCAACCCGCTCGCGGGCACGACGAACTTCCGGGTCACGATCTACGACCGGGCCTTCAACCCGGCCATCGCGACGACCTTTGCGGACTTCGTGCAGGTGGGGGCCGTCGGTCCCGGGCCCAGCCTGCCCGCCGCCAATGAGCTCGTCAGCGTGCAGGTGCACGACGCGCGCACCTTCGCTCCGCTCCCCAATGCCCGCGTGTTCGTGCACGAGAACCTCGGTCCCGGTGCGGACATGCTGGTCCACAACGGACTCACGAACGCTCAGGGCGTGGTCACCTTGGACGCGGCGCCGACGGGTGGCACCGTGATCACGGTCGACGCGGTTGGCTACGACCTGTGGAGCTATGTGGACCTGCCCGTTGGCTCCCTGCGCGTGCCGCTCGTGCGCACGGACGAGCTGCCCGGCGCGGGCAGCGGCACGGTGACGAGCCTGACAGCGCTGGCGACGTCCCAGCGCTCGGTTTCCGAAGCGCGGCGTACCGAACTCTCGTCCCCGTTCACCGCGCTCGCTGGCTGCAGCACGGTCGGACCGGCGTCTATCTGTCCGTACGGACCGCTGCAGATCGCGGCGGGCCCGCTCGGTGCGCTCGCCTTCTTCGCGGTGGAGAACCCCGTCAGTGCGGCGTTCTTCAGCCCCGTCGCCTACCTGCGCGGCTTCGCGCTCGATCTACCGCTCGCCGCGGTCTCGCCCGGGGTTCCCGCCGTCTCGAACCTGACCACCACGGTCGTGCTGAGCGATCCCTCCACGCCCGAGGAGGACCGCGCCGTGACCGGGCCCACCGCGTTGCTCGACATCAGCGCCTCGGTCGGGTTCTCGGCGGCCAACCAGAGCGGCAGCCCGCGCATCTCGATCGAAGGACTTTCCCCGGGCATTCGTGGGCCGGTGACCGTGGGGTCCGGCGTGGCGCTCGACGCCCAGAACACGCCCCCGACCGCTTGGGCCGTGCGCTCCGCCCTGCCCGGTGCCGCCGATCCCACCAACGGCAAGTACCCCGGCGACGAGAAGGGGGTTCTGATCCAGAACGGCACCTTGCTGGGGAAGCTCTACCTGCGGGCGGAAGTGCGCGACCTCGCCGGCTCTCGCACCGGAGTGCGCGTGCCCGTGAACACAGCCCCCCCGGTGCTCCAGCCGCCGTCGGTGCCGCTGGTCATCTCGCCCTCGCTGTTCTCTCCGCCCGCCGGCCCGGCCTATGACGTCGTATTCCTCGACACACTCGCGGCGGGGGTGCCCGGCCTGTATCGAGTGACGCTGACGGGCTCCAGCCGCCGACGCTGGGTGCTGTGGACGCCCGACTCGAACGCCGCGCCGACGTATTCCGTCTCGCTGCCCGACCTCGCCGCCTCCGGCGGGGCCCCGCTCCCGGCGGGGACGGTCCTCGCGAGCGTGAGCGCCTTCTCCTGGCCGACCCTCAATCTCTTGGCCTTTCCGTTCTCCGAGCTCGAGCGGCGTACCGAGGTGGTGCTCGACTCGGCCCCCATCACGTATACGCAGCCCTGAGATCGGCGCGCGAATCGGCGCGAAATTCCGTGTTTTCCGGCGCATAGCGCCGTGGAACGCGCTGCGCGGCGTGCCTAGAATCGAAGTCTCTCGCGCGCGGGGCGCCGCGCGTCTCTCTCGACGTTCACTCGGGGTTTTCACCATGTCGTTCCTCCCTCGCCGTCCCGTTCTCGCCCTCGCCGCTCTCGCGACCCTGTTCGCTGCTTCGTGCGCCATGCCGCTCAAGCCGCGCGGGCTCGGCAACGACGGCCTCGTCGTCGGCCGCCTGAAGTCGGTGAACCCGCTCGAGGTCGCGGTGCCGAAGGTCGAGAACGCTTCGGGGCAGCGCAACGTGCCGCTCGAGGCGCTGCGTCAGGAGTTCCAAGAGGGCCTCGTGCGCCTGCGCTACTCGCCGCTCTCACTCGAATACGTCGATCGCAACGTGCAGGTCACCGAAGCCTCCTACGCCCCGGGTTCGCTCGGCGAGCAGGCGTCGCTCAAGATCGTCGTCACTGGCTGGGACACGTCGCGCTGGAACTCCCACGCCAATCTCGTCGTCGACCTCGACGTCTACCTGCTCGACGCGGCCGAACCGGAGATCTCCAAGGCCCTGTGGGGCGGTCACGCCACGCGCACGGTCGACCTGTCGGGCCAGCGCGCCAGCTTCATCAGCGACGGCGCGATGCTGCAGCGCGCCGTCGAGCTCGCGGTCGAGGAGACGCTGGCGTCCCTCCCGGCCCGCGACGCCGAGCGCGGACCGACCACGCGCTAGCCTCGAACCCGGGCGCGCGCCCTGACCGCTGATGCGCGGTCGCGGCGGTCCCGCCTTGCAGAGGCGGCCGGCCCCGTATGTGCGGCCCAGCTTCCTGTGGCCGCGGGCAGCGCCGGCGGGATGCCGCGGCCGAGGTTTCGGCCCGGCTTGAGCCCGCGGGGGGGCCTCGCTATACTCTCGCCCCCCAAGAGGCGCGCCGATCGGCTTGCGAAGCGCGCCCCGGGGTCGGTCCTTCTGGGCTGACCTCGCCGGGCCGGTTCCAGACGCCTCGCAATGGCGTCGCCGGCGCACCCCGGGGCTGGAGCCTCCTCGCGCGAGGAGGACTCGGGCCGCGGGGCAAGTGGTCAAGCCCGACGAAAGCGCATTCACGACATGGCTCTCACCGCCGCCCGCAAGGCCGAGATCATCCAGCAGTTCGCCACCCACCCGGGTGACTCCGGTTCGCCGGAAGTGCAGGTTGCGCTGCTCACCGAGCACGTCAACAACCTGACCGAGCACCTCAAGCTGCACCGCAAGGACTACAACTCGCGCCGCGGCCTGCTCGTGATGGTCGGTGCCCGCAGCAAGCTGCTCAAGTACCTGCGCCGCCGCGAGCCCGCCCGCTACACGGCGCTCGTCGAGAAGCTGGGTCTGCGCAAGTAGTCTCGCGCACACCACCTACGTCCACGCACGCAGACGAACGCCCGACGCGATCTTCACGAGCTTGGCCGATCCATCTCGCCAACGAGCGCCCATGCGACGAGCCGCACCCGCGGCCTGCCGGGGCGCTCGCTGGCTTCGAGGCCTCCCGCGCCCGGTCCCCCCGCGCAGGAGCGCCCTCCACGAACGACTTTTTTTGAAGCAACGAAGCTGACAGAAGGAAACCAACGATGAACCTTGAACCCGTTCGCGTCTCCCGCGAACTCACCGGTGGGCAAGTGCTCACCCTCGAGACGGGCCAGATGGCCCGTCAGGCCCACGGCGCCGTGATCGCCACCCTGGGCAGCACCAAGTGCTTCGCCGCCGTCGCGTGCGGTCCGGCGAAGGACGAGCAGGACTTCTTCCAGCTGACCGTCGACTACCGCGAGAATAC
>SXGT01571079.1_pt1 | contig 19806 bp, 14 predicted proteins | sample 3176221 | NCBI WGS metagenome assembly SXGT01 (sample SAMN11356862, study PRJNA531348) | freshwater metagenome | isolation source: freshwater sample F1-120 | place: China: Fuxian Lake, Yuxi | collected 2017-12-25
CGAAGATCTGCTGCGGCTCGGGCGGTTCAGTGGTGCTCACGGCCATGAGCACCGACATGAGCGAGGTCTGGTCCGCGTGCCGGTGACGGAGCCCCAGGAGCTCGTGAAAGAGCACGGTGGCCGAGTAGAGGTCCGAGCGGACGTCGAGGGCGAACTGGGCGCCTTTGGTCTGCTCTGGCGACATGTAGTGCGGGGTGCCGACCAACGCGCCTGCCTGGGTCGAGGAGAGCCGGGCCTGGGCTGTCGCGCGCGGCGCCGCCGTGGCGTCCGCGGGGGCGGCGTCACGTCCCAGCGAGCAGGCCACGCCCCAGTCCATGAGCACGACCTCGCCGAACTCCCCGACCATCACGTTCGCCGGCTTGAGGTCGCGGTGGAGGATCCCGGCCGTGTGTGCGTAATCGAGCGCGCGGAGGAGCCCCTGGAAGATCTCGACCCGGCGGGTAATGTCGTAGTGCGCCACTGCGGCGGGATCGCCCTGGGCCAGTCGACTGATGATCGACTCGAGGGTCTCCCCGGGGACATACTTCATCACGAAGTAGTAACGGCCCGAGTCGTCCAGGCCCACGTCGTGGATTGGCACGATGTTCGGGTGCTCGAGGCGGCCAGTCACGCGCACTTCATCCACGAAGCGCGCGAGCTGGGCCGGACCCGAGGCCTCCGGGAGCAGCCGCTTCACCGCCACCGACCGGCCGATGTCTCGATCCTCGACGAGGTCCACCTCCCCCATGCCGCCCCGGCCGAGCGACCGGACTGGCGCGTATCGCGGACCCCGCCCCGGCGTGAGCTGGAGCCCGTCCCCGTCCACCTCGAGGTTGGGTAGGACCGCTGCGCTGCCGGCGCCACGCGCAGTGGGCGGACCGCTCGCGAGCCCGTCGGAGAGCTTCACCGGTGGCGTAGTCGCCATCAGTGTATCGCTCAGGTTCACGGTCACGGCGTTCGACCCGAGGAGGGTCGCTGCGGCGTGCGGGCCGTTGGCGCCAGGCTGTAGCGGTGCGTCCGAACTCATGGTTGGTACCCCAGTCCGTCGGGTGGTGGCCTCAGGGTCGTGAGAGGTACTCCGGCCTACCGCCCGTGTCCACGACGAGGCCTCCCCTGGGGCCTCGCACGCGATCCGGCTCACCCTCGGCGTCTATCCGTGACTCATCGCCAAGGGCCGTGGCGAGGGACTCGACTGTACGACGCTGCTCTCGCGCTATAGCCTCCCGGTGCCAGGGCGGCAGTGCTTGGCGGTTCGATCCTCGCGACCTGCTGCCCGGCAACCTGAACGCCAGTCGTGGCTGAGGAGTCCTGCTCGATGGCCCAGAGGAGAATCGTGCTCACGGGAGGACCCGGCGCCGGGAAGACCGCCATCCTGGAGATCGTCAGGATCGTCTTCGGTGACGAGGTGACGGTCCTGCCCGAGTCGGCCAGCATCCTCTTCGGCGGGGGCTTCCCGCGCAGTGACGGCCTCGTGGCGAAGCGTGCTGCGCAGCGGGCCATCTACCGGGTACAGCGAGAGCTGGAGCTGATGGCCGACGAGGAGGCGAAGCACCCCGTGGTCCTGTGCGACCGCGGCACGCTCGACGCGATCGCCTACTGGCCGGGGCAAGTCGAGGACTTCTGGGCTCAGGTCGGGAGCTCGGCCGAGGCGGAGCTGGCCCGTTACAGCGGGGTCATCCACCTCCGCACCCCATCGAAGCACAACGGCTACAACCACAAGAACCCTGTCCGGACCGAGGACGCCGAAGAAGCCGCTGCGATCGACGCCCGGATCTACCAAGCGTGGGGCGCCCATCCCGCGCGCGTGCTCATCGAGAGCGAGGACCACTTCGTCGACAAGGTCAACGCGGCCCTCCACGCTGTGCGGGCGTTCCTCAGAACGGACTCCGGCCGGGTGGGCGACCCCCAGCCACCCGAGCAGGCGGGCGGGCAGTCTGGCCACAAGTGAGAGGTTGCGACGCGCCCGGGGGCGTCCGCGGGCGACTCAGGCGTGCGGGCGCGTGCGGGCGCGGGCGGCCCCGCTCCTTGACTTCACGTCGGCGCCTTGGATAGCGTCCGGTGCGCGGTTCGCGGCCGGTCAGCGAAGCCCCTTCATCCGGCGCCCGTTGGGACGCCCACCGTGGAGCCACGAGTGAACCCTCGAATGCCGCGCCCGGTCCGCGTCCCCCGCGTCGGGCGTGCACCCCTCGTCTCCCTCGCGCTCGCGTGCATCGGGTCGCTTGGCTGTGCGGAGGGCGAGGCCTCGCCCGTCGAAGAGCAGGTCACGCTCACGGAGCTCGACCTCGCCGATCCCAACGCGTGGCGCGCCATGGAGGCTTCTGAGGACCCGTTCCCCGACCGCCCTGCCACGGTGGAGTGCCTGCCCACGGCGTTTGGCGTGGATGCCGGCGCGTTCGGCGTCTACACGGGCGGCTGCAACTACATCACTGCCACCCAGCCGCTGAGGCGAGCGCTGGTCGCCGGCGACACGATCGTCGTGGAGGCGGGCTATGGCACCCTGGTCTCTACGTCGCCGGGCGAGGGGCATCTCTCGATCGCGCTGCCGGGCCTCACCCTGTTGGAGCTGAGACCCGCCATCCCGGGGCCGCCGCAGTTCTTCGTGAAGGAGATCCCGGTGACTCAGGCGATCCCCGCGGGTACGCCGCTGGTCTTTCACGTCCACAACCACGGGCCGAACAGCTGGCGCCTTCTGCGCTTACAGGTCGTCGAGGCCGCGAAGTAGTCGCTCGGGAGCCCAAGCGCCCAGGGCGCCGGGGGGCCCGCTTCGCTTCATGAACTGTGGGTTACAGAGAGGCGGACGCTCTCATGCGTCGCACGGAGCCGGCCGGTTTGCGCGGCTGAGCTCCGTCAGGCCTCGCGGCGGCGCAGCCACAGCACCAAGGCAGCCAGAGGGAGCACCCACGGAAGCTGACCGGAGCGGCCAGCCGTGCACGCGGCGTCGTCGCCCTCGTCGGTGGCCGAGACTTCACCGTCGGCCCCGTCGGCCCCGTCGCGAGCATCGGCCCCGTCGGCCCCGTCGCGAGCATCGGCCCCGTCGGCCCCGTCGGCCCCGTCGGTCGCGTCTGCGCCGTCGGCCCCGTCGGTCGCGTCTGCGCCGTCGGCGCCGTCACCCACGCCGATGCTGGCGCCGGCGGCGCTCGCCTCTTCGGTGGCCCAGCCAATGTACGCGGGGAGCAGGGCATAGACGCCGCCCTCCCCGCAGTCGACTTGCGCGTCTGCGCCGCCTCGGGAGGTGACCCCCACCACGAAGAAGCCCGCGTCCGTCTGAACGTAGACGGGTCCACCCGAGTCGCCCGGGCAGGTGTCCGACTCGCCCTGGCCGCCCGCGAAGAACTCGTAGTCAGAGCGGCGCTTGAACGAGGTGCTGGCCATGTACAGCACGCCGGACTCCTGCCCGCCCGGCTCCCGCGTTCCGTAACCGCTGATCAGGAGCTCTGCGCCCTCGGTGAGCACCGCGTCGACCTGGTCGGCGGGGAGGATGGGGGCCACGTTGTGGTCCGTGATCGGCGCGTCCAGCACCACGAGCGCGATGTCGTCGTCTCGCCCCATGCCGGACGGGTCGCTGGTCTCTTCGCCTCGCGGGTAGGCCGTATGAATCAAGAGGCGTGTGGCGCGTCGGCGCTGCTCCGCCGAGGCCTCCGAGGAGTCCAGTACGCCGTACACCACGTCGACGGCGTCGGCCTCGGTGGTGTTGGTCTCCCCCGTCTCCTGGTCGTTCGTGACGAAGCAGTGCGCCGCCGTGACCACCACCGACGGACCGATGAGGGTGCCGGTGCAGTACTGCGCGCCGTCATTGGCGTCGACGATCGCGACCGTGGCCCCCATGTCGTTCTCGCTGGCTGGCTCGCCGGCGAAGATCGGGAGGCGCGCCGTGTCGTAGCGTGCGGAGGCCGTGGATGCGGCGAGAGAGACGAGGATGATTCGGTTGAGCATGGCGGAACCCTATATCAGGCCGCGAGGTTCGCGGAAGCCCACTGCGGACCCGCGACGCGGCGCAGTTCAACGTTTGCGGCGACCGCGCTCGGCTTCGAGGCGAGTCCGGAAGTCGAGGATCTCCCGACCGATCCGCTTGATCCTGTTCACGTTCGCCACCTTCGACTGCCCGTGCTCGCGCGGCCGCACCAGCATCGGGCGGACCGTGATCGTATGGCCCCGCTGCAGCGCCCGCGCGATGAGCTCGAAGCTGAAGAAGAAGGTGTCGGGGGGCACGTTCTCGAGCCCGATCTCCTCGACCGCCACCTTCCGCGGAAACAGGTAGATCCCCTCGAGCGTGAAGTCGATCCCGCAGGCCCACTTCATGGCCTGGCGGAAGCCCCAGGAGAGCACACGCCGGTGCGGCTCGCGGGCGTTCCTGTGGTACGTCGTGACGATCTCCGCCTCCTCGAGCCCAGGCAGCATCACCGCCAGCTCCGGGGTGGGGTGTTGGCCGTCGCCCGCGATGATCGTGAAGTAGTCGCAGGTCGCGGCGCGGATGCCGGTCTTCATGCCGGCGCCCATCCCTCGGTTCGTCTCGTGGCTCACCACTCTAACCCGAGGGTCTTCGGCGGCGAAGCGCTCGGCGACCGCTCGCGTCCCGTCTTTGGAGCCATCGTCCACCACGATGAGCTCCCACCGGGCGATGGACGCGGCGAGCCAATCCACGGACTCGCGGAGCATGCCCGGCAGCGACTCTTCCTCGTTGAACGCGAGCACGATCACGGCCACGCTGAAGCGGTCGTAGCGCTCCGCAGGTTTGGGTTCTCTACGATGACGCGCGCTGAGGTCGACCATTGCCCCTTATCGCTTGCCGTGGAGCCACGGCGCAACCGGTCAGGGTGTGGCGATCGTCTCGATCGCCACCTCGCTCACGCCGGCCTTCTGCACCAGCTCCAGGATGCGCACGAAGCGCGCCTGTCGTACGTCTTGATCCGTTGCCAGGATGAGGTCCACCGGGCCGGCCTTGGCCAGCTCGACCAGACGCGCTGTCAGCGCAGCCTCGGTCAGCGGTGTTCCATCGAGGAGCACGTCTCCCGTCAGCGGCACGGCCAGCCTCAGCGGCTTCTGCGGCGTCACCGCGGACGCGCTGCTCTGGGGCAGCGTGAGCGGCAGCGCGTTGACCGTGGCCGTGGGCGGCGTGATTACGTCCGCGACCACCATGAACGCCACCAGCACCACCAGCAGGATGTCCACCAGCGGCGTGATGTTGATGTCGGCCATCTGGCGGCCGCGGCCGGTGCGACCTCCGCTCATGCGCGGCGACGGGCGAGGATCGCGCGCACCAGCGCCTCGGTCCGGCCCACGGCCACATCGATGCGCCGCTGGTAGGCGTTGTAGGCCACCACCGCCGGGAGGGCCACGATGATGCCGAGCGCCGTTGAGCGCAGCGCGGAGCCGATCGAGCTCATGACCACGGAGGCCCGGTCGGCGCCTGGATCCAGACCCGAGAGCGTGTGAAAGGCCTCGATGATGCCGATCACCGTGCCGAGAAGCCCCAGGAACGGCGCGTTGGCGCCGATCGAGGCGAGGCTCGACAGGCCGCGCTCGTAGCGGAGGCGCTCGGTCTCCACCGAGCCCTTGTAGACGTCCTCGAGGCCCTCGGGCGGGACGGCCGCTTTCACGACCTGGAGTCCGACCACCGCGGCCATGGTCTTGGAGCTCCCGAGGCGCCAGGCGGCTTCGTCAGCGGCCCCGCGATCGAGGCAGGCCGAAACGTCGCGGATCAGCGCCTCTGCGTCGCCCCTTCGCCCCCAGAAGAACCAGGCGCGCTCCAGCATGAGGAGGACGGAGAGCGTGCTCACGGCGAGCAGCACCCAGTCGACCCAAACGAGGTCCAAGTTCTCGAACACGGTGCCTCCAGCCGCGCGAGGCGGCCGCGGCACGTTACCGGACGCAGCGACAACACAAAAAAACTCTCGCGCAGGCCGAGTCGTGTCCAAGATGGGGAGTGCTCGCGCTCATCACAGCGGCCCTGCTCGCCGACGATGCCCGGCCGATGTTCTCGGATGAGGACTTCGCTGACCACAGCCGGCTCGGTCCGAGCCGAGAGCTCGCGGTCCTGGTGTTACCGCTGGATGTCCTACGCGCGTCCGTGTCGGCCACTCCTGCCTTCGGCGTGGAGGTCCGCGTGGCTCTGCCCGAGCGCTGGGCGCTCTCAGTGGCGCCCGCCGTGCTGTGGGCCGTCGAGGGCGACCGCTTCCCGGAGCACGGCGTTGGTGCGGGGCTCATCCTGGGCGCCCACTACTACATCGACCGCGACCTCGCCGGCGGCTACATCGGCGTCGAGGTGGGCGACATCGAGGTGTTCGTGGGAGGTGACGGGGGCCGCACCGTGGGCGGCGCCGCTGTGTTCGGCTACGCGCTCACGTGGGAGTCGGGGCTGATCATCAACCTCGGGCTGGCCTTCGGGTACTGGCATCGCATGGGGCTGCTGGAGAGCGGCCCGGTGCTGCCGGAGATCCTGGCGGTGCGCCTGGGCGTGGGCTGGGCGCGCTAGGTCTAGCTGAGCCGGGCGGTGGTCGCCGCGCCTCGGCAGCGGGAGTTCGCGGGCTCTCTCTTGTGCGTCTCAGAAGTGTTGCGGGATGTAGTGCCGCGCTTGGCGCTGCCACCAAGTGTAGTCGTGGCGGCTGTCGTTTCCCCAGACCGCGAGGTGGTGCGGGATCCCGCGGCCCTCGAGGGCCTTGGCCATAGACAAGGTCTCGGGGATGCAGCCGTCCTCGAAGGCGCCGCGGCCCACTACGAGGGTGAGGTGGGCGTGGCGTTTGACTCGGTCGAGGGCGCCGCCGTCGAGGTTGGGCACGAACGCCAGCGGATCGTTGTAGTAGAGGTCGTCCGTGTATTCGCCCCGCCCGAACGCGTTCCCGCGATACCGGCCTGACAGGCAAACGGCGCGCCGGAACGTCTCGGGGTGCTTCAGCGCGAACAGAGCGGCGTAGAGCGCGCCCATGCTGCAGCCCGTCGCCACCATGGGAGCGTCCGGTGAGCGGCAGTCCTCTCGGATGAAAGGGACGAGCGTCTCGAGGACGAAGCGCTCGTAGGCGTGGTGTTCGCGCATCCGCGTGTCGAGAGAGCCCTCGCCCGAGAACGACCGTGAGACGTTGCTCTCCGGGCAGTAGATCTTGACCCGCCGTGCTTCGAGCAGCGGCGCGAGGGCGTCGATCATCCCGGCGTGCTGCCACTCGTGGGCGATCCCCGCGTTGGAGGGGAAGACCACCAGCGGGCGGCCGACGACTCCGTAGCACCAGACGTGGACGCGCCGACCGAGCGCGGGACTTGGGAGGAGCAGGTGGCGTGCAGACATGACCTGGTGAGGGTAACGCTAGGGACCCCCTGGAGCGCAAGCCCACAGCGCGACTGACGCCCCTGCGGCGTCACCTCAACCGCGCTTCAGCGGGCCACACGCTTCGAGGGCCGCGATCTCCGCCGTGTTCACGCGCCACTCTTCGGCGAAGCCGCGCTGCACAGCGTCCCGGAGCCTCGGGTCGCGGATCCAGTGAGCGCTCCAGGTCGGGCGAGGGAGGAGCCCACGCTTGAGCTTGTGTTCGCCCTGGGCCCCGGCCTCGAAACGGGTAGTGCCGCAGGCCAGGGCGCGCTCGATGAAGCGGTGATAGCAGAGCTCGAAGTGCATCGTGGGCAGGCTCTCGTCGGCGCCCCAATACCGCCCGTACAGCCGTCGCCCGCGCTCGAACGCCAGCGCCCCGGCGACCGCGCGGCCGTCTCGGAGCGCCAGGTTCGCCACGACGCGGTGAGCGAGCTCTCCCCGAAGGCGCGCGAAGAACTCGGGCGTGAGGTAGGCGTGGCCGCCCTTGCCGTCCACGGTCTGCCGATAGAAACGCTCGAGCGCGGCCCAGTGCTCGTCCGTGAGCTCCGGGCCCGTCAGCGTGACCACCTCGAGGCCGAGCTGCGCGGCTTCCCGGCGCTCTCGGTTCACCTTCTTGCGATCGGGCGCCCGGAACGTCTCGAGCCAGCGCCCGAAGTCCGTGTCGTTGCGCCCCGGGAGGGCTCTTGGGCGCTCTCCCGCAGGGCCCAGCTCATCCGGGCGCTCCCAGGTGAACTGGTAGGTGAGGCGGGGAACGAAGCCCGCTTCGGCAAGCGCGTCTCGCTCTGCGGCGGTGCAAAAGAGGACGTGGACGCTGCTCGCCTGGGTGGCGTCGGCGAGTGAGATCAGGCCGCTCGCGAGCGCCCGATGGACGGCTGCGCCACCCAGCAAGCGCTCGCCGGAGGCGGGAGTGAACGGCACGGCCGCGGCGAGCTTCGGGTAGTACCGAAGACCCATCGACCGGGCCGCGTTCGCGATGCCCCAGTCGAAGATGTACTCGCCGTAGCTGTGCGACTTCAGCCAGGTGGGCACAGCGCCGCGGAGCTGTCCGGCCCCGTCCTCGAGCAACAGGTGCGTTGGCGCGAAGCCAGTGGCCGGGCCGGCGCTGCCGGAGTCCTCGAGCGCGCGTAGGAAGGCGTGCTCGCAGAATGGGTCGTCGGGTGGAACCAGCGCGTCCCAGGCCGCCGCGTCGACCTCCGAGAGCCCTGTGGCGACCCGAAGGGTCAGCCCGGGTTCTCCGCTCGCGCTCAATCCCGTCCCGACAGCGTGGCCCGCAGCTCCTCAAACGTGGTGCGACCCTTTGACGCCTCGACGATCCCCTCCTCCCAGACGGTGGTGAACCCGTCCTCACGTGCGAGCTCTTGGAGGCGTGCTCGTGAGGCCCCGTCGCGGATTGCCTCCCGCAGCGCGGACGTTGGGAAGAGCGCCTCGCTGATGAGCGCACGACCGAGATAGCCGGTGCCGTGGCACTTCGCGCACCCGCGCGCGGCCCGGAACTTGGCCCTCTCCAGGATCTCGCGGGGGAGCGAGAACTCCTCGAGCTCAGCGTGCGAGGGCTCGTAGGCGGCCGCGCAGGTCTCGTGCACCGCTCGGACGAGCCGTTGCGCCACAACCGCCTGCAGCGACGCTGCCAGCTGCCACGGGGGCACGCCCGCGCCCACCAGGAGGTGCAGCGCCTCGGTGGCGCGCGACGCTGTCATGGTGGCGATGACGAGGTGGCCGTCGAGCGCGGCGCGGACGGCTGCACGGGCGGTCTCGCCGTCGATCCCGTCGATCGCGATGACGTCCGGGTTCTGCGCCACCACGGCCTCGAGGACCGCAGGGAGGTCGCTTGGCCGGGCCACAGGCACGGCGAGGGCGCCGGGCGCGGCCACGACCCCGTCTCGACTCACCAGCACCACCTGGCGGGCGGGGTGGTTCACGAAGCGGGCGATCGCGCCGGCGGTGGTGGAGCGCCCGGACTCGCGGGGTCCGACGACCAGGACCAGGCCCTCGAGCGGGCTCAGGGCCTTCGACAGCCGAGCGCGGGTGCGCGTCGGCAGGCCAACGTCCTGCAGCGGGCGGGGCTCGATCTCCACCCGCCTCAGGGTCAGGGCGGTGCCCCACGCTGCTTCGAGCGCGCTGACGCGGAAGCTCAGCTGGCGGGTGGAAGCCCCCGCGGGTCGGGCCACTCGAAGGAGCTGACCGCCACCGTTCTCACTGCTCCCCAGCTGGCGAATCCGCGCCACCAGCGCCGCGTGCAGGCGACGCGGGACCGTGAGCAAGGTGGAGAGCTGGCCGTCAGAGCGCAGTCGAATACGCGCAGCGGTGTCGAACGGCTCCACGTGAATCTCGGTGGCGTCCCGGAGGAGCGCCACCGACAGCACGTGGTCCACGAGCGACACGACCGCAGGTGACTCCGCCTCGACGCTGGCTTCGGCGGGCCGCGTCGCGGGCGACTCCACCACGATCGAGGCCTCCTCGCCGCGGTCCAGCGCCTCCTCCAGCGCCGTCCCCGAGTTGAGCTCTTGCCTCACGAACCGCGCGAAGTCGGACGCCGTGACCACCGCGAGGCGCAGATCGGAGAAGCCCGACGCGAACCGGATCTCCTCCCGCGACAGCGCGTTCTCGGGGTCGACCATGCCCACGAAGAGGCGCTGTCCCTCCACGGCGAGGGGCACCGCCTCCACGCGGCGAATGAGATCCGTGGGCACCAACGCCAGAGCGGCCCGATCGGGCGGATGGGCAGCAAGGTCCACGGCCTCGAGCCCGTGTTGCTCCGCCAGGACCCGTCGCAGCGACTCCTCGGTGGCGAGGCCCGCCTCGAGCACCAGCTCGCCGAGGCGTCTGTGTTCGTCCCGCTGACGGACCAGCAGGCGGTCGAGCGCCTCGCGATCGAGCGCGCCGCCAGCTATCAGGAGTTCACCGAGTTTGGTCTTGGTTGTGTGCACGTTGGGTCGCCTCCGCGACAGGTGGGGGGTCAACTTGGGGCTGGGGGCTGGCGCGGGTGGGGAGCCTACCGCGGCTGGCTCCCCGGACTGGCGCCCGGCCCATCATGAGCTCTGGGTCATCAACAAAAGCAGAGCGGGAGTCCGAACGCCGGTAGGCACAAGGTGCACGGGCTGCCGCAGTAAGGGCCGCCGGGTGTGCACTCCCCGCCGCCGCAGGTGTCCCCCGTGGTGCACTCGTTGCCGTCGTTACAGGGGTCCGTGTTGTTCACGAACACACAACCCGCGACGGCGTCGCAGGTGTCCGTGGTGCACGGGTTCGAGTCCACGCAGACCTTCGCCCCCGAGCCGGTACAGACGCCGGCTAGGCAGGTGTCCGTGGGCGTGCACTGGTTCCCGTCGTCACACGGCCCGCTATTGCTGGGTACCTTGAAGCAGCCGGTGGCGGGGTTGCACTCGTCGGCGGTGCACGGCTCGCCGTCGTCGCAGTTCGTGGCCGCCTGGGGCTCGCATTGGCCGCCCTGGCACTTGTCGCCCGAGGTGCACGCGTTGTTGTCGGTACACGTGTCGCCGTTGTCGGGGAACTTGCAGCCCACGAACGACTCACAGAGGTCGTCGGTGCACGCGTTGCCGTCCGAGCACGAGTGGGAGAGGGTGAAGAGGCACCCGGCCTGGGGATCGCAGCTGTCCACCGTACAGGGGTCGCTGTCGGAGCACGTCTTGGTGCCGCCCGCGACGCACTCACCGCTCTGGCAGAAGTCGGGGGTGGTGCACAGGCTGCCGTCCTCACAGGGGACATGGTTCTCGGGGTAGTAACAGCCGGTCTGGCTGTCGCAGATGTTGTCCGTGCAGGGCTTTCCGTCGTCGCACTGGAGCGGAGACCCGCCCACGCACTCCCCGGCGGAGCAGGCGTCGACCTGCGTGCACACCGAGCCGTCGGAGCACGTGCCGTCGACCGGCGCGAACACGCACTGCGCCGGGAAGCACGCGTCCGTGGTGCACGGATTGCCGTCGCTGCACGGGTTGATCGCGACGTGACCGCACCCTCCGGCGCAGGTGTCCAGGGTGCACTGATTGTCGTCAGTGCACGGGTTGGGGATGCCCGCCTTGCACTTGCCGTCGATGCAGGTGTCGTTCAGTGAGCACGCGTCGCCGTCGTCGCAGGGGCCGGTGAGCTGCGTCTCGTACTCGCAACCGGCGATGGGGTCGCAGGAGTCCGTGGTGCACGCGTTCTTGTCGTTGCAGTCGAGCGCGTCGGCGCCCACGCACGAGCCCGCCGAGCAGACGTCCTTCTGGGTGCACTGGTCGCCGTCGTCGCAGTCGCCGCTCTTCGGCGGGTTCACGCACGAGCCGTCTACCGCGCAGATGTTCTCCGTGCAGGGCTCGAGATCGTCGCAGAGGCCCTCGTCGGTGGCGGAGTCGCAGTCGTTGTCGAGGAGATCGCACACCTCCTGCGCACCCGGATGGACCGTGGCGACCAGCGGGGCGCAATCGCTCGGGTCGGGGATGAAGTCGCCGTCGTCGTCTGCGTCGCACGCGTCGCCCTCCCCATCCCCGTTGGTGTCGGTCTGGGGGCTGTTGGCCGTGGTTGGGCAGTTGTCGATGTCCTGGGCTACGCCGTCTTTGTCGCAGTCGTCGTCCGGGACCCCGTCGCAGTCGTCGTCGAAGCCGTTGCACACCTCTTCGGACGGCGGGAGCGCGTCGCACGCGGTGAGTCCCGCGTCGCCGCAAGACCGCACTCCCGTACAGCTGCCCGACGGCCCGGAGGCGCTACACGCCGTGGAGGCGCCTTGGGCCTTCGCCAGGGAGCTGCAGCTGCACTGGCCGCCGATCGGGCGACACTGCTCGGTGGAGGCGCCGTTACTCAGGCTCACCGTCTCGCAGCTGTACCCAGCCGGGCACTCGCCGGTGCCGCCGCAATAGGCGCCGCAGAAGCTGCCTCGCTCGCCGTACGAGACGCAGCGCGACTCCGTGGACACGTTGTCCTTCGTGCAGTCGCCGTCGGTGTTGCAGGGGTCGCAGAGGTGGGTGAACGGCGACACGCAGATGTACACGACGTCAACGCCACCTCCGCCCTGCACCAGCTTGCAGAGCCAGCCGAAGGGGCAGCTCTCCACACACGCTTCGCTGCACTGGGAGCCCGCGGCGGTTGTGACGCAGTAGCCCGACTCGCAATCCTCGTTGGCGACGCATGGCCAGCCGGTCTTGCCAGGGAGGATCTCGGTGTCCGCCTCGACCGAGGGGAGATCCGCAGCAGCAACGTCGGGTTCCCCCGCGTCGTCCGGCGTCGCGCTCACGTCGATCGCCACGTCGCTCGCGCCCCCAGTGTCCCCCGCGGCTGCGGCATCGAGGACTGTCTCGCCTGCGGCCGACTCGCCGCAGCCCAAGGCGACCAGCGCGAGTACAACGAGAAGTCTGCGCACTCTAGCCTCCGTAACGTGCCCAAGCACTGGGTAGCACGATAACCGATTCGGGCCCCGATTCAGCGCCCCTTCTTCTTCTTCCCACCCTCGATGCGCTTGCCTCTCCGGCGCGCCGCGGGCGCCGGGGAAGCCGCGTCACTCGGCGTGTCCGCAGGGGCGGCGGTGGGCTCATCAGCAGGCGCCACCACTGCGGCGGTGGAGTCTCCAACTTCCGGCGCGTCGGAGGCGGGCGGCGGGGCTTTTGCGACCGGGCCTTCCGACTGTTCCGCCGGCGCCGCCTCTTCCGGGGGCACCGCGTCTTCCAGTGGCGCCGGATCCGGCGCCGCGGCGGACCCCGCGGTCGCATCGGCCTTCGACGGGCCGCCATCCACGCTGGCGTTCCACCCTGCCGTGCCGGGCTCGGGCAGGCTCGACTCGGGAGTGGCGGCCCAGGTCATGGCACGCCTCCGGGGCGGACGGACCTGCCGCTCCGCCAGCAGCGCCGCGGCGGCGGCCAGCTCCTCCGCTGCCGGCTCCCCCACACGACGTAGCACCTCTCCGAGCTGCTCGGTCCCGAGCGCCCAGTCCACCTCGAACCGCGCCTCGCGGAGCAGCGTGAGGCCCTCGCGCATCGAGGCCAGGCCGCCGGCGACGCCCTCCGCGTCCGACGCGAGGTGGCCGGTGCCCACGCGCACCTCGCCGTACGCGACCAAGGCCAACCCCTCGAGCCGCGTGTTCTGCAGCGCCCGCGCCTCCTCGAGCGCCCGGGTGGCGGCCATGAGCGCCACGGTCCCTTCGCCGTGCGCCATTGCGAGCGCCGCGGCGTTCACGAAGACGGCGCACTGGGTGCGGCGATCGCCGGACTGCTCGCAGAGCAGCTCGGCTTCGTGCAGGAGCGACTCGGCCTCCGCGTACCGCTCGCCCTGTATGGCCGACTCCGCCATGTTGGTCATGAGCATGGCGGCCACGTGCCGCGAGCCCAGCTCGCGTGCCACGGCGAGGCACTCGGCCCACGCCTGCTCCGCCCGCGGCACCTCGCCGCGCATCCACCAGACCACGGCGAGGTTGTTCAAGGTCATCGAGATCCCCGCGCGGTCGTCCACCTTGCGGCGGAGCGCGAGCGCGTCGGAGAAGTGCTTCTCGGCGGGCTGGAACTCGAAGCGGTCGAGGAGCACGCAGCCGAGGTAGTGCAGCGTTACGGCGAGACCACGTCCGTCCTTCTGCTGGATCCGGATAGCCCTCGAGCGCTCGTACAGCGCTGTGGCGGCGTCGAGTCGGTTCTCGAGCCATGCGACCTGGCCGAGGTCTTCCAGCGTGTCGGCCACCCCGCGGTCGTCGCTGACCGCGCGATAGAGCTGGAGCGCCTCCTGGAAGTGCGTATTCGCCTCGGCGTACTCGCCGAGCGCGCGGTGGCATCGGCCCAGGCGATTCAAGGCCACGGCGCCCTTCTGCCGGCTCCGGAGCATCCACGCGAGCTGCAGCAGCTCCCGGAGGCGCTCGCGGGCCTCGGCGAAGCGCCCGGTGGCCAGCCCCAGCTCGCCCAGCGCGTAGAGCGTGCTGAGGCGGTCCGTGATGTCCTCCAGCGGCTGCAAGCGAAGCGCTTGCGTGTAGAGCGCCAGGGCCTCCTCGAGGGCCGAGCCGGCCCGCGCTCGACGACCGGCGCCGGCATAGAGCTGCGCGGCGCGGTGAGTCTCGCCCGCCATAGCGTAGTGGTGAGCGATGGTGCTCAGGTGCGCCTCCACGAAGGCAGGCGCCTGCGCCTCGTACCAATGGGCAACGAGGCGATGGAGGCGAGCGCGGACGGGCGCCGGCGACTCGGCGTAGAGATGCTCACGGTCGGACTCGAGGCGAAACCGCCAGGCGTCCTCGCCGGCGATCGACCGGTCGGCGAGCGGCTCGACCACCTCGCGAGCCACCAGTGAGGCCAGCGTCGCCCTCAGGGCGGCGATTCCGCGGTCTCGGCCCAGCTCGTGAGCGGTGCGAGGCGCGGCGTCCAGGCTCTGCCGCTGGGCGGCGACCAGGGCGCCGAGCCAGAAGATGTTCCCGACCACGGCAGCGTGGTGGAGCACGCCGCGCTCGATGGGCTCGAGCGCCGCGAGCCGCGCGCTGGCTACCCCGTCCAAGCTGTCGGGGATAGCGAGGTCGAACGACGCGCCTTCGTCCACCACCCAGAGATTGACCGACCCCGAGTCGGCAGGCGCCGGCCCTATGACAGCCTTCTGATGAAGCCAGCGCACGATCGAGCGCAAGGCGAGAGCGTTTCCACCGGCCCGGTCCACCACCCGCGCGATCAGCGCGGCTGGGTAGTCCACGCCAGCGAGGAGGACCCGCAGGAGCGCCTCGGAGTCGTTGCGGCTGAGGGGCCCGAGCTCGATCTCGTGGCGGTTCTTCCAGCCGGGCGCCGCCAGGCGCAGCTCTGGAGGGCCAACCAAGAGGAACATCACGGGCGAGTGAGCGAGCCCGGTCATGAGGAGGTCCACCAGACCGAGGAGCGGGCCCCCGGCGCGGTGCGCCTCGTCGAGTACGATGAGGAGCGGTCGGTCCTGCGACAGCCGAGCGACCAAGCGCATCAGCGCCTGGGAGGCGCGGGGCACCAGTGTGGCGGCGTCCTCGTCGGCGGCCGCTGGCGCCATCGACAGCTCACGCGGGGCGCCGCCATCGAAGGGCGATCGCTCGACGCGGAAGCCGACGAGGTAAGCGACGAGCTGACCGAGCTCTACCGCCGCGTCCTGTTGCTCCGGCGTATACAGGTCCACGACCTCCGAGACGAAGCGCTCCCCGGTGAGCCAGTCGTCGAGCTCCTGCGGGATCGCGAGGAGGTCGCGCAGAATCCGTCCGAAGGCCCCGTACGGTCGGGTGGGCTCGTCCCGGCAGATCGTCTCGGCCACCGCCAGATCTCGGTCGACCGTGCGCGCCTCGTGCGCTAGGCGCGCCACGAAGGTGCTGGTTCCGACACCCCGCCCCCCGAGCAGGAGGACCGTTCGGGCCGACCACCGCTCGACCACCTGCCGGACGTGATGAACGGCGGTGTCCACCTCGCGCCCGCGCCCGATCAGCGGGTCTACCCGATGGCCCCTCGGGTTCCAAGGGAACACGCTAGCGTCTCTCGGCTCGTGGACGGCCGGCCCTTCGTCTCCGAACACGCTCGCTGCTCGCTTGGGCGAGAGGAGGCACAGGCAGAGCTCGCAGAACTCGAAGCCGGTGACGTTCTGGTGACCGCACTCTGGACAGAACATGGGAGAGCTCCTTAGTCGCGCGGCGCTTTACGCGCAGTCGGCGGCTCCCGCAACAGGAAACTAGACGATGGGCGCGGACGCGTCCCGTGCGATCACGCGAGAGCGCGGCTCCAGCGGGCCCGAAGTGGCGGCGCGAGGTCATGGCCGGCGGTCAGCATGAATGAAATTTCTTGTTCGGGCCGGCTTGACACTGCGCAGGGGGAGCACTTTTGTTCGGCCAGTCGAGACCCGGTCCGCGAGGCTGGCGCCGCGACAAACCGCGATGGACGTGCCGCCATTGCGGAAAGACCATGTAACTACAACAGCATGCAGGCATCGGCATCGCGTCCGGTGTGACTGCGTTTCGAGGAGAACTGCGCTATGTACGCTGCCTACCGTTGCGCCACGCCCGCCGCCCCTGTGTACCGCGCTCGATACGACGTGGCCGAGACAGCGGAGGCGTTCGAGCTCACCATCGATCTGCCGGGCGTCGACTCCGCTGATGTGGACGTCAAGCTAGAGGACGGACGCCTCTCGGTCACCGCGACCCGCTGGCTGGGGCCGGCGGTCGGCGAGGGTGGGACACGCCCGTCCCGGAAGATCAGTCAGTCGTTCACGGTGCCCGACACCGTCGATCCCGTGAAGGTCGCCGCAAGGCTCGACAAGGGTGTGCTCAACCTCACGCTCGGGAAGCGCGACGGGATCACCCCCCGGAGCGTGAAGGTCGAGGTCCACTGAGCATCGCCGCGGGGCCGGGGGGAGGAGAGCCTCCCCTCGGCTTCGTGTCAGGTGGGCCGCCGCGCGCTGTGTGTGCTGTTTGTGGCTCGCTAGGGGTCGGTGGGTTTGTGCTTTTTTCGCGCGAGCCAGTCCAGCCACCCGTGCGCGGCGCCGCCGAGGTCGCGGCCGCTCACGGCGCGAAAGAGCGCAAGGGCCTGCTCCCGTCGGCGGGGGGGAAGCTCATCGAGTCGCGGTGCGAGCACCCGGATCACGTCGAGTTGTCGCCAGGCTACGAACGCCTCGGCGATCACTGCGCTGTCGGCGTCGGGTGCGGACTCGAACCAGCTTGCCAGCCCGAGGACGGCGGCGTCTGGCGAGCGCTCGCGCAGCGCGGAGACGAGTGTGCGCGTGGGCAGGAGCTCGTGCAGGGAGCTTAGGGCCTGCACCGCGTCGGCCGCCGGGAGCCCCGCGGCCGCGAGGTAGCGGATCCAGGGATCGGTGCTCGTCACCAGCTCACCAGCCTTGAGCTTCAGATCGTCACCCGAGAGCGCCTGGACGGCCGCAGCACGCACGAGCGGCTCTTCGTGCTGGAGCAGCAACAGCGCTCGTGGGGCCGTAGGTTTCGCAGTGAGCAACGCCTGGGCTGCCAGCAGCGCATTCGGTCGGGTGAGCCGCTTTGGTGGTGCGCCAACGGGCTCTTCTAGCCAGCGCCGCGTCAGGTCCTCGGGCACCGCGCCGCCGAGCTCCAGCAGCCCCTCCACCAGCGAGACCTCGAGGCCCTCGATGGTGGCCCCCCCGGTCTCGATGGCGGGGCCACGGCCCTCCAGGGTCCCGAGCCACGAGGCGAACGCGCTCGTTATGGGGGCGCGGGCCTCCGCGGTCAGCGTGAAACCCACCCAACGCAGCGCCAGGACCACCCCCTCCAGGGTGTCCAGGCGAGCGTCGTCGCCGACCTCGATCAGCAGCGGGATGGCCACCTCTCCCACTCGGGAGAATCGGAGCGCCGCCCCTTCGCGGACGCCGGATGTCCCGAGGGCGTCTACCCAGCTCTCCATGTCGGTTGACTGGCTCCGGATCTCCAACTTGCGGGCGGCGCGCGCTAGTCGCTCGAGGGTGGCCGGCAGCCCCGGGCACTCCCCCGGGTTCGCGGACGCATTGGACTCCAGCACGAGGCCCACGAAGGCTTTCTGATCGGCGAGCTGTGCGCGCGTGACCGTGAGAGAGTCGTCCTTCGGAAACCGCAACTTCAAGCCGTCGACGGCGTGGCCGAGCGAGTGAAGTAGGGGGATGAGCGCCCTCACCTGTGCCGGCAGGAGGTCGGGGACCGGGGTGGGGATCAGGTCGCCCGCGAAGTTGCGCGCCTGCCGGGAGTCCAGCGCGAACGCTCTGTGTGGCGCGAGCGGGTCGGTGCTGGCCCCGTGCGGAGGTGCAGTCAACGCCACCACCACGCTTTCGACGTCCGGTGGACCCCCGGCCACAGCCCCAGCCAGATCGGCTAGCTGGGTCACGTCGCCGCGGTCGTCCAGCACCAGGTGCGCCCAGCGACGGCGCGCCAGGAGATCTCGTGCGCAGCGCTCCGCGGTGCCGCCGATACAGCCCACCAGCAAGAGCTGAGTGATCGGCGGTGAGGCCTCGGCCGGAGGGCCACCCTCCACGGGGCTCGCCTGTCGGCGCGGGGGCATGAGCTGCGCCGCCGACGGGCCGCTCCCGCGCTCGCGAAGCTCCTCGTGGATGAACTGGAGGTCCACGCGGACCGGGAACTCCGTTGGGTGCCTCTGGGCGCCGCGGACCAGGGTGCCGATCGGAGCGCCGGCGCTGCGGAACCGGTTGTCCCATTGATTGGCCTCGTCGTGTGCCTGCCGGCTCTCGGGCGCGGCGTCCGACACGAGGTGCCAGAGCGCCCCGGCCCGCAGCGCGTCGCCACCACTGGCCGCGCGCCGGGCGAGTCCACGAGTCTCGTCGACCGAGGTCATGCCCAGCGGCAGGACCCGCTCGGAAGCCACAGGGATGGCCATCGGCCAGCTGGAGCCGTCCCCGTCCTCGGGGCCGCGCAGCTCTCGCGTCCAACGCATGGCGCCTGCCTGCACCTCTACCGGCACGACGCCGCCGGGGGTGAGCGCGGCGGCGACGTCGAGCACCTCGAAGTCTTGGCGGAGTCCTTCGACTGCGGTTCGCCATCCCTCCAGCTCGACCCGCGCGCGCTCAGCGGCTGCTGCCGGCGAGGTGGGTAGGAGCGCCGCCGCGGGCGGAGCCACCACCTGGACCAGCCCGCCGGAGGTCGTGATCAGCGAGGTGAGCGCTGCGTGGGCCGCGCCGGACTCGCCGAAGAGCAGGAGGCGCGGCATCACCTCGTACGCCGCGGCGCGCGACTGAACCCCCGAGGCGAGCCGCTCGAGGACGCTGCGCCGGCGAACGGCCGTGTCCACCCCATCGCTGAGGAGCGTGAGGACGTGGGTGGCCGGGAGCTCTCGCTCTCCCCGGAAAGTGAGCATCGCGTCGAGAAGGCCCTGATACAGCGCCACCTCGGGCTCCGGACTGTCTTCCGAGCGTGTCGGGAGCGTCCGCGCCGCGGGGATGAGGAGCCCCGGGTCGCTCGTGAACGGCGAGAGGAGCCGGAAGCCCTCGCCGTCGATCACCCCCAGCCCGAAGCGATCGGCCATGACCTCGCTCGAGGTCAGACCTGGGAGCGCGGCCAGCTGTCGCTCGGTGGTGGGGCTACCGGTGAGGATCACGAGGTGAGCGACGCCCTCGTTGGCTTGTCGCCGCGTGCGCCGCGTGGCCTGCACGATCTTCCCGTCGACGCGGACGACGACCTCCCCCTTCGAGGCGGGCACGATCAGCCGCAGGCGCGCGCTGGGTGCGGGAGAAACGTCGGGCTGCGACTCTGGCTTCGCCTCCGGCTGCGGCGCGGGCTGTACTGTCCCGGGACCCTCGGGTCGCCTCGGAGGAGCGACGGGTGCTGCAGGCGGGGTCCAGGCCGAATCCTGGCGCGGCGTCGTGTCGCACGCCGCCGCTACGAGGAGCGCGAGGACGAGGCGGGCGCTCAAGCGGCTTCGACGAGCGCCGCGACCCCTTGGCCAACGCCCACGCAGAGGGCAGCCAGGCCCATGCGCTGTCCGTCTCGCCGTAGGCCGTGGACCAGGGTAGCGATGAGCCGCGCCCCGCTCGAGCCAAGCGGGTGACCGAGCGCGATCGCGCCGCCCGTTGGGTTGACGCGCTCCGGGTCGAGCTCGAGGTCCCTGATGCACGCCAGCGACTGCGCGGCGAAGGCC
>SXGT01587587.1_pt1 | contig 19804 bp, 18 predicted proteins | sample 3176221 | NCBI WGS metagenome assembly SXGT01 (sample SAMN11356862, study PRJNA531348) | freshwater metagenome | isolation source: freshwater sample F1-120 | place: China: Fuxian Lake, Yuxi | collected 2017-12-25
AAGGATCCGACAAAGGTCGACCGTTCTGGCGCCTACGCCGCCCGATATGTCGCCAAGAATGTCGTTGCAGCCGGTCTCGCAGATCGGTTCGAGGTACAGCTGGCGTATGCGATTGGTGTGGCGGATCCGGTTTCCATCAGTTTCGAAACCTTCGGAACCGAGCATGTTGACGAAGAGGTGATCGAGGGACTGATCCGGCGCCATTTCAATCTGACGCCCGCCGGGATCATTGAGAGGCTCGATCTCCGCCGACCGATCTACCGCAAAACCGCCGCCTATGGCCATTTTGGAAGGCGAGGCGGTGACGACTTCCCATGGGAGCGGACCGATGTTGCCGCGACCTTGGCAGTAGATGCCGGTCTCCCGATGCCTGCGGCGGTACCATCGTACTGAGACCGACTGGATCAAGTCCCCTCAAATCGCTTTGCGGCGTGTGGCGGAGGCAGTTGCTTGTCGGTCAGTTTGGGATGATCACCGAGCGCCGGCTGTTGGTGGGGCGCGCAAAGTGGTGTAACCCGGTTTCAGGAGTGACGAGGAGGCTGCCATGCGTATCCTGATAACCGGCGTGGGCGGTTTCGCCGGAAGCCACCTTTCCGACCACTGCCTGGCACGTTCCGATACTGAGGTCTTCGGACTTGTCCGCTCCTCTTCCCGTCCTGGCTACGCCCCGCGCACCTCTGAGAGGTTCCGGTTAATCGAGGCGGATGTCCGGAACGCAGGTGCTGTCGACCGGGCAATCCAAGCCGCCAAGCCAGAGATAGTGTTTCATTTGGCCGGGCAGGCATTTGTCCCGGCGTCGTTCGATGATCCTGCGGGAACGTTGCTGGACAACGCCGTTGGTCAGCTGAACGTCATCCGCGCAATCCTGCGACACGCGCCGACATCCCGCTTGCTTGTCGTGGGGTCGTGCCTTGAGTATGGTCTGGTCCGGTCTGACGAAAACCCGGTCGATGAGAACGTGATGCTTCGCCCGGCTGATCCCTACGCGGTCAGCAAGGTGACCCAAGACCTGTTGGGGTATCAGTACTTCGCGTCCAACGATCTACAGGCAATCCGGGTCCGGCCGTTCAATCACACCGGTCCACGCCAGCGCGATGACTTTGTGGCTAGCCGGTTCGCGAAGCAGATAGCTGAAATCGAGGCAAACCAACGTATCCCTGAGCTTCTGGTTGGCAATCTGTCGGCGGTCCGGGACTTCACGGACGTGCGTGACATGTCCCGTGCGTACTTCCTAGCAGCAACCCGTGGAGTGCCCGGAGAGGTTTACAACATTGGTTCTGGTGTGGGTCGACGCGTTGACGAAATCCTACGCACCCTCTCGGCGTTCAGCCAGGTCTACTTCACCATCCGCGAAGATGCGACACGGCTTCGTCCTCCTGACGTACCTTCCCTGGTCTGCAATGCCACCAAGTTCCGGGCACAGACCGGTTGGGAGCCGTTGATACCGTTCGAACGGACCATGAACGACTTGTTGAACTATTGGCGTTCCGAGATTTCGGGTGTACAGATCGAAAACTTGGCACTTGGGGTTGGTGAGAACCCGTTTCCCGAGGTGATCACTCTCCAGCCGTCGCCAGCCGAAGTTGGCATTGTCAGGCAGGGAGACTAGTCGTACATCCGGCCGTCAAGGGCGCTCACACTCCTAGCAATGCACATGCCGTGGACGGGCGCCTGAACCGGACGTTCGTGGTAACTCGCCTTGGGTGGCTGTGGCTTTGCTTAGTTGGTTCCGTGAGACTTCACGTATTCCAAGGCCAAGGCAACCGTCTTGATCTGCTGGGCAGCTTCATCAGGGATTTCAACCCCGTAGTTGTCCTCGAACGCCATAATCAGCTCAACGAGGTCAAGCGAATCTGCCTTGAGGTCATCAATGAAAGATGCCTCTGGCACAACTTTTTCCTTATCAACCTTCAGGGTATCGGCGATGATGTCGCGCAACCGTTCGAAGGTAATGTCGTCGCTCATAGAGTTCCTCATGGCCTTCCGTGCCGTGTGGCAGGATTTGGCGTCGGTGCACCGAACACCGCCCCCGAGTATACGACCGGTCGCAGTCGGCCGACCCACGAGTTCCTGCGTCAATGGGAAGCGCGGTTTGGAAATCGCGGCCGCCACTTTCGGATGATCCACACAGTGCGTGCCGATTGTTTGACACTTCGAAGCACGGTTGCTACGGTCAGCGCGTCGGACACGTCATCCGATACTCGCGGCTTCACACACCGCAGGGGTCGGTGGGTGAAGGGTGGCAGGGGTGGCCATTTCCGGGGTGGCAGTGGGTGGGATTTCGCACCGCCGCTTGTGCGCGGTGTCTTTGATCCCATCTGTAACGTCTCGGCCTCGCGTGCGTCATGCACCGGCGTCTGTGGAGCGTCGGCAGTAGGGGGGACTATGGCGGACGCAGGCATCGACCGCGCCAGCGTAATCGGCCCCGTGGCACCCAGCCACGACCACCTGATCGATGTCGACCCACTGCTTGGGGTTGCGCGGGGCATAGAGACATCGGTTGGATCCCCAGTTCTTCGGGAAACTGATGTTCGCAGCATGTCCTTCGACGTCAGACCAGCTCGTCTCTCTGCCTTCGACCCGGAAGTCGATCAACTTGGGCCAACCGAAATGGATCTGGCTGCATCGCTTGCCCAGTCCGAACAGGCTTCCCTGACACCTCCGGTGCTCATTCCGGGTGACGAAACCGAGAGTGATGATGCTGTCCGGCTGTACTTGCGTGAGATTGGACGCGTGCCGCTTCTGAATGCGCAAATGGAGGTTCAGCTCGCCAAAGCAATCGAGCGAGGGCGACTTGCTGTCGAGGCACTCGCCGACCCGAAGGGGGCACGGGACCATCGACGTGCCTTGCGTGAGGACGCCGTCGCTGGGGAGCGGGCGCGGGACTACATGATCGAAGCGAACCTGCGACTGGTCGTGAGCATTGCAAAGAAATATGCCGGCCGGGGAATGTCGCTGCTCGACCTCATCGAAGAGGGAAACCTCGGGTTGATGAAGGCAGTCGAGAAGTTCGACCACGAACGTGGGTTCAAGTTCTCGACTTACGCGACCTGGTGGATCCGTCAGGCGATCAGTCGTGCCATCGCTGATCAGTCACGGACGATTCGGTTGCCGGTGCACATTGTTGAAAAGCTCACCAAGCTTCGGAACGTGATGCCTCGTCTGGAACAGGAACTCGGGCGAGCTCCGAACCTTGACGAGATTGCCGAAGCTGCGGGCATGTCCTCCGAACGGGTTCACGAGATCATGATTGCCTGTAGAGGGACACTCTCATTGGAGACGCCGATCGGCGACGACGGGGAAGCGTCCCTGGGTGATTTCGTGGCTGACCGCGATATCGAGGATCCAGTTGACACGGCGGCCCGGAACATTCTTCGGACGGAAGTGCACGGCATCCTTTCCGAACTCAGTGACCGCGAGAGACGCATCCTTGAACTGCGGTATGGTCTTGGCCGGCGCGAACCCTTGACGTTGCAGGAGATTGGCGTCGAAGTGGGCCTTACACGTGAACGTGTCCGGCAGATCGAATGTGAAGCCCTCGACAAGTTGCGTCTGGCCGTGCGCAGTCAGAGCCTTCGCGGGCTTCTTGTCTGAACTGCGCCCGTCAAGCCGCACTGGCGCATCGTGCGGGTTATTAGCAAGCGCATCACGTTGCCTGACGTTTTCATGATGAGATCCTTGCAATGACTGGCGATTCGTTGAGTACAGCGTCAGGCCGGGCCATGCCGGCCGTAGCCCACCGTCAGGCAGGCCTCTTTGGCGCGGACGATCAGACCGGACCAGTGTCGGGTGACGACCCCAACTCCTTGTCAGTCACCAGCGTGATCAACCGGCGTGACTTGCCACTGGCGTCGCGGATGCGCCCCCGGACCTTGCAGCAGGTGGTTGGGCAGACACATCTCGTCGGTCCCGGTCGCCCGCTACGAATTGCGGTGGAACGAGACCAGGTCCGGTCGATGTTGCTTTGGGGGCCTCCGGGGACTGGGAAGACCTCACTGGCGCACGTGATAGGCGCATCGACGAATGCCCACGTTGCCGTCCTGTCTGGCGTGAGCGACGGGGTTGGTCAGTTGCGGCGCGTTGTCGCAACGGCGTCCGAACGTCGTCGTGCCGGACAACGCACCATCCTGCTCATCGATGAGATCCACCGTTGGTCGAAGTCTCAACAGGACGCGTTGCTGCCACACGTCGAAGACGGCTCGATCATCCTCGTTGGCACAACGACCGAGAACCCATCGTTTGATGTGATCGCTCCGCTCCGCTCACGGATGCGCCTGCATGAGCTGCGGCCACTCACCAATCTCGAGATCGAGTCATTGATCGTTCGTGCGGTTACCGATCCCATCGACGGCTTTGGGCTCGGTCAAGAGGTGTTGGCCGCTGATGCAATGCGCGCACTGGTCGTGCTTGCTTCCGGTGACGCCCGCCTCGCCCTGACGTCACTGGAATCCACAGTTGAGATGGTGAGGGATGCAAGTGGGCAAATCCCGGACACCATCACTGCCGCGCATGTTGGTGCGGCGACGACACGGCGACAGGTGCGGTACGACCGCGATGGTGACGACCATTACGACACAATCTCCGCCTTCATCAAGAGTGTTCGTGGTTCCGATCCGGATGCGGCCGTGTTCTACCTCGCAAAGATGATCCGGGCGGGTGAGGATCCAACTTTCATTGCCCGACGGCTGATGATCCTGGCGAGCGAGGACATCGGAAACGCCGAACCACAGGCGCTTGTCGTCGCGACCTCGGCCGCTATCGCCATCGAACGCATTGGCATGCCCGAAGGTGGATACGCACTTGCTCAAGCGACGACCTATCTTGCATCCGTTCCCAAGAGCAACCGATCGGCAACGAGTCTTTGGGCGGCGCACGCGGCCATCGACGGGGGAGCGAACGTGGAGGTGCCTCCACACCTCAGGGATGGTCACGGACCACCCCGGGTACCGGCTGGAAGCCGTGGCTCGTACTCAAACCCACATGACCATGACGGCGCGTTCGTCGAACAGCAATACCTACCCGATGGGGTCGGCGGTGGCTTCTACGAGCCGAGTGACCGCGGCGTCGAAGCCCGATTGCGCGCGCAGTTGGAGGGTCTCCGTGTTCCCGCTTCACCCGGCATAGACTGACCGGGTCTGGCAACTATTGACGTTTGCGCTATTGACGCCTATTATCGCGGACAGGCCGGGTCGGCTACGCGTCGTCCCGCCCGGAGAGTGCTTGGCGCACGATGTTCGCATCGAATTTGTGTCATGGAGACAATCCGGGGCGGAAGCACACGTCGTGCGGGACCGATTGACATTGGCGAGGACCCGCACTGTGCGGGATCGGACACCTTCTAAGGAGGATTGCAGGTGGTAGCCGAGAGATCAGTAATGCAGACCCGTGAAGATGGGTTTTCGCGCCGGACACTCTGGCGTCGCTCCGCGACTGGTGCGGTCGTGGCCGGAGCATTCGTTGCTGGCAGCCCCGCCTCGTTGGCGTTCGCCGCGCCGTCGAGCCAGACGGACGCGACCACGCTGCGGTTGAATGCGGGTAGCGAACCAGACACCATCGATCCCCAGAAGGCATCGTTCGTCGGTGAAATCGACAAGATCATGCGCGTGTTCCGAAACCTGCTTCAGTTTGACAAGACAAGTACCTTGGTTCCGGACCAGGCGGCGGGGATGCCGGTCGCTTCTGACGGGGGCAAGACGCTGACTTTCACCCTGAAGACTGGCCTGATGTACTCCGACGGCAAGCCACTCACCGCGAAGGACTTTGAATACGGGTGGAAGCGGCACCTCGACCCGGCGGTTGCGGGTGACTATGCGTCCCTTGGCTACATACTCAAGGGTGCCGAGGCGTACAACACCGCCGACCTCAAGAAGACGTCGGCAGACGACCTGAAAAAACTGCGCGACGCCGTTGGGGTGAGGGCCCTTAACGACACCACCATCGAATTCAACCTGACCGACCCGGCACCGTGGTTCATGTCGGTGCTCGCCACCTGGTGCGGATTGCCTTCCAGGGAAGAGTTGGTCACCAAGGGTGGTGAGACGTGGACGGAACCCGCGACCTACGTTGGGAACGGCCCGTACATCCTCACCCAGTGGGAACATCAGAACCGGATGCAGTTCAAGGCGAACGCCAAGTTCCACACCGGAGCCCCGCCAATCGAGACCGTCGACTACGCGATGATCAACGAACCGGCAGTGGCGTTTGCGGCGTACCTGAACAACGAGCTCGACGCGTCCGGCGTGCAGCGCGAGGACAAGGCCCGTGTCGACAATGATCCGGTGCTCTCCAAGGAGTTCCACCAGTACGCGGGTAGTTGTACCATTTATGTTGGTTTCAATAACATCGTGAAGCCTTTCGACAATCCCCAGGTCCGTCAGGCGCTTTCGGCGGCGGTGGACCGAGGCGGGTTTGTGAAAAACATCCTTGGTGGTCAAGGTATTCCCGCACGTCAGTTCCTCCCACCGGGTTTCCCGGGCCATTTCGAGTACGAGCTTGAGGAACAGGTCTACAACCCGGCACTGGCGCAGAGGTTGCTCGCGGACGCTGGCTACCCGTTTGCCAAGGGTTTCCCGCAGGTCAAACTTTCGTACAGCTCAAACGCGCGAAACAAGGCGCGAATGGAAGCCTTGGCGGATAGCGTGCGCAAGGTCCTCTGGATCGATATCGTGCTTGATCCGATTGAGTCCCGAGCCTACACCGCCCTTCTGAAGAAGCAGGAAACGACGCCGCCGATGTTCGTTGCCGGCTGGTGTCAGGACTACCCAGATCCGCAGAACTGGTACAGCCTCGTTTTCACATCGTCCTCCTCGATCGACCACACTGCGTGGAAGAACAAGGAGTACGACCGCCTTTGCGATCTTGGGGACAAGGACCCAGACCCGAAGAAGCGGACCGACTACTACCGTCAGGCGGCTCAGTTGCTGCTCGCTGAGACCCCTGTCGCTTTCTTCTACCACAGCGTTGCGTGGACATTGGTCAAGGCGCGTGTCAAGGGGTACCGTGAGGATCCGCTTGAGTACTTCCTTGGCGAACACGACCTCTACAATCTCAAACTAGGCAGCTAGCAATCGTTGCGCTGCGGTGGATCGTCCGATTTGGGCCACCCACTTGCTGTCGGCCGGATCATCATGGTCCGGCCGTACTTTTTCCTAGGCCCGTGTCAGTCAGGAACCGGGGCGGAAGGTCCGGCGGCGGGAACCTCACGGATTTGCAGTTCAACCGGACCGACCTTCCCGCGGAGCCACGCGATGCCCTCTCGGGCAGCGTGACCCGCCAGCCCAAGCCTGCCGAACACCGCCTTGTCGAGGCCGGTCTTGCCTGCGGTCGCCTGCGAAGCCAGCCAGACAACCGTTTGGGCCGGAACTTCTGGGTCCGTCCCGATCAGACGCAGCACCACACGTAGTGCCCGGAGTTTGGCGCCGAACCCGGCGATTGCCTCGGTCTCGGTCATGAAGTCGGTCCGCATTAGACCCGGGTTGAATGCGTGGATGCCAACACCCGTGGCGCGATACTCAGATGCAAGCGCGAGTGTGAATGCGCGGACCCATGCCTTGCTTGCCCCATACGTTGCCAGGTATGGGACGACCTGACGGTCCCCACGGCCCAGGATGTTGATCAGCCTTCCCTGTCCACGGGGTACAAGATGTCGAAGGGCGACCAAGCTTCCGTGATACGTTCCGAGGATATTCGTGTGGATCACGCCGGTGAATAAGCGAGGATCCAGGGCCATCGAAGGGCCGTATGGCGCGGTGATGCCTGCGTTGTTCACCCAAATGTTCAGGTGGCCTTGCCAATCGTTGGCAGCAGTGCCAAGTGCCTCGACTTGGGCGAGGTCGGCGACGTCGACGACCATGCCTCGAACACGCGCCGGATCTCCGCAGGCGGCGCCGAGGGCCATCACGGTCTCGTTTACCGCCGTCTCCCGGCGGGAAGCAATCATCACCGAAGCACCTGTGTCGACGAATGCACGTGCAATGGCCAGACCAAGGCCCTTGGTTGCGCCCGTGACCACGGCAACTTGTCCGGAAAGAATGTTGCTGGCCCGGAACGCCGCTGTGCCCGGCGCGACGCCACGATCCGTCATTGCGATGCCCCCTGTTGGGTCCAGTTAGGTGGATGGTAGCCACTGGCATGCCCGGCCAACCGATGGGTTCGTAGTGGAAGCAATGACTTTTGCCGGGTACCCTCAGGCGTTGCGTGCGGCCGTGGGTAAGGTGCGGTCACGCCCGTACGACCGATCGCGAAGGAGAGGCAACGAATGGTCGCGTTGCAGGGATCCGGTTCTGACGAGGGGTCCGGGGGGGTTGTGAACGTCTCACCGGTTTCTGGGCAAGGGTCTGACACGTTCGGCAATCTGGTGATCTTTGCGGGCGTACTGTTCAGTGCTGTCTTCACCGGCCTGATCTGGCTTGCGAGTGACCGCTTAGCGGCGATCACGCACCTGCCAGACCAAGGAGCGTCGTGGTACTTCTGGATCCTTCCCGAACCGACTTTCTGGTCGCGCACCACAGCTTGGGGGTTTTACGCCGCGCACCAGATTGCCCAGTGGGCTCTCATCTACCACGCGCAGGTTCGTGTGCGGAGATATACCCGAGGATTGCATCCGGTCAACATCGCGGCGCTTGGGATCAATGCCGGGTTCATTGTCCTGCATTTTTTTCAGACCCACGTCTGGTACGACGGGCTGGCCCAGGATGTCTCAATCTGGAGTGCATTGGGTTCCGTGGCCATTCTCCTGATCTGGGTCCTGCTGATGGAGAACAATCGTCGGGGCCTTTTCTTCGCCAAGCCATTGCCCTTCTCTCGACGGCTTATCCAATTTGCCCGCAAGTACCACGGGTATTACTTTTCGTGGGCCATCGTGTACACCTTTTGGTATCACCCGATGGAAGCGACTAGCGGGCACCTGATCGGGTTCTTCTACATATTCTTGCTTATGGTGCAGGGCAGCCTGTTCCTGACCCGGATGCATGTGAACCGGTGGTGGATGGTGGTCCTTGAGGTGATGGTGCTCGTCCACGGTGCCATCGTCGCCTACTGGCAGGATGCCGGGATATGGCCGATGTTCGCGTTCGGGTTTGCCACGATGTTCATCGTGACCCAGATGCACGGCCTTGGCTTGTCTCGCATTGCCAGGGCCGGCATCGGCGGCGCCTACATCGCTGCGTTGGCGCTCGTTTACGCCGACCGGGGTCTCCCCCAGTTGAACGAGGTAGTGCGGATCCCGATGATCGACTACCTTGGCGTGGTGCTACTGGCGGGGCTTCTTTGGGTCGTGATGAAGTTTGCGACCCGGACACAATCGGACGCGTTGGACACTGCATCCGGAACGGCCTGGCGCGCGTGACCCTGTAATGTCTGGTAGCAGGGTGCGCCTTGCATTTTCGTGGAGTGTGCTTCGATGCTGCAATTTGTCGTTCGGCGGACCCTCTGGATCATTCCTGTCCTGATCACGATCTCGCTGATCACGTTCGTAATGATGAAGTCGACGCCGGGCGGGCCTTTCGATGTGACGTCAAGTGGGCGGGACATGCCCAAGGAGACCCAGGAACTCCTGATGCGGCGCTACCACCTGAACGAACCGGACTGGAAGCAATACTTGATCTACATTGGCGCATGGCCGACCGGTAACGACGCCTCGGGGGCACCGATCTTCAAGGGCGTCCTGCAGGGAGACCTTGGACCTTCCTACCAGTACAAGGGGCGTGGAGTGACGGACATCATCTTCGCGCCGCCTTCAGTTGGCGGTTCGAGGTGGGAAAGTCGTTTCGGGCGAACTGCCACCCTGGGGATATTCGGGTTCATATTCGGCGTGGCGTTGGGATTGCCGTTGGGCATCCTTGCGGCCGTACGTCACAACACGTGGATCGATTACTTCAGTCTCTTCGTCTCAACCCTGTTCGTTTCGACCCCCGGATTTGTACTGGCAATCTTCCTGATGATCATCTTCGGTCTGTGGCTGAAGTGGTTGCCAATCGCGGCGCGTACCTGGAACACGTGGCAACCGTGGTTGCTCCCCTCGTTTTGCCTGGGTGTTGGGTTGTCGGCATTCATCGCACGCCTCACGCGCGCCACGATGCTTGAAGTGTTGCGTCAGGACTACATCCGCACCGCGCGTGCAAAGGGCTTGTCCCAGAATCTCGTTCTCATTCGTCATGCACTTCGAAACTCGATGATCCCGGTCGCGACGGTACTCGGACCCGCACTGGCTGGTCTGGTGACCGGGAGTTTCTTCATCGAGTCGATGTTCAGTTTTCCTGGGATGGGACGCATGTTCGTCCAGGCAATCGGGCAGCGCGACTACTCGGTCATCCTAGGGACGACGCTTTTGTACGCAGGTTTGATCGCGGTTGCGAACCTCACTGTTGACATCGTGTATGCCTGGCTTGATCCGCGCATTTCGTACAAGTAGGCAAATGTGCGCCCACGCACAACCAATCTGATCCTGCCGGGGTGCAAATGACATTTCTGATGGGAACCGCGCGGAGATGACACAGTCGGTCGCAGGCAGGCAAGCACTATCTCCACGGGCGTCGGCAGCCACGCTTGGAATGAGGGTTACCAAGCCTCGTGGGCTTTGGTCGGATGCGTGGGAACGGTTGATCAAGAACCGGATGGCGGTTGCGGGGCTTGGAACGATCTGTTTCTTCGCGTTGATCGCGATATTTGCCCCATTGGTCTCGCCATATTCAATGAATGACCAGTATCACGAGAAGGTCTACTTGGGACCGGTCTGGCAGACCGGGGATTGGTCGTTCATTCTCGGCACGGACGCCGTCGGGCGCGATGAACTCAGCCGCCTTATCTGGGGTTCGCGCATCTCGCTGATTGTCGGGTTTGTCCCCGTCGCAATCCGCCTACTGCTCGGTGGTGTGATCGGTATCGTTTCTGGGTTCATCGGTGGTCGGGTTGACAACCTGCTCATGCGGATCGCCGACGTCTTCTACGCCATTCCCGACATTCTCTTCGCGATCATCATGGCTGCAGCATACCGAGACACATGGTTCGGTCAGCAGATGGGTGGTCTGCTACTGCTTTTCAGCGCACTCGCAATATTTGGATGGGAGGGTCTGGCCCGTCTCATCCGTGGACAGGTGCTCTCCCTCAAGCAGAAAGAGTTCATCGAGGCGGCGAGGACCCTCGGTGCCACCGATGCGCGGATCATGTGGAAACACATCGTCCCGAACACGCTTGCCCCGGTGATCGTCTCACTTGCCTTTGGGGTCCCCTCGGCGATCATTGGAGAAGCCGGCCTCTCCTTCATCGGACTGGGGGTGCGTCCGCCCACAGCATCTTGGGGAAACATGCTGCAGGACGGGCTGTCTTCGATCTACAGTCAGACCACCTTGATCGTTGCGCCGGCACTCTGTGTCGCACTTCTGTTGCTGGCATTCACGTTTCTGGGCGACGGTCTCCGCGATGCCCTTGACCCTCGCATGAAGCAGTAGTTCCGGGTGGGCGAGCAACAGCCCTTGAACCTTGTACAGTTCCACGATCACATGCGACTTTACGCAGGCACGACGCAAGGTGTGTTCAAGGTCAATGCCGACAACGGCATCGTGACGAGACTGGGCCCTCTCGACACAAGCGTGGAGAAAGTGGCGGTTCAAGGGGACACGATCCTCGCAGCGATCACGCCCGACTACGGCACGCTGATGCGCGGGGCGTTGCATCCTTCCCAAGGGCGCGGGGTAATGCGCTCGACCGATGCTGGCCGTCACTGGGTGCCGTGCGGTGGCGTATTGGAGGATGCACAGGTCACGGCGCTCGCTTGGGGCGCGGGAAGCTTCATCGCAGGCACCGACCCTGCATCGATCTTGCACAGTTACGACCTCGGCGCCACGTGGGCTGAAGGCACGCCACTGTCGGGATTGCCCGGGGCGTCACGGTGGGGTTTTCCGCGACCTCCCCACACCGCGCATGTCATGACGATTGTCCCTCACCCCACCCATTCCATGGTCTTGTACGCCGGGATCGAGGTTGGTGGAGTGGTCATGTCGTCCGATGGTGGGTGCAACTGGCACGAGATTGGCGCGACGGATCCCACCGCAACAGTTCACCCTGCCGTCCATGGCCTGGCAGTCTGTCCCGGTGCACCGCATGTCGTCTACGCGGCGACGCCCGATGGGGTTTTCCTGTCCGAGACCGCAGGGGCAACCTGGGTGGCCCGGTCAAGCACCCTTGACCCTCTATATTGCCGTCCGATCACTGTTCACCAGACTGACCCGGACATCGCAATCACCGTCGCAACCCTCGGGGCGAGTGGTTTCTTTCGACGTGAAGCCCATCGGACCGGCGCCAGGGTGATGCGCACCGTCGACCGGGGAGACAACTGGTTGCCAGTGCAGGGCCTCCCCGAACACTTCCAACCGACCCCGGCGCTTGTTGCGGATCCGTTGATGCCCGGACGGTTCTTCCTTCCGCTTTTTTCCGGGGAGCTGTATGTCTCGACCGATGATGGTGCGACGTGGGAACTCCTTGTCGAGGGCATTCCCACAATCCTCGGGATGATCGCTGCATGATGCCAAGACCCCACCAGCGATGCGCTTGACGTTCCTTGGGACCGGAACCAGCCACGGCGTTCCGATGATTGGGTGCCAGTGCGACGTCTGTACATCTCCTGATCCGAAGAACCATCGGCTTCGCACCAGCCTGCTGATCCAGCATGATGGCACCAACGTGGTGATCGACACGGGACCGGAGTTTCGCTTGCAGGTCCTGCGCGCGCGTCTCCACCGGCTGGATGCCGTATTGCTGACCCACGCGCACAGCGATCACATCATGGGTCTCGATGACGTCCGCGCATTCAACATGCGCCAAGGAACATCGATGCCGGTCTACGGGTCCGTTGCCACGCTTGGGGAAGTACGGCACCGTTTCAGTTACGCGTTTGCTGATGGCCCGGAAGGTGGAGGCAAGCCGAAAATCGAACTGTGCCCGGTTGATGGTGTGTTCACCCACGGTTCGCTTCGGATCACGCCATTTGACGTGAGGCATGGACGGGATACAGACATCGTCACGGCATTCCGGGTCACCGCACTCGATAGCGGTCCATCATTCGCCTACGTGACCGACACGAATGGCATTCCATCCAAGACAATGGACGGATTGCGGAGACTTGACCTGCTGATCCTTGATGCCCTGAGCCCAAACCAGTCTCCCACCCATTTTTCCTTGTCGGAGGCCGTTTCGGTCGCTCAGGAACTTGGCGCAACCCGGACCCTGTTCACGCACATGTCGCACGCACTCGAGCACAATCGAACGAACGCTTTGCTGCCTGCGACATTTGCTCTTGCATACGACACGCAGGTCATTGAACTTGACTGATTGACCGGCACCGCCAAGGTGGGTTCGACTACCGACAGTCGACGGCTTGGCTCGACGTTACCTGACGCACTTTCGGAGGATGCGGGCGACTTCCGTCGTCGATGTACCCGGCACGTACAAGGTGCGCCCGGGCGCGGTGCCCTTGGCCAAACTCCGACCGACCAGATTGATCGTTGAGGTCGACCCGAACTCCGTTCGACCAAGCGGCGCCTTGCCTTGACGGATATCGTAGCGCCGGAAACTCTTCCATCCCCATGTTGTGCCGTTGTTCATTGCCACGCCGTTGGTCGTGAATACATATCTGAGGGGGAGCATGAGGATTGCGACCATGGCTGCCACGCCGGCTGGCTGGGTGCCCGGCAGGAACCACTGGTCCTCCGTGCCCGGCAGGCTGCCAAGTACGATGTAGAGCAGCAGGATGATGCCCTGAGTGCGGTGGACCAGTAGGCGCTGCGTCCAAGTGAGGCGTACCTCGAGCAGGATTTCGCCCGGCCGCTTGGGGGCAAACGGTAGCCACGCCTTCATGAGCATGAATGACAACAGGAAACTGACGAAACTGCTGCCGATCAGGGGTTGCCAGTCTGTCTCCATTCGGTGTCGCCTGATTATAATCGGGAAGAGCCGGCCGTTTCCGCCGATCTTTCGCCTGGCCGGGCACATGGGGAACCACGACTATGGCCGGCCACAGCAAATGGGCTCAGATCAAGCGCCAGAAGGGCGCGAACGACACCAAGCGTGGGCAAATCTTCACCAAGCTTGCCCGTGAGATCACCATCGCTACCCGTCAAGGTGGTGGCGATCCGGACGCAAACTTCCGGCTCCGGCTTGCAGTCCAGCGCGCCCGTGGCATGAACATGCCAGCCGACAACATCAACCGGGCGATTGCCCGTGCAACGGGTACGGGTGATGACGCCACCTCGCTTGATGAGGTCATATACGAGGGATATGGCGCTGGTGGCGTCGCGATTTTTGTGGAAGTGCTGACCGATAACCGCAATCGAACCGTCGCCGAACTTCGGAACGTGTTCACACGGGGTGGCGGCAACCTTGGTGAGACCGGTTCAGTGGGCTGGATTTTTGAACCGCGTGGCCTTCTGGTGGTGCCGACCAATGGCGCGGACGTCGATGAACTCACTCTCGGGGCAATCGATGCCGGAGCGGTCGATGTGAATGCGGATATGACGTCGGTGGAAATCTATACCGAAGTTGATCAACTCGAGGCTGTCCGCAAAGTCCTTGAGGCAGGTGGGCTGACGATTGATACTGCCGACCGGGTATTCGTTCCCAAGACCCAGGTAACGCTGGATGTCGAGAAGACCAAGCAAGTGCTTCGGATGGTCGAACGCCTTGAGGATCTTGACGATGTGCAGAACGTCTACAGCAACATCTGCCTGACGCCGGATTTGCTTGCGACACTGGCGGCCTAGCGAGATGTGTGCGCCGTTGTGGTGACCGGGTCGCGCCTTGACGAACTCACTGCCCGCGCGCGGCGAACAATCGCGGCGACGCGCGACGCAGGTCCGATTGCTGAACCGGTGCGCCACGTTCCGGCTAAGGCTGGTGCGCGCGGCCCCGTGTCGCCAACCGAGGCTGGTGATGCGGTCGTTATCGGCTTCGATCCCGGAATTGCGACCACCGGCTATGGCGTGGTCTCGGGTTCGTCGCGTGGTGACGGGAAGTATGTTGCTTGCACGCATGGCGTCATCGAGACGACGGCGGAGACACCGACGCCTGAACGGCTTGCATGCATCCATGACAGGGTGTCGCTTCTTCTTCGCCACCATAAGCCCTCCGCGGCGGCGGTTGAGAAACTATTCTTTGGGCGGAATGCGCCAACCGCGATGGCGGTCGGTCAGGCACGCGGTGTGATCCTTCTGGCCCTCGCCCAGGCGCGGGTACCGGTTGTCGAATACACCCCGCTTGAAGTCAAGAGTGCGCTGGCTGGGTTTGGTCGCGCGCCGAAGGCGCAGATGCAACGCATGATCCAGGTGTTGCTTGAACTCGATGCCATTCCTCGGCCGGACGATGCGGCCGATGGGCTCGCGCTTGCACTGACCCACTTGCGCCTCGCCGCCGGTCGCTTGGCGCGTGCCGGTGCGTCGGCGGACATGTAGGTCCTCTCCAGTACCATCCCGCCATGCTTGTCTCGCTCCGGGGTACCGTCGGCCACACCGCACCGGGCGTTGCCGTGATAGAAGTTGGCGGTGTCGGTTTCCGGGTGCTGATCCCGGCATCCACGGCGGCTACCCTGCCCGCGGTCGGAAGCACTGCAAAGTTGCTCACCCATCTTGTAGTGCGCGAGGATGCATTAATCCTGTACGGATTTGCGACCTCGGCCGAGATTGACCTGTTCGAACGTCTGCTTGCCGTCAACAAACTCGGCCCGGCAAAGGCGCTTGCACTTCTTTCGGGCTCAACGCCGGCGGCCTTGCGTGCCGACATCGTGCGTGGGAACGCGACGGCATTGATGCGGATACCGGGTATCGGTCGGACGTTAGCAGCCCAGATCATCCTCGACCTCAAGGAGAAACTCGGGCCTGTTTCCGACGACCCTGAGACGACCGAGGACGCCGATCTCTTGACGTGGCTTCAAGCGATGGGTTTCTCGGCGGCGCAGGCGCAGACCGCGGTCAAGCGTTTGCCCGAGGCGACACGGGGCGAGCCGCTTGAAGACCGTGTGCGTGTTGCGCTGTCGATTCTTCGTCCAGATTGACCCGTCGTCGTTCGCCAAATCTGGGCGTGGGAGTGTGGGCATTCGACGGAGACACGCTTGAAATGCGAACATTTGACCGAGATGGCCTCGGCGTGGGCGTCTTGGTGCCTGTATGCCTGCGCACGTCCGTTGCACGATTGATTGACACTCCCTTGTCTATTTTTGTCACGGTGTCACGATGACCAACGAAACCCCTCCCCTGCGGATTGTCAGTGCGAAGGGTGACGATGATGACGATTCGTTGCGACCCCGACGCCTTGCCGAATACGTCGGTCAGGAGAACATCAAGGACCAGTTGTCGATTGCGATTGCGGCGTCGCGCGCACGTGGCGACGCCCTTGATCACGTCCTGCTTCATGGTCCGCCGGGCTTGGGAAAGACGACCCTTTCGCGGATCATTGCGGCTGAGCTTGGCGTGCAGATCAAGACGACGTCCGGACCGGCTGTCGAGCATCAGGGTGCGCTTGCAAGCCTCCTCACCCAACTTGGGACGCGTGACGTCGTATTCGTCGATGAGATCCACCGCCTCAACCGCCTTGTCGAGGAGTCCTTGTATCCGGCGATGGAGGATTACGTCCTCGACATCGTGTCGGGGCGCGGTGCGATGTCATCGGTGTTGCGCCTGCCGCTCAAACGGTTCACCCTGATCGGCGCGACGACCCGGGCGGCCCTCTTGACTGCGCCGTTGCGCGACCGGTTCGGCCTCCAGTTTCGACTGGAGTTCTACGATCTGGAGTCGATCCGAAAACTGTTGGTCCGGGCGGCCCGGGTGATGAAGATTGCGATTGAAGATACCGGGGCATCCGAGATTGCCCGGCGATCACGGCGCACCCCCCGCGTAGCCCTGCGCCTCCTGCGACGGGTGCGCGACTACGCACAGGTCATGGCCGACGGCGTGATCACGTTGAGTGTTGCGCGTGACGCCCTCGATGCCCTTGGGGTTGATCATGAGGGGCTGGACGATCTGGATCGCCAACTGCTGACGCTTCTCCTAACGCGATTCAAGGGTGGTCCGGCGGGATTGGAGACGCTGGCGGCGACCGTTGGTGAGGAAGCGGACACGCTTCAGGATGTGTACGAGCCGTACCTGATTCAGCAAGGGTATTTGCAGCGCACGCCTCGTGGACGCATTGCGACGGAGATGGCAGCGGCGCATCTGGGCATCCCGCACCCCGGGGCTGCAACTGGCGGATCCGAGGCACCCGCCCAACCCCGGCTATGGTGAAGGAAGAGCCGTCGGCGTCGCCCCCTGGGTTCGGGCACGATGCAGGTCCCTTAACCGCTTTCGAATTTTCACGTCCGCACTCGGATCTCCAGACCGGCGACTTCGACTTCGACTTGCCGGCCGACCTGATCGCGCAGACGCCGCTTGAACCGCGTGACGCGACGCGACTGCTTGTCATCGACAAGGGGTCCGGGTCGGTTGCTCACCATTCGTTCCGTGACATCCCTGCCCTGCTTGATCCGGGCGATGTGCTTGTAGTGAACGACAGCCGGGTTCTTGCCGGGCGCATCCACGCGCTTCGGGCGACCGGTGGCCGGGTCGAGTTTCTCCTCCTGCGTCCACTTGCCAATTCCTCATCGGGGGTGTCCGATGAGACGACGACTGGGCGTGAGTGGTCGGTCTGGTGGGAGTCGCTAGTCCGTCCGGCGAACCGCACCCGTCCCGGGATGCAACTGGAAGTCATGGGCGCGGTGTCGTCGGGTGAGGGTCCGGTCACCGTTGAGGTGGGTGAACGAACGGCTTCCGGTGGTGTTCTGATCCGGTTCGATTCGTCGGTGGACCGTGTCCTGCACCGGTTCGGCGAGATGCCTCTGCCACCGTACATCCGTAGCCGGCTTGCTGATGCGTCCCGGTACCAAACCGTGTATGCCCGGCGTACGGGGTCTGCAGCTGCGCCGACGGCGGGCCTGCACTTCACCGAGGAACTACTGCGCGCGGTGCGCGACCGTGGCGTGAGGGTCGTGCCGGTCACCCTGCACGTTGGTGCCGATACGTTCCGTCCGGTTCGGGCCGACCGTATTGCCGACCACGGAATGCACGCGGAGTACGCGATCGTGCCCGACGCCACTGCCGTTGCCATCGGCGAAGCGAGGCGGAATGGGCGTCGGGTGGTCGCCGTCGGGACCACGTCGGTGCGCACACTGGAGACGTGGGTGCGTGCCCTCGGTGGTGTGCGGGCCAATCTGCCCGAGGCCGGATGGCAAGGCTGGACCAGGCTATTCCTGTACCCGGGGGTCGACTTCCAGGTTGTCGATGCCCTTTTGACCAATTTCCATGTCCCGCGCTCGACGTTGCTGATGCTTGTGTCGGCCTTCGCTGGTTCAGTGGTGGTTCGCGAGGCGTATGCGACCGCGATTGGGGCGCGGTACCGGTTCTACTCGTTCGGCGATGCCTGCTTCTTCCGGTGACGCCCGTGGCGCGCGTTTAGGCATGGTGGAGAACATTTGTTCTATACTCATGGTATGACCTCCCCGACACCATTGCGACTGGAGGCCGGTGCCAGTGAATCGCATCTGGACCACGGGCGATGGAACGGGGGCGAAGCCCATACGGATCAGGGGCAATCTGGTGGAGTGGAGGATTCTGGCAACCCGCACGAGGCCTTGGCACGGGTCCTCGACGATGTCCGTCAACGTTGGGGGGCGTCGAGTCTGGTTTATCTTGATGCCCGCAAACCTGATGCCAGTGCGTCCGTGGCGACACCGAACCTCCTTCGACCAACTCCCGGCACCGGCGACACCGCCGATGCACGTTCTGCCCTGCCGGCGTGGTGGCCGGGTGCGACGACGCGTGACGGTCGCGCATTGACCGTGCCTCCCGTACTCGAGGTTTCGGGGCAGGTCGGTGGTGGACGCCTGACCTTCGCGCTTGCGTGGGCCGGTGCCCTGCGACCGACCCTTCTGGCGCTGGTCGACATCCCGGGTGATCACGGCGGCCGGATCTTCCCACCATCGTTGCAGATGGCTGGACTTTCCCTGCCCACACAAGTGATCGTCGTGCGACCACCTCCCGGACCGACGCCTCGCGAGACGACTCGGGCGGTGCTTGATGCCCTCTTCATCATGCTTCGCAGTGAAGCATTTGATGCAATCGTCTGCCCATTGCCCGAAGGCGCCCGGGTTGGTCTTGCGGCGGCCAGCACCATTGCCTCCCTGACGGCACGTACTGGCACCGCACTTCTGGTCCTTGCCGGACCGGAACGCGCCCACGGAAGGACGTCATCGTGGACTGGCGACTTCACGGCACGGACTAGTGTCCTTGGGCCGGCGGCGAGTTACCGGCTGGTCCTTGGAGATCACCATTGGGAGTGGCGCGATGGTGAGATTGGTGGCCTGACCCTGCGCGTGCAGACCCTCCGGGCGCGTGGCGTCCCATCGGCAACCCTTGCGCCGGATCTTGACCGGCCATCCGGAGGTGAGGCGCAAGTGGATCAGGGGCGACGGGGAGGAAGCGAAGCGAATTCATATCAGGGGCGACGGGGAGGAGGCGAAGCGAATTCATATCAAGGGCGACGGGGAGGGGTCGAAGATCCGTTGGCGGTCCACACCCTCGTCTTTCGCCTGCACCGTCCCGCGCGTGATGGTGCCCTTCCGGGTGGTGGCGGTGGGATCGCGTCGGGGGCGTGGATCCTGCACTCGGCGATGCCCGACACCGACGTGTCCGGCCGGGTTCGCGCCACGCCGCCGGTTACAGGCAGTACCGGAGGGGTCGCCGTCGGATAGTCACTGGCCTCACCACAACGTCCCGGATCACGCACCGCA
>SXGT01635660.1_pt1 | contig 19803 bp, 16 predicted proteins | sample 3176221 | NCBI WGS metagenome assembly SXGT01 (sample SAMN11356862, study PRJNA531348) | freshwater metagenome | isolation source: freshwater sample F1-120 | place: China: Fuxian Lake, Yuxi | collected 2017-12-25
TAAAACTAAATCCGTGGAAGAGTATGACGCCTTGATGTTCATCATCAAAGTCCCCTCAACATCCTCGCGCCGGGCATCGGCGAGATCATCGGCGGAAGCCAGCGCGAAGAGCGGCTGGACCGGCTCGATCAGCGCCTCGCGGAGATGGGGCTCCCTAAGGAGGACTACTGGTGGGATCGCGATCTGCGGCGCTACGGCACCGTCCCGCACGCGGGCTTCGGCCTCGGCTTCGAGCGCGCCATCCTGTACGCCACGGGCATGGACAACATCCGCGACGTCATCCCGTTTCCACGCGCGCCGCGGTCCGCTGAGGTCTGATCGCGCCCGAGACCGTCGACCTCTTCTTGGATGCGCTCAAGGTCGAGCGCAACGCGTCGGTGCACACGCTCGCGGCGTATGGTCGCGACGTGCGCCGATTCATGGCGTGGCTGGGCGACGCCCCCGAGCCCACGCCGGCGGTCATTGAGCAGTACGCCCTTCACCTCGGACACGCCGGCCTCGAGCCGCGGTCGGTGAGTCGCGCGCTCTCGGCCCTCCGCACCTTCTTCAAGTTCCTGCGGCAGGAGGGCGAGACCGACGTCGACCCGGTCGCGCCCGTGCGCCGTGGCCGCCTTGGCCTGCGGCTCCCGAACGTCCTCACCATCGCCGAGGTCGGCCAGCTGCTTGCGGCCATTCCCACGCTCGACCCGCGCGACCTGCGCGACCGCGCGATGCTCGAGCTCGCCTACGCCGCCGGGCTCCGCGTCTCCGAGTTGGTCGGGCTGCGCCTGCCCGAGCTCAACCTCAAGCGCGGCTTCGTCGCCACCATCGGCAAGGGTGACAAGCAGCGCCTCGTGCCCATCGGACAGGCCGCGCTGATGACCCTGGGCACGTGGCTCGACCGAGGACGGCCCGCGCTCGTCAACCCGAAGCGCCGCCCGACGGACGCGGTGTTCTTGTCAGAGCGCGGCGCCGCGCTCACGCGCCAGGGCTTCTGGAAGCGTCTGAAACAGTGGGCGCTCGTGGCGGAGCTTACCAAGCGCGTGACGCCGCATACCCTGCGTCACTCGTTTGCGACGCATCTGCTCCAGGGCGGGGCCGATCTGCGGACGGTCCAAGTGCTGTTGGGCCACGCCGATATCGGGACCACCCAGATCTACACGCACCTCGACAAGCGCGAGCTCCGGCGGGTCTACGACGCGTGCCATCCGAGGGCGTGAGCCCCTCAAAACACGTCGACGAACGCCAGTCCCTCGCAGGGGCCCACGTCGACCGCGATTGTCCGGCGTGCCTTTGCGATCTCCAGCACGTACTCCTCCAGGCCATACTCGGGCTCAGCGCGCACGAAGCGCACCGTGGCGTCGGCTCCCGCGGCGATCGGACAGGGCTGAAGCGTGGTGGAGCGCCCACTTTGGTGCGTCACGCGCGTCAGGACGATCTGGACGGACGCGGGCGCCATGTGTGCCGTGACCGTCATGTGATCGGTGGCCGGGGCATTGACGAAGGCGCGTCCGGCGACCAGCGTGTGCGTGACCGTAACGGCGGGCTCATAGGTGAGCACGTGCAGCTCCTGTCCGGCAATCCGCGCCGGCCGATCACTCAGGATGCGCATGGCCGTGACGCTCTCGCCGACGCGGCGAAACGCGACGTGCACGGGAGCGCTCTCCGCAGGGGCCGCGCCGGCATGCCGGTAGACGTACGTCGCATTCGCATCCTCGTTGCGACACACGCGCCCGTGCAGTCGAGCGTCGGCATCGGCCGGTGCCAGGCCACCGGGCCCGAACGCGAGCGAGGCGACGGTTCGGAGCGCGAGCAGGCCGCATGGATCGTGGCGGGCCGGATGCGGGTGCTCCAGGCGCACAAGACCGTTGGCCAAGATGGCCGTGGCTCCGACGACGAGCGCCACGTCGAGCAACCAGGTCGTGGGAAGCCGTTGCCTCAGCGCGTCGAGCCCGCGCGCGGCCAGGATCAGAAGCGCAAAGGCCGTCACTTGCATGTAGCGCCCCGCGAGCTGCGTTGAGAGCAGCAGCGCTTGAAGTGGGAGGCCGAGCAGCACGTTGGCGACCAACAGTCGCTCGAACGGGAGCCGGCGCCGGAGACCGACGATGCTCCCGGTGACGCTGAGTCCGAGCAGGACGATGGCCAGCTCCGGGCGCGGGAAGGGGCCCGACAGCACCTCGAGCGGCGGGAAGTCGCTCCAGCCTGGGTAGACCGACCACGCTACGGCGCGGAGCAGCGTGCCCAGAGGCAACACACGCAGGGCACCGGCCCCCTCGCCGACCTGGCCCGTCACGTCGGCGGTGACCGCGACGAGTCCGAGCATCAGCGGGACGCTAGTCATCGCCGCCGCGAGCGCCGCGCGCGGGAGCGTCCCGTGAGGTAGCTCCTGACGCCGCGCGAGGAGCACCACCAGCGCCAAGACGGGAAGTACCGCCATCGTGACGTGAAGCTGACAGGCCAGGGTGGCCACGACGACGAGGCCAACACCGGTGCGCGACGTGGGCTGTTCCGCGCTCAACGCCCGCCACGCGAGACCGTAGAATGCGAACACGGCCAGGGGCACGAGGCTCGGGTGCCACGCGAGCTGCTGCCCTTGGTACCAGAGGCCCGTCGCCACGAGCACGCTGGTCGTGACGACCGCCACCGACGGAGCTACGAGCCGCCACAGGAGCCTGAACGCCAGCGCGACCGCGAGTCCACCCAATCCCACGACGAACAGTTGGGCCCACAGCGGATCACGTCCGACGAGCGTCGGGAGCGCGAAGACCACGTTAGTCAGGGGACCGAGGGTCAAGGACGTTGGGTGGACCTGCGGCCCCGTGAGCGGAAAGCCGCTCCCGGTCGCGATCTCTGTGGCGCGACCGAGGTCGCGCGCGATGTCTTTGTTGAAGCCCGCGAGCTCCAAGTTGACCGCGCCGTAGATGAGCAGCTCCGCAGTCACCATCGCGGCGCAAATGGTTGGAAACCAACGCCGAGTCGTATCTCCGGAGGCCGGCACCCGAAGAAGCTAGCCGCCCTGCGTCCAGGAGCGCAAGCGGGTCGTCATCAATCGGCCGGTGCGGAGCGGCCAGCGCGCGACGGGGGGTCGTCACCCGTGAGCTCAGAGACCGAGCCGCCGTGCGCAAGGTCTTCGAGCCAGTGGGTCAGCCGGGCCGGATCAATGCAGGCCTCGAGTCGCGCTGAAACGCTACCCGAGGGGGACTCGCCGCGCGCTGCCAACACCACCTGGATTGCTTCGCGGAGCGCCGCGACTCGCCCCTCCTGTCGCCCTTCCTTGCGACCCTGACGGATGAATTCACGCGCAAAGTCGCTCTTGAATTTGTAGTTCGCGATATCGATCACGTGGTCCTCCAACAGGGCGCGCGCGGCGACCGGAAGCGCGGCGCGAATCGTGTCAAAGTATATCCGTTGCCGGTCTTCGTCGTCCACGAGCTCGAGCGCGCTCGTCGCGGCGAGGGCCATCAACGCACCGTCCGGGGTCTTGGCGTCAGCAAGCGCCGACAGCACCGCCAGCTCGACGTCGCGTGCGGCATCCTCCCGGCGCGTGGTCCGCGGGAACTGGTGTTTCGTTGACAGCCGTCCGCGCGCCCCTACAGTCGCGGCTCATGTGGGATCCCCGCCAGTCGGACGTGCCGCTGCTCTCTTCGCGCCAGGCCGAGCGACCCCGCACGGCGCTCGCGCACTGGCTGCGGGGCGAGGACGCTGACGCCCCCGCGCATGCCCCTGACGCGCACACGCACCCCTGGTACCAGGTGCTGTGGCTGACGGGTGTCGACTACTTTTCCACGCTCGGCTACCAGCCCGGAATCGCGCTGCTGGCCGCTGGCGCCATCGCGCCCATCGCCACGGGCATCCTCGTCCTCGTGACGCTCTTTGGCGCGCTCCCGGTCTACGCTGCCGTCGCGAAGCGGTCCTACGCGGGGCAGGGTTCGATCGCGATGATCGAGAATCTGCTGTCGGGTTGGCGCGGTACCGTCGTGGTCCTCGTATTGATCGGCTTTGCCGCCACCGATTTCGTGATTACGATGACCCTCTCGGCGGCGGACGCAGCGCAGCACGCGATCGAGAATCCGCTGTTGCACGACCTCATCGGCGAGCACCGGATGGGCCTCACCATCGGCCTGCTCCTCCTGCTGTCGGCTGTCTTCCTCAAGGGCTTTGCCGAGGCCATCGGCATCGCCGCGCTCGTGGCCGTGCCCTACATCCTCTTGAACCTCGTGGTCTTGGGACACGGCATCTGGACGCTCGTGACGCACCCCCACTACCTCGCACAGTGGACGGGCGCCCTCGGCCACACCGGGAGTACGATGCACCTCGTCCTCGCGGGGCTGCTCGTGTTTCCCAAGCTCGCCTTGGGAATGAGCGGCTTCGAGACCGGCGTCTCGGTCATGCCGCTCGTCCGCGGCTCACCCGATGACGCAGCACACGGAGTCCCCGCAGGACGCATCGCCAACACCCGCCGCATGCTCGTCGCCGCGGCGGCCATCATGAGCGTGTTGTTGCTCCTGTCGAGCGTGGTCACGGCCACGCTGGTCCCCGAGTCCGCCTACCACGAGGGCGGCTCTGCAGCGGGGCGCGCACTGGCGTGGCTTGCGCACGAGCACCTCGGGCACGCGTTCGGCTCCGTCTACGACGCCTTCACCATCGCGATTCTCTGGTTCGCCGGTGCCTCCGCCATGGCCGGGCTGCTCGCCCTCATCCCGCGATACCTGCCGCGTCTCGGCATGGCCCCGAATTGGGTGGCCCATCGTCGTCCGCTGGTGCTCGTCCTGACCGTTATCGCCGTCATTGTCACCGTCATCTTCAAAGCGGACGTCGAGGCCCAGGGCGGCGCGTACGCGACCGGGGTCCTCGTGCTGATGCAATCGGCGGCGATTGCCGTGGCCATCTCGCTCTGGCGCGAAGCCCGAGCAGATCCGGAGACTGCGAGACGCACTCGGCTCGCGAGCGGCTACTTCTGGGTCGTGGCCGCCGTCTTTACTTATACACTTGTCGACAATGTCATCGTCCGCCCCGATGGTGTCTTCATTGCCAGCGGTTTCATCCTCCTCGTCGTCTTTGTCGGGGCCCTGAGCCGCACGCGCCGCGCGACCGAGCTGCGGGTCGCCCATGTCCGCCTCAGCGACGACGAGTCGCTCGCCCTTTGGCAGGAGATCGTCGGTAAGAAGGTCAACCTCGTGCCCCTCAAGCACTCCGATCCCGATGGCCGCGTCCGCAAGGGTCACGAGCTTCGCAGGCACTACCGTGTCGACGGTCCGCTGGCCTTCATCCACGTGACCCTGCTCGACAACCGGAGCGAGTTCCTCGCGCCGCTGTCCCTCACGGTGCGGCGAGTCGGCAAGCATGACTACGCCATCGAGGTGACCGGCGCGATCGCCATCGCCAACACTGTGGCCTACGTCAGCGAGCTCATCGACCCCATCAGCATTTTCCTGGGCCTCACGTTGCGCGATCCCATGACCCAGAGCCTCCGCTTCGTCCTCTGGGGCGAGGGCGAGACCGGGCTCATGGTCTACAAGATCCTCCAGCGCTACTGGGAGTGGACTCCCGAGGATGACATGAGGCCGTACATTTTTCTCATGTCCGAGTGACGCTACCGCGTGAAGCGGACTCGGATGGGCGGGCTCTCGGCGCGGACCGGCTCGCCTGAGGCGTTGAGGGCCGGCTCGTAGCCGCGCTCCTTGGCGCACGCGACGGCCGCACCGGCAAAGCCGTAGCCCGGATCGCCCGCGGCGCGTGCGCTGACGACCTGGCCCTCCGCGTCCACCGTGACACGAACGATGACGGTCTGTGCGTCGATCTGGGCCTCGTCGGCCTCGTCCGGCCAGGGGCAGCGCCAGTCGTCGGCGTCCGCCAGCCGCACGGGTCGCGACTGGTCGGTCGCCTTCGGCGGAGCCTCTGGCTTGCGTTCGGGGGGCGGTTCAGGCGGCGGCTGCGGCACTGGCGGGACGGGCAGCGGACCCGGCAGCGGCGCCTCACCGGGCTCCTCGCCATTGCCGCCGGTCTGCGTCGCTCCTCCCGGAGCGTGCGCGGCGTCGCCCGTCGGCATCGTGCTCCCCGTGAAGTCCAAGGGCGTCGGTCGTGCGCTCGTGACGACGCGGCTGGCCTTGGCCGGCGCGGCGACCGGTGCCGCGGGCTCCGGGGCTGCCGGGGTCGCAGCAGCCTCCACAGGACGCACCGGTAGCGGCGGCGGGGCTGTCGGCTCGCGGACGCGCGGCGGCGGTGCCAGCCGCGGCGTGATGGTCTCGACCGAGGCCTCCGTGCGCCGAGTCACCGGACCCGGTCCACGAGGTCGCTCCACCGGCGGGTGTAGCGCGAGCCAGGCCGCTCCGAAAGCGACGACGAGGCCGCTCGCTGCGGCCCCGATACCCAGTCGGCGCCCATGGCCGCGATCCGGCCGGCCGAAGACGACCTCGACGAGCGTGGGTTCGGTCGCCAGTCGTGCCATGCCTACCGGCCTCCGTCGCGCACGGCGCCAAAGGCGATGTGCTCCACGCCCGCGCCTTGGAGGACGTCGATCACGCGCATGACGTCGCGATGCGAGACCGCGCCGTCGGCCTGAATCAGCGCGCGCATCTCCGGATCGCGGCGCGCGGCGTCGCGCGCTTCGGCCAGCAGGGCGGCGTCGCTGGCGATCGGCGCCCCGTTCAACGTGCGTGGCCCTTCGGCTGGCAGCACGATGGAGAACACCAGCGCCGTATCGCGTGCCTTGGCCGCGTGTGGAAGCTCCAGGTGCACCGCGGGGGTCACGAGGATGCGCGCGGTGACGATGAAGATCACCAAGAGAACCAGGACGATGTCAACAAACGGCGTCACGTTTATGCCGGTAATCGGCCCGTCACTCGGGATCGGCGCGGCCATTCCGTGACTCCTTGTGACCATGAAGGTGGGCGAGGACCAGGTTCGTGAGCACCTCCGCGCTGGCCAGCATCGACGCCATGCGCCGGTAGAAGACGTTGTAGGCAACCACCGCCGGCAGCGCGACCAGCAGGCCGACCGCGGTCGTGACGAGCGCCTCGGCGATCGACGACATCACGGCCTGCGACGTGGCATGCGCCGCCTCGTGTACCGAGGGGTCTCCCGCATCCTCGCCCAGGTGCTCGAAGGCCTGAATGACCCCAATCACGGTGCCGAAGAGGCCCACGAACGGCGCGTTGTTGCCGAGAGTCCCGAGGAAGATGAGCCAGCGCTCGAGCAGCGTCCGCTCGTAGGCGACGGCGCTCGCGACGGCGCGCTCCACGGCCTGCGGTCCGCGGTCTGCGAGCTTCAAGCCGGCCGCCGCGATTGCGGCTGCCACCGCGCGGGATTGGCCGAGCTCCTTCAAGGCGCCGTCGCGATCCCCGGCATCCAGCCGCTGCTCGAGCGCCTGTGCGAGGCCGCGCAGGTTGCCCTCTCGCGACCGATAGAACAGCCAGCGCTCGACGACGATGCACAGCGCGATCGCTGCGAGCGCGAACAGGAGCCACAGGACCCACGTCGCCCCCGTGGTGACGAGGAGCTGCTTCAGTGTCTCGACCGTACTCACCGCGCGCTCCTCCTCATCGCCACTCGAACTGAGGCGCACACGCGCCGGTGATCCCGAAGACCAGCGCCGAGTGCGCCGGCGTACCCTTGACCAACGCCACCGGCGTGCTCGTCGTGGCCAGTGCCTCCAGGGCCGCCCAGTCGAGAGAGCGAAGGCACGGCGCGGGATCGAAGCGCACGTGCAGGCCCTTGACCTGCGCGAGATCGACAGGCGTCGTCGCGCCGTGGACCGAACGCGCGCCTTGGTACTGTGGCTTGACGTCAATGTCTGCGATCACGTGAAACGTGTTCGCGCCGCGCGTCGCGGTGACTCGGAACCGCGCTGAGCGGCCGAGCGTCGCGTCCGCCGAGAGCCGGGCGGTCGGCTCGGTGCCGTGCCAGCTGATACCGAGGTCGTACATCACCGAACGCGCCGTCAAGGGCATCGCGGAGAGGCTCCCGGCGACCCGCTCGGTCGCGTCACGTCCATCGACGGTCACGACCGCCAACGACTCGGCGACGGCGACCGGACACAGGTCCGGGGACGCTGCCGTGCTGGCGCAGAACCAGAACGGACCCGCAGACAGGCTCGCCTCGGTCACCACGAGGGTGTGGTCTCCCGCCGTGAGCGCCGTCGTGCCGCTCCCGACGACCATGATGGGGAGCGCGAATGGCTCCTGCCCGGTCGAACAGCCGAGCGCGGCGAGTGCGACGATCGCGGCGCGCGCAGTCAGCACGGCAAGCACGAGTCCCCTCATAACGCGATTCCCAGCGAAACGGCCCACGTAAAGGGCGCCCCGGCGGCCGTGTGCCGGGCTGGCAGCAGCGACGGGGCCTGCCCAGGCTGCCACGTGGACGCATACGTATACTCGGCGGTGGCATAGCGTTGATCGGCGACGTTCTGCAGATCGGCTCCGAGCGTGAGCCAGCGCCAGCGCAGGCTCACCGAGACGTCCAACAGCGCGATGTGGTCACCGCTCTGTCCAAAGGGCAACGGGCGCGGAGCGCGGTAGCTCAAGCCGACCCCCAGGCGCCCGATCACCGGGTGCCCGCCCATGCGCCAGAGGGGGCCATCGACGCTGGCATCGACCCGGAGGACGACCGGCGGCACATACGGGAGGCGCTGGCCGGAGACGAACGGCGGCGTCGGGTTCTCCGGCGTGGCTGGCGGAGGCTCGGTCAGGGTCGCATCGACATAGGTCACCGAGGCGGCAAGCAACGCCCACCGCACGGGCCGCCACTGACTCGTCAGCACCGCGCCGACACGCCGCGTGGGGCCGATGCGCTCGGCTGTGCCCGTACTCGGATCGAAGGCGAGGTCGGTCGACAGCCAGGTCGCAAACGCCGCCGCGCTGAGCACGAGGCGGTCGTCGCCGAGCGGCCGAAAGCGCAACCCCGCATCGAGGCCGCGCACCTTGGCAAAGGGCGCCGACTCGCCCTCCTCCAGGGTGCGCGCTTGCGGCGAGCGATAGCCCTCACCATACGCGATCGTCGCGTCGAGCCAGCGCAGCGGCTTGGCCTCGACCGAGACGCGCGGTCCCCACGCGATGCCGAAGGCCGACCGTGCAAAGCCCGGCAGGTGCGTGGCCTTGGCGAAGGCGCCGGGCCGATTGCCGAGCTTGTCATCGACGTCGAAGAACAGCCCATCGACGCGCAGCCCACCGCGGAGGACAAAGTACTTCGAGAGCCGCCAGTCCAGATCGCCGTAGAGCCCGATGTCGCCGCTGCGACTGGCGGCGTCGACGCTGCGATCCCAGATCTCGTTCTGCGGAGCGAGCAATACGTTTTCGGCCTGCTCGATGAAGTCCGTTCGAAACGTGAGCCCCACCTCGAAGGTGCCTTGCGCCCAGCTTGCCGGCTCGAAGCGACGGGTCCGATACGAGAATCGGCCACCGAGCGCGACGTCGCGGTGCTCCTGGCCCAGGAGATCGCCGCGTCCGACCCACTCCGGCGTGTCCACGGAGCGGCGCGTGTAGCCTGTGTAGTTGCTTTGGCCGCGGAACGTCGAGAACAGCAGCCAGAAGCCAAAGCCGACGCGCGAGCCGTCATGCGCGGCGCGCTCCAGCGTGACGCCCACCTGGGCGCGGCTCGAGAGCGCGTTCTGCCCGGTGGCGGTCGGCTGGTCGTAGCTATCGAGGAAGCCGACGCGCCCCGCGGCCACGTCGTCGCGGCGGAGCACGCCGGCAAGGTTGGCGCGGGCCCCGTGGCCGGCCAGATGGACGACGCCGCGAAAGCCGCCCGCCGTGTCGAAGCCGTACTGCGCAAACGCGGAGCTCGCGAGCGAGCCGCGATTCTGGCCGAAGCCGTCGCTGCGCCGAAAGACGACTGCGCCAAACGTGTCGTCGGCCTCCCGCTCCGGGGCCCAGAGCACCAGCTGTCGGAAGGTGTTGTAGGCCCCATAGCTCGACCCGAGCCGGACGCCCCGTTCGCTGACTCCCAAATCGAAGTCGACGGTGCCCGCGACTGCGAAGTCGCCCTGGCGCGGATCGAAGACGCCCTCGGTGACCCGGACCTGCCGAATCGTCTCGGGGATGATGAAGTTGAGGTCCGCGTAGCCTTGGCCGTGGATGTGCGACGGCAGGTTGATGGGCACGCCATTCAGGGTGAACTCGAGGTCCTGCCCGTGCTCGGCGTCGAAGCCGCGCAGCGTCACGGCATGCGCGACGGCGTCGCCTTCCGGTCGGCTGACCGTGAGCCCCGGGGCAGACTCGAGGACGTCTGCGGCCGAGTGCCGCGGGATGGTGGTGAACATGCCGCGATCGAGGACGTAGTCGCTCGTCGCGCGTGGCGGAGGCCGTCGTACGCCCCGGATGGTGACGTCGATGACGCCCTCGTCATTGCCGCTCGGCAGACCCTCTGGCGCTGCGCGCTCCACGGAGCGAGGTGCGCCGTCCTCGACGGGGCGGCGGGCCACGAGCTCGCTCGTGCGCGCGAAGAAGAACGGGACCTTGACCAAGCTCGGCATGGGCTTGCCCTTCAGAGTCGCCGGTCGAAAGCGCCACCGCCGGAGCGCCGCCTCCGCCGCCGAGTCGAGCATGTCTCCGCCAGACTCGACGACCTCAACCGCGACCACCCGACCCGCGGCGTCCACGTTCGCCTTCAGCCACACGGTCACCGGGCTCGAGAGCGTGACTGTCGCCGGTAGCTCTGCGGCGACGCGTTCGAGCGCCTCGGGCGGCGTCGACTCCGGCGGCGTCACAGCGCGCGCTGAGTGCGACTGGGCGAGCACCGCGGTCGCCATGACCGCGCGTGCGATGTGATCCCTACAACGAAACATGGGCTCCCCGTACTGACGCATGCACGACGCCGCCAACGGCGGTCGTGCGTGACTGAACGCACCGCGGCGCGGGCGTTCCATATCAGCCTGCGTCAGGCGGTCGGAGGCGAGTTCTTGGGTGCGACCATGAGTGGGGAGACCGGGGCTCGCGATGCGGCAGAGGCGAGTGGCACGGCCCAAGGAAGGGGCGCCGCACCGAAGGTCAGCAGTTGCAGCTCGACCGTCTCGGCGCGCTGTCCGAGATACGTGGCCGCCTCGCAGTGCTCGTCGCCGCTGGAGTGCGCGAACTCCGGCGCCATCACCGGGCCGTCGGCGTGCTCATTTGCGTGGCTCTCTGCGCCCTCGTGGCTCACCTCGCCGTGTGCGGCACAGGTCGAGTGCTGCACCGTCGCGAGGTGGATGAGCCCGCTCGCTTGCGCCGTGATGAGGGCCACGAGCGCCAGCCACGCGCTCCGACGGCGCGCCCGAGTACCCTTGCTTTGAAACCCGACCTTCATCCGGCCATGACTCTTAGCGGTACGGGACACGGTTCGTCAACGAGGAACGTCGCCTGGGCCACAGGAGCACGGCGAGCCCCAGCACCATGAGCAGCGCGGTCGGACCGTTGCGTGCGCCCGACGCGCAGCCGCCCGCGGAGGTACCCGAGGCGCTCTTGACCGACGCTCCCGCGTCCGGACTGCTTGCGCCGCCGCCCGACACGTCGATCGCGCCGCCTGCGTCGCTTCCGGCCCCGGTCTCGGCGTTCATCGTGCCGGTGTCCGGGCCCGCGTCCGGCGATGGCTCCGGCGTGATGCTCGGCAGCGGTGCGCAGCTCCCCGCCTCGCACACCGTGCCCGCCGCGCAGAGACCGCACGAGCCAGAGCAGCCGTCGGAGCCGCAGCTCTTCCTGTTCCCGTTGGGGCCATCACACGACGGCACGCACGCCACAGGGAGGCAGGTCATGCCTTGCGGGCCCTGCCCACACGAGCCACCCCCGGGCTGAGCGGCGCAGTCGGTAATCGCGATCTCCGTGCCGTTCTTGCACTGCTTCAAGAGCGTCCCGTCACACGCACCAGCCGCGCCGAGCGTGCCGCAAGCGTTGGCGGAGGGCTGGCACGCTCCGGCATTGCACTCCGCTCCCACGCCACAGGCCCCGCACTCGCCACCGCAGCCGTCGGGACCGCAGACCTTGCCGCTGCAGGACGTGGCGCATGGGCCCGCGCCGGGGAGACAATCGAAGCTCGCGGGCGCCGACCCTGGGACCATCCCGCAGCCGAAGTTACCCTTGGAGGTGCACTCGAACGTGACGAGCTTCTGATCTTTGCAGAACAACAGCGCCGTCCCTTGACACGTCCCGAGGTAGGTCACTGCGCCGCAGTCACCCGCTGCGACGAGGCACTTGCCGTCGGGCGCGCACAAGGCCCCGCCGCTGCAGCTCCCGCAGGTCCCGCCACAGCCGTTCGGACCGCACTGCCGCGCGCTGCCGTCAGCATTGGTGCACGCCGGCGTACACGCTCCCGGGCATGCGATGGCGTTCTGGCCCGACGGATCCGCACCTTGGTAGCCGCAGTCGTACCAGCCCTTGCCATTGTTGCCGTTCGTGTCCCAGCCGCAGGTGCCCCCACCGCAGCTCTCCGACTTGACTTGGCCTTGGCTGCAGTACTGAAGCGCGCCGCTCTTGCAGCACCCCTGGTAGGACACGCCGCCGCACGGGTCGGGTGGCGCCTTGCAGACGCCGCTCTCGCAGGTCGTTCCGCTCGGGCACGTTCCGCAGGTGCCGCCGCAGCCGTCGCTCCCGCACTGCTTGGTCGCGCCGGTTGCGTCCTTGCATTGGGGCACGCAGGCCGCGCCACACGTGAGCGGCGCGTTGGCGGGTCCTGCACCGGTCTGGCCGCAGCCGTACGCCATCGTGGCGCTCGCGAAGCCGCAGTTTCCAGCGCCGCAGCCGGTCGTCACGACCTTGCCGTTCTCACAGCTGTGGACGCCGTCGGGACCGCAGCAGCCCTCGAAGGGCAGGGGGCACTTGCCGGGCTTGGCGTCCGCGGGCTTGCACGAGAAGTCGCCGCCGCAGAGGTAAGGCGGAGCCGCCTCGACCGGAGCGGGATCCCCCTCAGCGATCGTCATCGTGATGCAGTGGACGGCGCCGCCCCAACCAATGAGCTGCGTCGAGTCCACCGGCACGACCTCGAAGTCCGGCGCGGCGCTCTTCCACACCGCCAGCGCCTCCGCCTCATACGTCTTGCTGTTGGTGAAGACCGGCACGAGGTTCTTGCCGTTGACCAGCAGCGAGTTCGCGTACGTGCGCCACACGCCGTCCTTGTTCGAACCCATCGGGATGCGCACCACCTCGAGAGTCGAGCCGTCGTTCAGCAGCGTGGCCGACAACTTCGCGGCGTTGTCGTTGAGGATGCCCTGGTTCTCCGAGTCGATCCCGTCTGCGTACTTGCCCACGACGACGCGGTTCTTGCTGACGAGCTTCGAGAACATGTCGATGTGGGTCGTGCCCTCTCCGGCGAGCGGCTGCAGCACGTTGTGGGTCGTGCAGCCGAGGTAGTCGGACATGTAGTCGTGTGCCTGGTCGGCGCTGACTCCGCCGTACCAGTAGACGCCCTGGCTGAAGTAGCAGTTGCCCTGGCCGTCCGACATGAAGTTGCCACCCTCCCACGAGAGCGGCGCCCGATAGGTGAGGAGGCCCAGGTCGGCACCGAGCTCGGCTGGGACGGCGTCGTCATAGACCCGCTGGTGGTAGTACTTGAAGTCCACGAGCGCGATACGTCCCGCAGGGGTGCGGACGCCGTACGGGCCGTAGTCGCGCATCCAGAGCGAATCGAGCGGGTAGTCGTAGAAGGCGATCTTGGCGGCATCCACGCCGTTCTGGGCCATCAGCTGGAGAAAGGCCTGCTTGTCCTGCCCGCCGTCGTGGACGACGATGATCTTTACGACGTCAATCGCGCCCTTGACGATGCCGGCGATCGTTGGATGCACCTGATTGGTCCAGCCGAGCAACAGGTACTTGGCCTTGGCGTACTGCGCCGGGGTGCGCATCGGCGTCTTGGGCGCCTCGGTGATCCCGTAGACCGACGGGTTGTTCAACCGGAAGGTGTCATAGCCGTCCGCCTTGCCCGAACCATGGCGCTCACCGGGGAGCGGCCACGCGGGCAGCATCGGCTTCGTCGGGTTCTCGGCGGTTGGAGCGTCGGCAGTTGGAGCCGGAGGCCGTGCGGCCTCGTGGTCCGAGCAGCCGGCGAGCGGCGCCGACGCCGCCAACGACACGACGAGGGGAAGCGAAAGAGAAAGGACTCCCAGGAGCCGCCGCAACCACATCCACATGAACCACCTCCGCGCGCAGCGGGCCGCATGATAGCGCCGAGGGGCCCTCGGTCAACGCGTTCGGGCGGGGATTCTCGCGAATTCCTGGCTAACTCCTTGGGATTGCGTCGATCTTGGCGGAAAGCACGAAGTCGCTCTCCGTCAAGCCGTCGATGGCGTGGGTGTAGACGGTGATGGTGACCTCACCCCAACGAATGAGCACGTCGGGGTGGTGCTCTTCGGCGTCGGCCAGCACGCCGACCCGATTGGCGAATGCGAGGCCATCAGCGAAGTTCTTGAACTTGAAGCGCTTTGCGAGGTGATGCAGCTGAAACGTCCCGTCGCGCTCGACCGCCCAGCCATCGAGCTGAGGCAGGAGCCCCGCGACGGCGGCGGCGTCGAGTGGCAGCATCCCCGGGCGGCACGGGATACATCGCTTGGAGGCGAGAGACGGGGCAGGCTCGGACATGCGCAGGCTCCTTCGAACGTAGGCGAGAAGTAGGCCGTCCGGCCCGTGCGGTCAAGCGGCATGGGCTCATGGGCTCGCGGGACTCGAACCTTTGACGAGGACCGGCTTCTTCGAAGACGTGCCGGCGCCATCGCCCAGCTCGCCGTGGGTCCCGTCGCCCACGCACTGAACCGCACCGTCAGTGCGCAGGACGCAGGTAAACGCCTTCCCCACCGCGACGCGCTTGACCTTCGGGATGGCCGCCGGTCCGGGCACGGGGTCGAGGTCGGCGGTCGTGATCCGACCGAGCTGGCCGAGCGTGTTGTCTCCCCAGCACAGCGCCGTCCCCGCGGCGGTCGTGACGCAGGCATGACCGAGGCCGACGTCCAGGTCCGTGACCTTCATGAGTCCTTTGACCTCTGGCACGCTCCAGCTCGCCGGTGACTCGCTGTAGAGCGACCAGCCCCAACGCGCCACGGCTCCTCCCTGGCGGATCGCGTGGACGTCCGAGACGCCGGCCGAGACGGTGAGGAAGTCGCTCGCGACCGTCACCGCGACCGGAACGGCGCTAGACGCGGTCTTGCCGTTGCCCAGCTGGCCCGAGCCGCCGAGTCCCCAGCACGCGGCCGTGCCGCCCTTGCGTACGGCGCACGAATGCGCGTCGCCGACGGCGACCTCGACCGCGTCGACGATCCCCGAAACGGCCAACGGCAATGGCGCCATCGGGGGCGCCTTCGGCGGCGTGCCGTCGCCCAGCTGTCCGCTGTCCTGGCGACCCCAACAGAACACCTTGCCGCCGGCGACCGCGCACGCGTGCGAGACGCCGACGTCGGCCGCCGTGACCTCGGTCAGATCGGGAACGGTCGTCGGCGCGAAGACCGTCGTCAGCGGACTCCCGGTCCCGGTCTGCCCCAGCGCGTCGTCGCCAAAGCACATGAGCTTGCCTGAGAGACTCCAGGCACAGGTCGTGTCACCGCCGGCCGCGACGCCGGCCACGTCTTTGGCGCCCACGACCTGCGCCGGCGCCAAGACCACGGTCTCGGCGTTCTGGCTCGCCTGTCCCGCGGCGTTGTCGCCCCAGCAGGCCAAGGTGCTGTTCGAGCGCACGACGCACACATGGCGCGACCCTGCCGCGATCTCGCGGGCCCAGGGCGGGACGCACTCGGCGCCGTTGCACTTGCCGACCACGCCCCCGAGCGCGCAGGAGGCGCCCTCGGGTCGCAGCGGATGCACGCACCCTGCCTCCGGCTGGCACTGGTCGTCTGTGCAGGGATTGCCGTCGTCGCAGGCGCCCGGCGTACTCGAGCACGGCGGCGGGAGCTCGGGCGCACTGTCCGTCGCGACCGCGGTGTCGACCTCCGGGACGGTCTCCGGAACCGCGTCGACGGGCGCGCTCGGCAGGTCGACGATCGCCGGACCCAGCTCCGCGATCTCCAGGGTCATTGCGGCATCGTTGTCGTTGCCGCCGTGCCCCGTCGCCACCGAGTCACCCGTGACGGCGACGTCCTCGCACGGCCCGCCGTAGCCGCACGCAAACAGGGTGGGATCGATCGCCGTAGCGTCACACCCGGCCGTCAGGCCAGCCACGAGGAGTGCGCTGAGCCCTCGATGCCGCACGTCAGAAGCGGCCGCCGAGGTAAAGCGTCGCGCCGCCGTCGACGAATGACAGCCCGACGGTCGGGCTCTCCGCCGTGCGCTTGTAAGCCACAATCAGATACGCGGTCGAGGCAATGGCGGACGCGCCCATCAAGGCAAAAAAGCTGTACGCCGAGCCACGCATCGCGTTGATGGTCGAGTTTGTCGACGAGACCGTCTCCGGGGTCGTGCCAATGAGCTTGCCGTGCGCGTCCTTCTTTGCCAGGTCCGCGTCGAGCGTCGCCTGCTTGCTGTCGGCCGCGACCCAGAGCCCCGCCGCAGTGCCCGCGCTGGCGACTGCGATCCCGAGCAGCAGCCAGCCGGGCCAGGTTGGCAGCGGTTCGACGGTCCCCTCGCGACGCACGCTCGGATCGGAGGCCAGTGCGGGCTTGCCCACGACGACCGGCTCCGGAACCGCCACCGGAGCGAGCGCGGCGACGTGCAGCTCCGCCTCGCGCTTGTCGTCCGAGGTTGCGTCCGGACGCACCCGCAGCTCGTTCCAGCGGGCGAGCGCCTCGTCCTTCTTGCCGGCAAGCTCGAGCGACTTCGCCGCGTTGCGCAGCGGGGTGGCCCTCCCCGACAGCCGATAGGCCTCGAGAAAGGCAGCCGCCGCCTCGTCGTACTTGGCCTGCCGATAGAGGACGACGCCCTCCTCCGCACGCTTCTCCGCCGCGCCCAGGGTCGCCTTCGGCGGAGCGGCGAGCGCCGTAGCGGCCGCGACGTGGACGAGCAAGGCGGCGAGGATCGTTCGGAGCGAGCACATGGACCGATCGTGGCGACCGCGCGCCACGCGGTCAAGGCACTCGCGGGCGAATCAGATCTTGGTATCGAGCGCGGAGGGCTTCGGTCGTCGTGGCGTCACCGGCTTTGGCCGCACGATCATCGGGCTCGCGACCTCGAGCGGTCGGCGTACGGCGGGCTGTTCGACCAGGTCCGCGTCGCGTACGACACGCGGTGGCGCGGGCGGGACCACGATCGGCGTCGGGAGCCCGGCAGGCTGCGCCGCGGGTACGACCTTGACGAGTGGCGCGGTCGTCACGGGCGGCGCCTTGGGCACGACCGGGCGACTGGGCGGCAGCTTGGCTGACGGTGCGGCGGGAGGCGTCGTCGTCGTGACGGCGGCCTTCTCGTCGGGCGCGGCCGGTTGGGGCGTGGGTTGCCGCGGCGTCGTTTGCTGGGTCCACGCAATGGCCGCCGCACCCGCGACGACCGCCACCGACGCCAGCGCCCAGGGCCAGCGTGACCGCGTTCGACGCGACGCCGCGGGGACCGGCGTGCGCGGGGGCGTCGCTCCCACGAGCGGTGCGCCCTCGCGGGGCTTGGCCGGCGACGCTACCTTGCGGCTCGTGGCCGGACCCGTATGCGCGGGCGGCACCGTAATGGCCCGAGGCACGGCGACCAGCGCAGGCACGGCCTTGACGGAAGCATGCGGCGTCAACGCGGGGACCGAGGGCGTGTCGAGCAGCGTCTCGGCGGCCGCGCTGTGCGAATGCGCCGCGACGAGCGCGGGGGTCGGTGGCGGCCGCTCTGCCGGCGTCAGGCTCGCCTCGAGTGCGGCGCGCATGGCGCGCGCGTCGCTGAAGCGGTCCTCGGGCCGCTTGGCCATCGCGGTCTTGATCGCGGTGACGAAGGCCGGAGTCAGCGGCGTCCGCGCGATCTCCTCGATGGGCCGCGCCGTCTCATTGACGTGCAGCAGGGCCGTAGCGATCGAGCTCTCGGCCTTGAAGGGCAGCGTGCCCGAGACGAGCTGATAGAGCAGCACCCCGAGGCTGTAGAGGTCGCTTCGCGCGTCGATGGGCGTCGACATCACCTGCTCGGGGCTCATGTACAACGGTGTACCGAGCGAGCTCGAGTTGGTCGTGAGCGTCCCGTCGCGCATCTTGACGATGCCGAAGTCCAGCACCTTGACGACCGGCTCGTCGTCGCCCACGTCGTGCAAGAAGATGTTGTCGGGCTTGAGGTCGCGGTGCACCAGCCCGAGCCCGTGGGCCTCCGACAGGCTCCTCAGCACGGTGGTCGCGATGCGGACGGCGTCAGCCTGCGGGAAGACCTCGCCCCGCTGGAGCCGATCGCGGATCTCCTGTCGCAGCGAGCGCCCGACGAGGAGCTCCATCGCGATGAAGACCACCCCGGAGTCGTCCTGGCCGAAGTCGAAGACCCGGACGGTGCTCGGGTGTCGCAGCCCCGCGGTGACGCGCGCCTCACGAAAGAAGCGACGGAGGGTCACCTCCTCGTCGGTACACGCCGAGAGCACCTTCAACGCGACGGACTGCCCCGTACCCGCGTGGCGCGCTTCATAGACGGTGGCAAACCCGCCGCTCCCCAGCACCCGCTCGATGCGGTAGCGGCCAGCGACGACGTCACCGGAGCCGAGCGCCCGAATCGGCCCGTCGGGCGGACGTGCGAGCAACGTGGACATCCCATCGACCGGGCACAGCACGGCGTCCGTCGCCGTGTCGCAGAGCGGGCACTGGCGTGCGCTCGGCGCGGCCTTGTCCGGATTGGGCACTCCCACGATCGCCCATTGTGGCTCAATCAGGCGAGCCTCGCCACCTCGCGGTGCCTAACCCGCGGCGGCGACCTCACCGCTCGTCGGAGCCCCCTCGGCTCGTCCGCGCCGTCGTTCCTTGCGCGTGGCGAGGTGCTCCTCCCACTTGCGTATCGACAGCTCCTGCATCTGGTGAACGACCGGGTTCAGCTCCGGTGCGGGCTGGTCCCAGCTCTCCTCCCAGGCGCGCTGCTCCGCCTCCAACGCCCAGCCGTCCTCGCCGAGCAGCGGCGTGAACAGCACCTTGTTGGCCGCGCGAATGATGGGCTCGACGAGCGCGCGCGGGATCTTGACGCGGGTGAACGGCACGACGAACGACGCGAAGTGAAACAGGAAAAAACACCGCGTCGTGCGCTCGTCGATGGGCAGCGACAGCATCCAGTGCCGAATCGTGCCCCCGGTGTTCGACCACTGGTAGGGGTACTCGAAGCCGAGCTGCATGTGGTCGGTGTTGGTGGCCTCGCGATCGATGAAGTGCTGGCTGAAGTCGCCCATGGCGACCTTGCAGTCATACGACATCAGCACCTTGTCCTCGACCGTCTCGACCTTGACGAGGCGCGCGTTCTCGAAGGGCTTCGTCTTCCGATGCAGCCACTCGTGGCTGAAGTCGCACACGTTCTCGAGGATCATCGAGTGGTGGGCGCGCCACGTCATGTCGATGGGGACGCAGGCGTAGCGGCCCGGGCCCTCGAGCAGCGGGATGTCCGGGATGTGGCGCAGCTCGGCCAGCTCCGGATCGCCCGGGAAGACCCAGATGAGCCCGTAGCGCACCTTCACCGGGAAGCTGCGGATGCGGACTTTGGGCATCTCGTGCCCGAAGAGCTCGTGCGGGATCTTGGCGAGCCGCCCCGAGCCGTCATAGTGCCAGCCGTGATACGGGCACGCGATGCACTGCCCCTTGACCTCGCCCATCGTGAGCGGCAGGTGCCGGTGCGCGCAGCGGTTCTCGACGGCGCCAAGGACGCCGGCCTCCGTGCGAAACAGCGCGATCTCCTGCTTCCAGAACGTCACGGGCGTGATCTGGCCCGGCTTGACCGTCGCGTCATACTCCACGGCGTACCAATAATTGGGGTTCATGCCCGCGGCACGGGCACGTTGGCGCTTGTTCTTGGCCTCCTCGAACGA
>SXGT01806939.1_pt1 | contig 19803 bp, 16 predicted proteins | sample 3176221 | NCBI WGS metagenome assembly SXGT01 (sample SAMN11356862, study PRJNA531348) | freshwater metagenome | isolation source: freshwater sample F1-120 | place: China: Fuxian Lake, Yuxi | collected 2017-12-25
GCCAAGGACGGCGACAAGAAGGAAGCTGCCAAGGAACCCGCGAAGGAAGCCGCGAAGGAAGGCGGCAAGTAGGGCGCGGAGCGCGTCGCTGCGTCCGCGCGGCGACGCTCAGAAGTCGGCTTCGAGCGACATCGCGATCTTGCGCGCCAGATCCTCGACCAGTTCGCCGCGCGCGGTCGTGAGGTTCTCGCCGATCGGCGATCGGAACTCGGTGCGGTCGCTGATGCGCCGCTCGAGCAGCACCCGGCCGTCGCGCGCCACCAGCCGCACCCACACGCCGGCGGTGAAGGCGCCTTCGCGCACCGGATCGACGCGGCTGCCGGTGACCAGCGTGCGTTCGCCGGCCGAGGTCAGCACCACGTCGAGGATCGCGTCGGCGGTGCGGCGATCGGCGATTTGCAGGTCGGACGAAGACGGCAGTTCGCGCGCCAGCGCCGCCGACAGTTCGGCTTCGAGGCGTTGCCGGAAGGTGTCGTTGCCGACCACGTCGATCGCCACCGTGCGCACCGACAGTTGGTCGAGGCCAGAACCGAACGAGTAGCCGCAGCTGGCCAGCGCCGTGGCCAGCACCGCTGCCGCAACGACGGTGCCTTGCGGCCTCACGGCGTGCCTCCGCTGGCGCTGGCGGCACGCAGCGCATCGCGCGCGGCGATCGCTTCGGCATGCCGTTCGGTGCCCGCGAAGGCCGGATCCGCGGCACGTTCCAGGTGGTGCTGTTGTCCCGCGACGTTGTCGATGCGGCGATAGAAGCCGGCGACCGCAAGGTGCCGCTCGACCTGCCAGCTGCGCAGTTGCAGCAGGGCCGCGGCCGCACTGCGCGCGAACTCCACGTTCTCGGGTCTGGTGTCGAGGTAGTCGCGCAGTTCGCGCTCCCCCTGCTGCATGCGGTCGAGGTCGTAGAGCGGGCCTTCCAGGCTCTGCACGATGCTCATCGCAAAGCGGTACTGCGCGTAGGCGACCCACTCGCTCTCCGGCCGGTCGAGCATCAGCTGGCGGTACCGGCGCTGCGCGAGGTCGTGGTTGCTGTCGGCGAACGCCATGTCGCCGAGCAGGCGCAGCGCGTCGTCGAGGTGTTCGCTGTCGGGGTGGCGCGACACCAGATGCTCGAACACGGTGCGGCTGGCGCGCCGATCGGACCAGAAGAACAGGAAGCCACGGTCGCTGTTCGACAGCGCGAGGCCGATCTCCCAGACCTTCTGCATGACCGTCGGCCGCAGTTCGCTGTACGGATACAGATCGGGGAACTGCTCCAGCACGAGCCACGCGTCCCACGTTTCGCCCTGGCCGAGCAGCGCCAGTGCCTGCGTCAGGTCGCGGCGGTCGCGCAGCCGTTTCGGGCAGGCTTCTTCGGCGAGCGGTTCGAGCGTGACCAGCGCCGTGGCGTGGTCGCCGGCGGTGACCGCGGCTTCGGCAGCGGCGACGGCGGCCTCTGCCGCGGGACCTTGCACCGGCACCGTGGCGCAGGCCGGCAGCAGGAGCAGCAGCAGGGTTGGCGAACGGAGCGCGTGCGGTCGTCGACCGGGCATGCGCGTCATGTTGCGTCGTCGGTCGCCGACTCGCGAGCAGATTCCCGGCAGCGTTGGAACAGCAGGGCGCGCAGGCGCGGGCGTTGCTCGGTGGCCGCCGCGAGCCACGTTGCCGGCAGGGCGCTGGCCAGCGATGCCGGCACGGCGGTGGCAAGCGAAGGCCAGGTGCGCCCCGGGCTCGTGTGCAGCAGGCGCAGCAGCGCCAGGGCGTCGTGGCTCACGGCGGTGCGCGGCGTGCCGGCGTCGGTGCGGCAGTACAGACCGGGTGCTGCCGCCGATTGGAAGGCGCCGTCGGCGAGCGGGGCGCCACACTGCGCACAGTGGTCGAGGTCGGGCAGGGCGCCCAGCAGCGCCAGCGCGCGCAACTCGAGACCGAGCACGACGTGGCCGAGGCGCGGCAGCGGACAACGTTCGAGCAACTGCAGGCCGCCGCGCAGCAGTTCGAACACGTCAGGCTCGGGGCGTTCGTCGGGCATCGCGCCCTCGGCGAGGAACGCGAGATGGCTGGCCGCGAGGAAGCGCAGCGGTTCGCGCAGGGCCCGCCGTTCGTTGACGAGCGTCGCGCGTTCGAGCAGCCGCAGGCCACCGCGATCAGGCGAGAACACCGCGTCGATCTCGTTGAGGAAGTCGAGCCGGCCGAGAAACGGCGAGTCGGGCCGGTGCGCACCCTTCGCGAGGCCGGTGATCCGGCCGTGGTCGCGGGTCAGGCAGGTGACGATGCGGCTGCTTTCGCGGAAGTCGCTGCGCCGGAGCACGATCGCCAGCACGCCCGGCGACCGGCTGCGGCGGGGCGCTGCGCGTCGATCGGCTGCCGGCGCCGGTTCCTGGTTCAATCCTCGGCCTTCGCCGGGGCGGGCGCGAGCACCGTGGCGCGCAGGCGGTGCACGCGGCGCGCGTCGGCCTGCAGCACGCGGAACTCGACGCCATCGACCACCACCGACTCACCGGTCTTGGGAATGTGCGCCAGCTTCGCGATCACCATGCCGGCCACCGTTTCCCAGCCGCCGTCGACGGGAAGCTCGCAGCCGAGCCGTTCGTTGAGCGTCGTCACCTTGGTGCGGCCGGAGAACTCGACCACGCGCCCGGACTCGATCACCTTCACTTCGTCGCTGGAGGTCGGTTGGGTGTTGGGGGGGCTGTCGTACTCGTCGCCGATGTCGCCGACGATCTCCTCGAGCACGTCCTCGACGGTGACGACGCCGACCGTGGTGCCGTACTCGTCGATCGCGATCGCCAGGTGCTGGTGCGACGCCTGGAACCGGCGCAGCAACGTCACCACTTCGGTGGTCTCGGGAACGAACAGAGGTTCGCGCACGACCGCTGCGAGGGTCTTGCCGGCGAGGGCGTCGCTCGGGGCCAGCAGCAGCGGCAGTGCGTCCTTGACGTGGAACACGCCGAACACGAGGTCGATGCGGTCGCGATACACGGGGTAGCGCGAGAAGCCGTGCTCGAGCGCTTTTTCGAGCGCCGCGCGCAGCGGCATCGATTCCGCCAACGCGATCACTTCGTGGCGCGGCGTCATCACCGCCGACACCTGCTGGTCCTTGAGGCCGACGATGTTGCCGATCCAGGTCCGCTCTTCGGGCAGCAGCGTCGAGTTCGATTCGGTGACCGTGTCGGCGACCGCAGCGACGACCTGCTTTTGCACGTCGAAGGTGGTGTCGGCGCCGGTGCGGTCGAGGCGCAGCGCGCGCAGTGCGAGCCGCTTGCACGCGAGCATCGGCGCCACCAGCGGCCAGCGCACCAGGATCCAGACCGGGCGCAGCACCGGCAACACGGCGAGCAGTACCCGTTCGGGCCGCCGCTGGGCGATCGCGGCCGGCAACGTGCAGCCGAACAGCACCTGCACCAGCACGAACACCGACAGGGCCCAGACGTGGTGGGTCGGATCGATCGCCCGCACGAGGCTCAGCGGGCCAAGCAGCCAGCCAAGCGCCGCAATCAGGAAGGCGACCACGAGGTATTCGCTGTCCCGGCGGTCGATCTCGACTCCGCGCGGGTCGGCGCCGAGGTGGCGTTCCTCGAAGAACTGCTGCAGCCGGGTCGGCGAGTAGCCAATCAAGCTGGCCACGGCCAGGGTGCCGAACGTGGTCACCATGAAGGCGACCAGGACCATCGCCGCGTGCACCGGGCTGATGGTCGCAGCGAAGCTCAGGGTCGGAAGGTCGAGGACGGCCGCGGTGGCGGCGACGAGGGGGAGGGACGCTCGGCGGACCGGGTCCACGAGCAGGGGGTGTAAGGCGGGCAACCGCAGGCGGGACACAAACAGGCTCGGCACGATGGCGCCAGCATACGGGAGCGGACCACGCGGAGCCGGCCCTTCCTTGCCGGCCGGCCGCATCGGCGTCGGGGCGCCCTTCGCAACGTGGCTTGAGTTGCGGGCTTCGATCAGCTCGCCCGCGGCACGGTCGGCTCGTCGGCCGGTTCGACGTCGGCCGAGAAGCGGTTGCGGCCGTAGCCCTTGCTGGCAAACAGGGCATGGTCGGCGCGCTGCAGCAGGGTCTCGCTGGTGTCCCCGGGCCGGAAGGTAGTGAGGCCGATCGAGACCGTGATCGGCAGGCCCAGGTCCTCGCCACGTTGGTGGACGGCCGTGAACAGGCGCGCCGCCAGCACGGTCGCGTCGGCGGGGGCGGTGTCTGGCAGCACCAGCAGGAACTCCTCTCCGCCGTAGCGGCAGATGGTGTCTGCCTTGCGCATCGTCTGGCGCAGCACGTCGGCAGTGGCCCGCAACGCGTTGTCACCCTGCAGGTGGCCGAGCGTGTCGTTGAGCTGCTTGAAGTGGTCGAGGTCGCACATCAGCACCGTCAGCGGGCGCGACGAACGGTCCGCCCGCGCGACTTCCTGGTCCAGCGCCACGAGGCCCATGCGGCGGTTGAACAGGCGCGTCAGCGGGTCGGTCAGCGCGAACTTCTGGGCGCGTTGGCGGCGTCGCTTCAGCAACAGGTTCTCGACGAGCAGGGTGCCGGCCTTGCCGATCGCCACCGCCATCGACAGGTCGCGTTCGAGATCGATCGGCCGCGCCGACAGTTCGCGGTCGAACAGCAGGAACGACGGCTGTTGGAAGCTGCTGTTGATCGGCACCGCGAGCAGTTCGTCGGTGGACAGGCCGGCGAGCAGGCCGATCGGGCCGCGCAGGGGCGCTTCCAGTCGCACGGGTCGCTCGTCGGTGATGGCCGTCGCCAGCGCTTGCCGTTCGGCCGGCGTCACCGAGTGGCGCAGTTGCACCAGCTTGCGCGAACTCGAGTCGGCCTTGCAACGCAGCGTGATGGTGCCCTTCGCCGCATTCCATTTGGCGTAGAAGACGCGGTCGTAGCCACCGTGCCGCAAGGCGATCGACGTGAACGCAGTGACGATGCCGCGGTACGACTCCGACCGGTTGCAGTCGAGCAGGCTGATGATCGCTTCGTCGAGGCGGACGGAGCGGCCGCCAGCCAGCTTCGGGTCGAGCGTCACTTCGGGCGGCTCGGCCCGGATGGCACCTTCGTCGAGACCGAATGCTGCCATCGCGGTTTCGAAGCGGCGGCGCAGGCGATTGGCCGATTCGAGGTCGACCTTGGCCAGGTCGACGCCGTCGTCTTCCTGCTCGCCGAGCGGCGACGGGAAGCCGGCGAGCGCGGCCATGCGCTTGCTCGCTTGCAGGATGCCGGGCACGTCCATCGGCAGCAGCGTGGCGTTCAGGTTCCGGCTGCGGCAGCCGAGAATGAGGTTCACCAGCGACGACGGCAGCTGCCAGTGGGTGATCCAGTCGGCGGCCGAAGGGGACGCGCTCTCGTCCCCAGGCTGGTGCAGCAACTGCACCCACGCAGGCAGATCGACCAGCAAGCCCGCGAGGTAGGCCGCTTGGGGATCGATCAGGCCGGAGCGGCCAGCGAGGTCCTCGGCGGCCATCGCGGTGGCAACGCTGTGTCGCCACAGGGTGCGCAGCGGCGACGTCGAAGGCGTCGGCACCGTGGGCACGGCGAGCAGGCGCCAGCACAGGGTGGTGCCGAGGCTCTGCACGATGCGCCCGACTTCGGGGATCGCGCGAGTTTGCCGGAAGGCGGGTGCGTGCACGGCCCGCAGACCCCGGACGACCGCCAGCGGATCCAACTGCAGCGCCGCAACCAGGTCAGCTTCGCGGGCGGTGCGGCCGCGCAGCGCGCGCAGGATGCGCGGCTGGATGTCGTGGATCGCTAGTGCCGATGGCAGCACCCGAAGCGGGTTCTGGCCGGTGGCGGTGGGTGAGCGGGTAGGCACGGCTGCTTGCCCTTGTTCGGCTTCGCACGAACCGTCGCTCAATCGTGGCGTGGATGTAACGATAGCAAGGTCGCCGTGGCGCCATGCCCAGCTTGGTTACCGAGGGCCTAAGTCACGTTCTTGTGGTGGGTTGCGGTACATCTCCGGTACGCGTCCCCGGGAATCTGGCGGCCGTGGCCCACCCTTCGCAATAGGAGCGCCGCCATGACCTGCTCCCCCTCGCAGTCGGCTTCGCGAAGCGATTCGTCTGACCTTCGTGAGCGCATCCGCACTCGCGCCCAGCAATGTCTTCAATCCCACGCAATGGGCGTGATCGGCACCGAGGCCCCCGACGAGCCAACCCGCGATGCGGGCCTCGCGACGAGCCTGATGGAGATGTTCCGCCTGACCGGTGACCGGGAAGCCTTCGAGCTCCTGGTGCAATGGGCCGGGCCCCAGCTGCTTGCGCGCATCCGGTCGCGGCTGCGTGGCATGGGATCGGTGTTCGACGCGCAAGAGATCCTGCAGGACACGATCGTCAACATCTACCGCTACCCCGACCGCTTCCTGGCCTCGCGGCCCGGCGCGTTCGCCGCGTGGTCGTCGACGATCGTCGACAACGCGATCCGCCGCCAGATGCGGCGTCAGCGGCAGGGCATCGACCTGTGTCTCAGCGCGCCCGAAGTGCTGCAGGAACGGGCCGATCTTGGCACCCGCGAGCCTTGCCTGGCTGCGCAGGACCACGAAGAGTGCTCCGCCACCGCGAACGCATTCTCGTTGCTGCTGCAGTGTTATCTGGCGGCGTTCAAGACGCTGACCGAACGCGAACAGTTCGTGCTGCAGATGGTCGAAGTGCGCGAGATGCGCTACGCGGAGCTGGCGACGATCCTGGCGGTCCGCCCCGAGGCGCTCAAGATGATCGTGTTCCGCGCCAGGAAGCGCATGTTCGAGCGCACGGCAAGCCTGCTCGGCATCGTCAGCGGACCGAAGGTGCCGGCGGAGCGCACGATCCCGGTGCGGCCGTTGGCAGTCGCCGCGATCGCCTGACGCTTGCATCGGCGTCGGCAGCGGTGATTGTGCTGGCATGGCCGACGCGGTCGATCGCCTGTTCGTGCATTGCCGGGAACTCGTGACGTTGGCCGATGGGTCCGAACGGGGGCCACGGCGCGGCGCTGCGATGCGTTCGCTCGGCGTGGTTGCCGATGGCGCCATCGCCGTGAAGAACGGCCGCATCGTCGCCTGCGGGCCGACCGAGCGCATCGCGCGCGACTACCGCGCCGCCGAGGAGCACGACCTGTCGGACTTCGTCGTGATGCCGGGCCTCGTCGATTGCCACACGCATCCGGTGTTCGCGACGACGCGCGAGAACGAGTTCCACCTGCGTTGTGCCGGCGCCGACTACATGGCCATTGCGCAGGCCGGTGGCGGGATCCTGAGTTCGATGCGGGCGGTGCGTGAGATGTCGCTGTCGCGACTGGTCGAGCGCACGGAACGGCATCTGTGGGGATTCCTCGCGCACGGCACCACCACGGTGGAGTGCAAGACGGGCTACGGGCTGTCGCTCGCCGACGAAGAGAAGTCGCTGCTCGCCCTGCACCAGGCCGCCGCCGCCGTGCCGCTGACCATCAAGCGCACGTTCCTCGGGGCGCACGAGTTCCCGCCTGAGTACCGGCAGGACCGCGCCGCCTACGTGACGCTGCTGTGCGAGCAGATGATCCCGCGGCTCGCGCCGCTCGCCGACTACTGCGATGTGTTCGCCGAACCCGGCGTGTTCGATCGCGAGCAGAGCGAGAAGGTGTTGCGGGCGGCGAAGGCGCACGGGCTGCGGTTGCGGCTGCACGCCGACGAGATCAACCCGATGGGCGGTGCCGAGCTGGCGGTGGCGCTGGGCGCGGACTCGGCCGACCATCTTGGGCGCATCTCCGATGCGGGCATCGCGGCGATGGCGGCGAGCGACACGGTGGGGGTGTTGCTGCCCGGCACGATCTTCTTCCTGTGCAAGCCGCAGTACGCGCCGGCGCGGCGGATGCTGGAGGCGGGTTGTGCGGTGGCGCTGGCGACCGACTTCAATCCCGGCTCGTGCCACACGCAGTCGCTGCCGCTGGTCTGGTCGATCGCGTGCACGCAGATGAAGATGTCGGCCGAGGAAGTGATCACGGCGTCGACGATCAACCCGGCGTTCTCGCTGCAGCTGGACGGCGAAGTCGGTTCGCTGCACACCGGCAAGCGCGCCGACCTGTGCGTGCTGGCAATGGAGAGCTGGCGCGGCGTCGGCTACACGTTCGGCGGCAATCCGGTGGTGATGACGGTGAAGGACGGGGTGCCGGTGGTCGCGAACGTGTCCGAGCAGAATCCCGGCGCCGGGGCGTCGCCGCGGCAGTAGATCGTCGTCAGGGCGTGACGCTTCCGTCGCCACCGCGCGAAGGAGTCGGAGCCATCGACGGGTGCCCATGATCGCCGCAAGGTTGTGCAATGCCAGCTGTCCGCACTGGCATCCGGCAACGCAGCTCCGTAGGAAGCGGGCATGACCTCGTTGCTGCCGCGCCTTGTTGCGTTCTTGCTCGTTCCCGCAGGGCTCGGTGCGCAGGCGGCGCCCGCCAGTATTCCGGCACCGCGCGGACTCGCGACCGAGGACTACTGGCACTGGGAAAACGTCGCCGATCCGCGCCTGTCGCCCGACGGCAGCCAGATCGTGTTCACGCGCACGTGGTTCGACATCGTCGAGGACAAGCCGAAGAGCGAACTGTGGTTGATGGGGGCGGACGGCAGCCGACAGCGGCAACTCGCGGTCGGCAGCGATGCGCAGTGGTCGCCTGATGGCACCCGCATCGCGTATCTCGCGGAAGGCGCGCCGCGCGGCACCCAGGTGTATGTCGTCTGGGTCGCGACGCGCGAGGTCACGCAGTTGACGCACGCCACCGAGGGACCGAGCAACCTGCAGTGGTCGCACGACGGTCGCTGGATCGCCTGTTCGATGCAGGTGCCAGAGAAGGAAGGGTTCTCCATCGACATGCCCAAGCCACCCAAAGGTGCGAAGTGGCACGAGGACGCCAAGGTCATCACTCGTCTCAACTACCGCCGCGACCAGAGTGGCTACCGCGCGGCGGGCTACCGCCACGTGTTCGTGCTGCCGGCGCACGGTGGCACGCCGCGCCAGGTGACGAGCGGTGACTTCGACCACGGCGCGCCGGAGTGGACGCCGGACGATCGCGAGATCGTGTGCGACGGCCTGCGGGTCGCCGACGCCGATTGGCAGGTGCGCGAATCGGAGATCCATGCCTTCGAAGTGGCCACGGGCGCGGTGCGGCAGCTCACCACGCGGTCTGGTCCCGACGGCAATCCGCTGGTGGTCGGTGATCAACTCGTGTGGCTCGGCTTCGACAAGACCGACGACACCAGCGACATCACGCGCGCCTACACGATGCCGCTGCGCGGCGGCACACCGAAGTGCCTGACGCCGGACTTCGACCGTTCGATCCAGAGCCTGCGGTCGCTGCGCAGCGGCACCACCGATGCGGTGTTGGTCGACTTCGAGGACCAGGGTGCCATTCGCGCCGGTCGCTTGTCGCTGGCCGGCAAGCTGGTCATTGCGAGTGGGCTCGAAGCGCAGTTCCGGGCGGCCGGCGAACTGGCGGACGGCGGTGTGCTCGGCACCCTGACGACGCCGAGCGAACCGCCGGCGATCGCGGTGCAACGTGGCGCCACGTTCCAGAAGCTGACGGCGGTGCACGACGACGTGCTGCACGGCAAGGCCCTCGGCGCCGTCGAGGAGCTGAAGTGGAAGTCGAGCGACGGGCTCGAAGTGCACGGCTGGCTGGTGAAGCCGCCCGGCTTCGATGCGGCGAAGAAGTACCCGCTGGTGCTGCAGATCCACGGCGGTCCGCACGCGATGTATGGCGTCAACTTCGACTTCGAGCGCCAGTGGTTCGCGGCGAAGGGCTACCTGCTGCTCTACACCAATCCGCGCGGCAGCACGGGCTACGGCAAGGCGTTCGCCTGCGGCATCCAGAATGCGTACCCGGGCAAGGACTACGACGACCTGATCACGGGCGTCGATGCGGTCATCGCGCGCGGCTCGGTCGACACCGACAACCTGTTTGTCTATGGCGGCAGCGGTGGTGGTGTGTTGACCTGCTGGATCGTCGGCTCGACGCCGCGCTTCCGCGCCGCGGTGTCGATGTTCCCGGTGACCAACTGGGTCAGCTTCGTCGGCACGACGGATGGCCCGTACTGGTACACGAACTTCAAGAAGCTGCCGTGGGATGACGTCACCGAGCACTGGCAACGTTCGCCGCTGCGGCTGGTCGGCAACGTGACGACGCCGACGATGCTGATCACCGGCGAACTCGATCTGCGCACGCCGATGGCGCAGACCGAGGAGTACTACCAGGCGTTGAAGCTGCGCAAGGTCGACAGCGTGCTGGTGCGCATCCAGGACGAGTACCACGGCGCGGGAGCGCGGCACCCGAGCAACCGCATCCGTCGCATGCTCTACACCGAGGCGTGGTTCGCGAAGCACCGGATCGGTGACGCTGCGGCCAAGGCCGGCCCGGCGGGCGGCAAGTAGGCGGGCTCGCCGGCTGCTTGTGCGTGTTGCGCCGACCTAGCCAAAGCGCGCGAGCAGGGCGCGATGGACGTCGCGCTCGAGTTCCGGATCTCCACCCAGCACGCAGCAGACGAAGTGCTTCGGCACCCATTCGTCGAACGCCGTGCAGTCGGCGAAGAAGTCCACGGCGGCGGCAAGCGGGTCGTGATCGAACCAACTGGTCATCACGAAGGGGCCCGGCCGGCCATCCACCTCGTCGATGACCGAGACCATGTCGATGGAGTCGTCCCAGCTGCTGCTGGTCGGTCCGAAACACACGGCATGGCGACAGCCGGCACGCACGAACTGTTCTGACAAGCTCGCCTGCTCCTCCGTTGCAACACCAGGGTCGGCTACGACCAGGAGCAGGGCGAACTCGGCCCCGTGGATCGGACCCGCGAAGGAGTAGGGCCGATCCGGGCGCAGAAGCCAAAGCGTGTAGGAGTCTGTGGTCAGGATGCAGTGCACGCTTTGGGCCAACGCCTTTGGCGCATCCTACCTCGGTGGCCCGGCGGCAATCGCGAGCTGGGTGCGGGTCAATCGCTGTTCGTCCAAGTCAGTACACCAGTGCGGGGGAAGGGGGCGAATCCGCTGAAGACCGGACAAGAATCCGACTCGTCGGAGTGGATGGTCACACGGACCCACGCTTCGTGCGATTCGCGCAGCCGGGTGCGATCCACGGACACCGCGGCAGACAACCCGCAACGCTGGAGTACTGCATCGACGTAGTTGGCGTCTTCTTCATCGAGGCCCGAAGTCGCACCAGCCCCGGCGTGCCGCGGTCCTTCGAAGTACGCCAGCAGCTCCAGCTCGGGGCTCAGGAAGACGTGGCTGGTCACGGCGCGGTCATTCCGCAAGGGAACGTAGTAGCCGACAGCCGTGGGCTGCAGACACGACGTGCCTCCGGTCTGGTTCGAGTACGACGCTCCGCGTGCATCCTCGATAATCAGGCCAAGCCCAACGGTGTCGAACAGATGGATGGAAGGTGGCGTGCTCATGTCGGCCTGAAGTCTGTGGTACGCGCCGCGGCCCGCAGCGCCAGCACCTCCGCCGCCGACAGCTGGCGACAGCCACCCTCCGGTTGCTCGCCCAGTTCGAGCGGCCCGATCCGCACGCGATGCAAGGTGTGCACGCGCGAACCCACCGCGTGCACCATCCGGCGGATCTGCCGGTTCCGTCCTTCCGTGATCACCATCCGCAACAACGTCGAACGACCGTCGTGGTCCAACACTTCGACCGTCGCCGGCAGCGTCATCCCGTCGGTCAAGCGGACGCCCGCGCGCAGCGCCGCCACCGCTTCGTCGCGCAGGCGACCCTTGCACCGCACCTCGTAGACCTTCGCGAGCTTGCTCGCCGGAGCGGTGATCGCGTGCGCCAGATCGCTGTCGTTGGTGAACAACAGCAGCCCCGAAGAGTCCTGGTCCAGGCGGCCGACGGGACCCAGCCACGTGTGCCCCTCGGGCAGCAGCGCATACACCGTGGTGCGCCCGCGTTCGTCGGCGGCGGTCGTCACGTAGCCCACCGGTTTGTGCAGCGCCCACACTTCCTTCGCGCGCGCCCGCATGGGCGCACCGTCGATCAGCACCTTGTCGCGCACCAGGTCGACCCAGGTTTCCGGATCGCGCACCGTGCGCCCGTTCACCTGCACACGCCCCTGCGCGATCGCCTGTTGCGCCTGTTGCCGTGAGCAGACCCCGGCCCGCGACAGGGCGCGGTCGAGAGTTTTCTTGCCGCTCGTCGTCACCGCCGCAGGATCGGCGCTGGCGAGCTTCGGCGCAATGTTGGAAGCGCTGCGGGAGCCGGATCCGGAACGGGCATGCAGCAGCCGTTGCTCCGGCGATGGTGGGGAAGAAGGTTCCTGCCGTGACCGCCACCGGCTGACGCAGCGCGGCCGGCCGCATCGTCGCAACTGATCCAGGCTTCGCCATCGCAGGCGACCGATACGCAGAACCTGGCTTCGAGTCGGCGCTGCTCCCCGGCGGCGTGCCGCCGTACTGGGGCACTACCAACGGCAGCGGCACGCTGGTCCCAGGCGCTCCAGGCGCACCGGGTACCAACGCCTTCGCGTTCACCGCCACCGGCGCACCAGATTCGCTGACCAAGCAGCTGACGCTGCCGCCGGAGGGCGCGACCGGCTTCGACATCGACAGCGGCAAGTTGGCGGAGGACGAGTACGGGCTGGTGATGCGCTTCAACTGAGGGCCGCGCGTCCCGCGAGCAGCAGGGCACGCTGCAGCGCGACCTCGACGCGCGCTGGCGTCAAACCACCGCCAACTCCCAGACCTCCACCTTCTCCCGCGTCCGTCGCCGCAGCGGCTTCACCCGGCGGGTGAGCTTCTCGACCAGCGTGAACCGCCCGCGGTCGAGCTCGGTCTGGATGGGATGCGGCACGTCGGGCTGTGAGAGCTCGATGATGTTCGAGAACACGAACACGATGCGGCCGCCGGGTGCCAGGCGTTGCAGGGACTGTTCGTAGAACCGTTCGAAGAAGCCGTCCTGGAAGTACATCGCCAGGTCCAGCGTCCGGCCCACTTCGCCCTTCATCCACGGCGGGTTGGACACGATGAGGTCGATGGGGCCACGGTCCGTGCCGAGCAGGTCCGCGTGCTCGAGTTCGATCGGGGGCGCTTTCGGGAGCCGACGCAGCTGCCGCGCGACGCTCTCGATTGCGTTGGGGTTGATGTCCGTGGCGAGCACCTGCTGGAAGCCCGCCTTGGCCATCTGGAGCGCCAGGACGCCGGAGCCGGTGCCCACGTCGATCGCCCGTTCGCGCGCGCCCTTGTACTTCGCGAGCCACGTGCCGAAGAGCTCCAGGTGCTCCATGCGGGCCGGAATGTACGCGCCGTAGAACGGGTGCACGCGATAGCCCAGTACGGGGAAGAGCACGCCCTTCTCGTACCAGTCCCACGCGCTGCTCAGGACCCTGGCGTCCTCGACGGGCAGCGCGAAGTCGGCGTGGTCCGGGTACAGCTCGGCGAGGAAGCCCGCCCGCGGCGCGTCGGGCAGGGCCACCTTGCGGCCGAGGACGGGCGCGAGCAGGCGCTTCGACGCGGCCTGGAACGCATCACGGAAAGTGCGCTTGGCGACGTACCCCGCTTCCTCGCCTGGATCCTCCAGTTGCTCGCGCAGCGCCGCGAGGATGTCGAGTCCGGTCCCGAAGCGATCGGTCACGATCAGCGAACGCCCCTCACGCAGCCACGCCGCGGCCTGCGCCGGCGGGACGCCCTGGTCGACGGATTGCGCGCGGTGGCGAAGGACGGGCTCGGGGCGGTGCAGGGCGACGGGCATCGGGCGGATCTGGGCGGGCGAGGGGAAGAAGCGGCGGAACGGCGTCGGTGTGATACCTCGCCAGACCGCTGGCTACACGCTCCCATCGCGGTGCATCTCGACGTCGGGGCGCGCGTCCCCACGTCGCGAGTTCGGGTCGCTCGGCGTGCTGCTCCACGAACTGCTCACTGCGGTGCGACGCTGCCGGTGCCTCACTGCCTCCGAGTGGGCGAGGCAACGTAAGCTTCCTTGAGCGCGTCTGTTGCGCGAGCAGTAGCACCGCACCACAATGGCCGGATGCTCCAGTTCGTTCCCAATTTCTCCGAAGGCAAGGACCGCGCGAAGGTCGACCGCATCGTGCGCGTGATGACCGCGGTGGCGGGGGTGCACTGTCTGGGCAGTGAACTCGATGCGAGCCACAACCGGGCGGTGGTGACCCTGGCGGGCCCGGCGGCGGCGATCAGCGAAGCGGCGGTGCTGGGGGCGGCGGCGGCGATGGCCGAGATCGACCTGCGCGGCCACAAGGGCGAGCACAAGCGGATGGGGGCGATGGACGTGTGCCCGTTCGTGCCGCTGGCGGGCGCGTCGATGGTCGATGCGGTGGCGACGGCGTATCGCGTCGGCGAACGCATCGGCGCGGTGCTCGGCTTGCCGGCGTTCCTGTATGCCGAGGCGTGCCGGCGCGAGTCGCGGCGGGTGCTGGGCAACTTCCGCAACAAGGAGTTCGAGGGCTTGCTCTCGCTCGTCGGCAAGGACGCGGAGTATGCGCCCGATTTCGGGCCGCACCGCATGCACCCGAGCGCCGGTGCCGTCGCCGTCGGCGCGCGCAAGTTCCTGATCGCCTACAACGTCAACCTGGCGACGGCGGACGTGCAGTTGGCGAAGGACATCGCCAAGGCGGTGCGCGAGAAGGATGGCGGCTTCAAGAAGGTGCAGGCGATGGGCTTCTTCCTCGACGACAAGAAGCTGGCCCAGGTGTCGATGAACCTGCTCGACTTCGAAGTGACGTCGCTCCGAACGGTGTTCGACAAGGTCGCCGAGATGGCGGCGGCGAAGGGCGTGCAGGTCGCCGAGAGCGAACTGGTGGGGCTGGCGCCGGCGGCAGCGATCGATGCGGCGTTGGCGCAACACATCCGGTTGCCCAGGTTCGATGCGACGGAGCAGGTCGTCGAGGCGAAGTTGGCGGCGATGTCAGGCCGCGTCGGCTAGGAGTCTGGAAGACTTCGGCCAGCGAACGGGCCGTCAGCACCGCCAAGTCGCGGCGGTGGCATTCTGGTGGCGGATCTTCTGCGGCGACGGGGCCTACATGCCCGAGCGCACGGACTCGCCTTCGGCGGTGAGCTTCACCGGCACATCGACCGCGGTCGGCACGGCCGGCAGTCCGCGCATGACGGTGACCTTCACCGTGTCGCCGGGCTTGCGGTTGCCGAGCGCCTTGCCGAGTTCGTCGAAGTGGCGCACCGGCTTGCCGTCGATCGCGACGATGACGTCGCCATACTGCTCGATGACCTCGCCGCGCCCTTGGCGCGCGATCCGGAACGGGCGCAGGCCCGCCGCGGCGGCGCCGTAGTTCTCGTCGGCGGTGCCGAAGATCGCGCCGGACGGGTAGCCGAGCTCGGGATCGAGGCGGTAGCTGACATAGTCCTCGAGGCGGCGCACGCCCAGCTTGGCGGTAGTCGAACGGCCGCCGAGCAGGCGCGGCACGATGGCGTTCACGGTGTCGACCGGGACCGCGAAGCCGATGCCGGCCGACGTGCCGCTCGGTGAGTAGATCGCCGTGGTGACGCCGACGAGGCGTCCGGCCGAATCGAGCAGGGGACCGCCGGAGTTGCCGCGGTTGATCGCGGCATCGACCTGGATCAAGCCGTGCAGCGAGCGGCCCTCGTTGGTGTCGATGGTGCGATTGATGGCGCTGACGATGCCCGTCGTCATCGTCTGGTCGAAGCCGAACGGGTTGCCGATCGCGATCGCAGCCTGGCCGACGCGCAGGTCCGCCGACGTGCCGAGCAGCAGCGGCTTCAGGTCACCGACGTTGCCGATGAGGCGCAGCACCGCGAGATCGTGCTCTGGCGAGGTGCCCAGCACCGTCGCCCGGTAGTTGCGACCGCCGACGGAGACCTGGACCTGGCCGCGGCCTTCGGCGACATCGGCGACGACGTGGTGGTTGGTGACCACGGTGCCGGCGGCGTCCCACACGAAACCACTGCCGGTGCCCGACTGCTGCTTCGTGCCGATCCGCGTCGGCACCACCGACGACGTGTAGACCGAGGCCACCGATGCGGCGCAGCGGTCGAAGATCTCGACGAACGTCTGCTCCAGCGGCGCCAGTTCGCCGCGCGGCGTCACCGGCCGTGGGTCCGCCTTCGGGGCCGCCGTGAAGAAGCCGGAGCGATCGAGCAGCAGGAACGTGGCCAGCGCGAAGGCCGCCCCGGCGATCACCAGGGGCAGCGGGTTCGGGCGGCGGGTGGGAAACGGCGCGTAGGAAGTCATCGTCTCGTGGGTCCGCTGGTCAGGGCGGCAGGCCTCCTCTACGACACAAATCGGCGACTACACCGGATTCGGCCAGAGTTCGCGCCAGTCGCCGGCGGGGGCCTTCTGGTTGCGCAGCAGCGCCACCGCTTCGGGGTGCAACTGGACGTGTTCCATCGCCGTCTGCGCCAGCACCTGGCCGCACGACTCGGCGATACCTTCGGCGTGCAGGCCGTGGTACTCGAAGATGTGGGCGGGCGTGCCCGACTTGCTGAACTTGACCACGGCGCGCGCGATCTGCGGCACGCCGACGATCGAGCCGAGGTTGTCGAGCAGGCCGATCTCGCCGTCGTGCACTGACACGATCGGCACGCGCCGGCCGGCGAGGTCGACGACGTCACTCGCGCCGAGCGGTCCCTGGTTCTTGCCGGCGGGGCGCAGGTGCAGGCGGCCGTTCACGCCGAGGGTGCCCAGCAGGTGCGCGAACCCGGTCTTGCGCGCGAGTTCGCCGCAGACGAGGTCCGGCGACGTGACCACGGTGACGTTGGCGTAGACGCCGCGGTCGAGCAGCAACCTGCTGGCGCCGATCGCTTCCGGCACCAGCGCGCCCATCACGAACAGCTCGACGACGTTCTCGCCGGGCTGGTAGCCGCGGTAGCCGCGCCAGTCGATCAGGCGATAGCCGCCCGCGAGCACGTCCTGCTTCAGCGCAGCGAGGATCTCCGCGTCGGGCGCGTGCGGCACTTCGGCTTCGTGCAGGCCGCCGTCTTCGGCGCCAAGGCCGAGCTCGGCACCGGCCGGCATCTCGCGCTTCCACCGCGCCTGGCGCTTCAGCCATTCGAGCAGCTGGTTCTGGTGCAGTGCGCGCGTCACCGCCCGCACCAACACGCCGCTGCGCCCCTTGTTGTCGTGCGCGAAGTGGCGGCGGATCGCGTCGCACAGGATCCACTCGAGCTCGATCGCAAACGCCGGCTCCCAGGTGATCAGGTTCGGGATCTGGATGTCGCTCTTCCAGCTGTGCTGTGCACCTTCCGGCGCCAGCGTGATGCCGCTCGGCGTGCCGACCAACACGAACGACGAACCCCAGTAGAGGTTGTAGTAGAGCTGGTCGAGTGCGCGCTTGATGAAGAAGTCGTAGACCGTCATCAACGGCAGGAACGGAATGCCGGCGAAGTAGTCCATCTTGCCGAAACTGCCGAGCGCCGACATGCAGTTGGCTTCGGCGATCTCGAAGCGGATGTGCCGCGTCCACGCCTCGTCGGTCGGCGCCAGTTCGGGCCGCAGTCGTTCGTGCAGGTCGAGCTTCGATTCCCAGTTCTCGTCGGACTTGGGGCCGAAGATCTTCTCGTCCATCGCCGGGTTGATGTTGGTCGAGGTGCCCACGTCGGGCGCCATCGTCATCATCAGGTCGGCCAGCGGGTTCCACCTCGCCTCGGCGGCGGTGGGGGCCTTGCCGGCCTTCGCTTCCTTGCCGGCCTTGGCGAGTTCGTCGTAGACGCCGATGCGCACGAGCTTGGCCGCGAGCTGGCCCCACATCCACTGCGTGTGCGTCGTCGGCGCCAGCTTCAGGTTGATGTCGAGCGACTCCGGCATGCCGCCCTGGGCTTCGATCTGCGCCTGCACGCGCTGGCGGTTGGCGTCGCGTTGCGCTTCGAGCGCTTCGATGCCGAGCCGCATGATGAGGCCGCGCTGGGCGCAGAACTTGCCTTCGGCGCTGTCGGCGGCGAAACGCACGAACGGCTGCTGCAGCGAGAGGCCGTGCTGCTGCAGCAGGGCCTGGACTTCGCTTTCCTCCGGCATCGCCGAGTGGTTGCCGTTGGCGGCGGCGCAGTGCAAACCGCGCCCCTTGACGGTGTGCGCGATCACCAGCGTCGGACGGCGCTTGTCCTTCTTGCACTGTTCGAACGCCTGCTGGATCGCGCGGTGGTCGTGGCCACCGAGGTCGTTCCACAAGCGCACGACATCGGCGTCGGCGAGCGACTCGACCAGCGTCTTGACCGCCTTGTCGCGCGTCACCATCGCCTCGCGCATCGACTTCGCGTCGCGCTTCCACAGCAGCGCCTGGAAGTGGTAGTCGGTGAAGCCGCTCTCGAACATCTGCCGCAGCGCGTCGCCGCCTTTCCTGGCGAACACCTGCTCGCGGAAGGTGCCATGCCGCAGCTGGATCACTTCCCAGCCGTTGGCGATCGCCGTGCGTTCGATGCGTTCGGCGTCGGTGCCCTGCAGACCGCGGTTGTTCGGAATGCGCGTGCCGTCGAGGTTCTGCCGGTTGTAGTCGACGATCCAGGTCACGTTGCCGAGTTCGCGTTCGGCGACCTCGGGCAGCACTTCGAGCAGCGAGCCTTCGCGGAACTCGCTGTCGCCCATCATGCACCAGAAGTGCGGCTCATCGACGTCCCAGCCGTGCTGGCGCGCATAGCGGTAGGCGAGCGCCTGGTAGACCGCGGCGACCGGCGGGATGCCGACCGAGCCCGACGGGAAGAAGCGCCAGGCGTCCGGATCGAACTCCGAGTGGTAGCTCTGGAACACCGGCTTCTTGTCGTGCGCGAAGCTGCGCAGCCGGTGCATGACGGCCTGGGCTTCGTCGTCCCGGAACCACTGGCCGTCCGGGTGGCGGAACAGGCCGAGCGCGTGGTGCAGCGCATGGTCGGCGGGGGACGCATGCGGCTTGCAGCAGACGAAGTCGCCGGGTTCGCGCACCAGCAGGTGCAGCGTCGCCAGGAAGTCGAGGCTCGACGCACACGACGCGGGGTGGCCGCCGACCTTGGGGTCGGTCTTGTCGGCGTCGGCGCGGTCGTTCGCCACGTGGATCATCGCCACCATGTGGGCGAAGGCGCGGCGGGTGATGCGTTCGATCAGGGGGAAGTCGGGCTGGCCGGCGGACTTCATGCGGGGTGCGTGGGCGGTCGGGGAACGGAACGGAAGCCGGGGAAAGGTAGGGCGGTAGGGGCCGAGGTGCCACTGGCAAGGGCTGCCGGTGGGCGTCGGCGGCTTTCGAAAACCTGGCGGTCGGTGTCACGGTCGCCCGCTTCCTGGCAAGTGCAGATGGTCATGGTCCGTCCGGACCGCGCCGCCTCCACCCAGGACTCCGCAATGCTGTTCCGTCCCTCGTCGTCGGCGATCGCCGCCGTTCTCGCCCTCCCCGTGCTGCTTTCGTCGGTGGCAGCGCAGATTCCGATCAGCGGGGCGCAGAGCGGCACCCTGCCGGCGGGGGTCTACCACACCATCGGCACCCTCACGATCGCGGCCGGTCAGACCTGGACGCTGTCGCCCGGCGTCATCGTCAAGTTCTCGGGGGCTGGCGACGAGCTGACCGTGAACGGCCGCCTGGTCTGCAACGGCACCGCCGGCAACCCGGTGATCTTCACCGGCATCCAGGACGACAGCGCCGGTGGCGACACCAACGGCAATGGCCCGAGTGCCGCGGGGCCGACTGCGTGGCGGGGCATCGTGATGAACGGCAACGCGACGCCGAGTTCGCTCACCTGGACCGAAGTGCGCTACGGCGGCGCCGGCTACGTCTCGAACCTCCACCTGAACTCGGCGTCACCGACGCTGACCAACTGCACGATCAGACACAACTTCACGCACGGGATGGTTTGCAACGGCAATTCGTTCCCGACCGTCGCGAACTGCACGTTCACCAGCAACGGCAGCGATGCGATCAACGGCGTGCCGGCGATGGCGCTGCCCGGGTTCACCAACAACACGGCGACCGGCAACGGCGTGAACTGCCTGCGC
>SXGT01912255.1_pt1 | contig 19803 bp, 13 predicted proteins | sample 3176221 | NCBI WGS metagenome assembly SXGT01 (sample SAMN11356862, study PRJNA531348) | freshwater metagenome | isolation source: freshwater sample F1-120 | place: China: Fuxian Lake, Yuxi | collected 2017-12-25
AGCTCAGCATCAACTGGCTGGAACGCGCTGGCAACTTCAACGTCGCCACCGATGCCGCCGTCGGCCAGGCGGCCCTCAATCTTGCCACCGTCAACGGCATCAACGCTGCCAATGTCGATCTCCATGCCGCCATCACCATCAGCCAGGCCAACCAGACCGCTGGCCTCGTCGCCCGCTTCTCCGGCACCCCGGGGCTCGAAAACTACTACGCCGCTCAGGTAACCTTTGTCGGCCCGAACAACTACAAGATTGAAGTCATCAAGGTCGTCAACGGCATCAAGACGGTGCTTGGATCCACAAGCGTGCCCGCGTTCACGGCGAACCTGCACTTCCTGGTGTCGGGCAACAACCTCAACGTCTACATCGACGGCGCGGCCAACCCGGTGCTCGCCCTCACCGACGCCAGCATCACCGCCGCCGGCGCCGTCGGTATGAAAACCTCCGCTGGCGCCGCGGTCACGAGTTTTACGTCGAATTAAGGGAATAGCTATCAGCTATCATCCGAAAACGTGGACGCACTAAACTGGGCCGGCTGATAGCTGATAGCAATCTGCTGATAGCTGACTGCTTCCAAGGAAACACGTGACATGAAAGTCGCCGTCATTGGCGGAGGCGTGTCAGGCGTTCGTGCCGCATTGACCCTGGCTCGCGCCGGCGTACAGGTTTCGCTCTTCGAGAAGAACCAGCATCTCGGCGGAAGGGTCTTTTCCTTTCGAACTCCAGACTTCGGCGAAGTCGATATCGGCCAACACATCTGGCTACGTGCCTGCACTGCGTTCGAAGATCTGCTGCACGATCTGGCAGTGCCGGACAACTGGATCTTTCGCCAGGATCGTCTTGCCATGACCTACCGCTGGCCCGACGGTGCGTCTCGGACGCTGACCGCCGGCCGGCTGCCAGGCCGCCTGTCGCTGCTGCCGATCCTCCTGGGCGCCCGCCTTGGGCTGACCGACAAGCTGCGAGTTATCTGGGGCACTTTCCGCGCGGGGCTCTACGCCACGCAGTCGCTCGAGTCGCTCGACAAGATCTCGTTCGCCGATTGGCTGCACGCGATGGGCCAAAGCCGGGCGGTCATCGAGTGGTTCTGGGAGCCGCTCATCGTCGGCGTGTGCAATGGCCGACTGGCCGAGGTGTCGGCACGCTATGGCTTGTTCACGGTGCGTGAATCACTGTTAAAGTCAGGCGCGGCGTCCGCCATTTGTTTCTTCCGCCGACCGCTCTCGGAAGTGCTTGACCGCCACGCCCGCAGCATCCTGCAAGACGCCGGCGTTCAGATACTCTCGGGCACGATGGTCAACAACCTTCGCCCAGGGTCGCCGATCATCGTTCAGAGCAATCACGGCGAACCTCAAGAATTCGACAAGGCAATCCTCGCCCTGCCCCTCAAACGCATGCGAAGCCTGCTGCCGGGGCCCACACTTCCGGCTCCCGCGCAAGAAGGCGCCATCGCGGGCCTGCTGCTGCGCTTCGCGGTGCCGGTGATGGACGAGCTATTTTTCACCGCCGTCGGCAGCCCTGTGCAGGTCGTCTTCAACAAAAGCGCGATCTGGAATCATTCCACCCCTCTCCCCTCCGATGGTGTGGGCGCGCCCTCTTCCTCCCCTCTCCCCTCCGGGGGAGAGGGGCCGGGGGTGAGGGGGCAACGCCTCGCGCCGACCGATGGCACCCAAGTCATCGAACTCGTCATCTCCGCCGCCGAACGTGAAGTGAAACTCGGCGTCGACCGTGTCGCTGCAGAACTGCTGCCAGCCCTCGCCAAACTCTTGCCTCGCACCGCCACGACGCCGCTGCTGGCGAAACGCCTGCTGGTCCACGCCACCGCAACATTTCGCGTGGCCCCCGGCGGCGAGCCGAATCGCTTGCCAATGACGCAACCCAACCTCGCCAACGTCTACTTCGCCGGCGACCACGCCGCCACCGGCTGGCCCTCGACCATGGAATCCGCAGCACGAGCCGGCCTGGCCGCCGCCCACGCCATCCTGAGCGGGGTCGCGTAAGCGCCCCGTGCAAATAGATCAAGAATCTCACGCCAAGACGCAAAGCCGCAAAGCCGAATTCAGTGTGGCTGAGATCACCAATTTGCCGCAATCACTCTATGCGTCATGGCGCCTTTGGGGAAGGTGCCTCCACAACATAAAGTTGGCGCCTTGAATGACGCCACCGGCTGGCAAATCGTTGCCACCCGCAGGGTCGCAACACGGTGGTCAGCGAATTCCACCAGCTTCGCCATTTTTCCTGAGCAAAGTTCGGTCTTTGGGCCGATGCAAGAGGCGCGTATTGGACGAGCACCCCTTGCGAATGGAATCCACCGATGCACCGCATGATCCTCCTCATCGGCTGCCTGGCACTGACCCTTGGCACCACTCAATCAGCAATCGCTCAACCTGAAAGTAAACCGCGAGACCCAAACGTCGGGATCGAAGTTCGAGTCGTGAGCGTCTCAGACACGTTTTTCGAACGAATCGGGATCGATTTCGATTTCCATCACGTGAACCCCACCACCGGCGTCCTCGGCCGACAATTTGAGTTCGGCTGGGGCGGGCGCCTCGGCGGCACAATGAACCTGTTCGATTCCGTCGGCGGCAATCCGAACCGGAAGGTCGATATCCACGGCGGCTACAACTATCTGCATTTACGCGGGAACGGAGAGTTTCAGCTCAATGGGCCAGGCACCAACCTGCGCGTGAACTCGGCCAACAGCCACACCGGGGATCTGGGCGTGAGCGTTCGCCAAATCTACAACAACCTGGAATTCGGCGCCGGCGTTTTCTACAGTCTTGGCGGAATTCAGGCGAATACGCAGCAAGTTTCCTTCAATGCTGTCGCGCCAGCGGTCTTTCTCAAGCAGAATCCGGACACCGACGCGTTCATCCATGGCTACCGCGTCCGCGTTTTTACGGACTGGCGCGTCAACGATCGCGTGAAGGTCGGTGGGTTCTATGACATCGGCCAGGACTTTACAGGCGTTCTCGAAAACGATCGCCGTGGCAGCCTCACACATCGCTTCGGCGGACACGTGACTTTTCTGTTTGGGCAGCGCGATTTCCGTACGCGGCGAACCGAATTGCTGCAATTCATCACGCCGCGCATCATCAACCCGTGACCGCGCGGACTACGCCGCTCACCCCGGCGGCTGTGGCTTTTGCGGCAGCTTCGGCATCAACCAGCGCCACCAGCGCCAGAGCTTCGCGCCGAATGTGCCACGCTCGGCGGCCAGCTTGCTGACGCATTGTTGATAGGCGATGGTCAGGGCTGGGTCGTGCAGCGTCGGCGGCGCATAAGTCGCAGCGTCGGCCAGCACGCGGCGGGCGAGGCTGAACCCGCCGGCCTTGTCGGTGGACATCAGCCACAGCGCTCGCACCTCGGCGGCAATCATCTGGTGGTAGCCGTCGAAGCCCCCCAGGTCCGCCTGGTCCAGGTAACGCTGCACCGGTATCATGTCCCCCTCCAACGCCTGATCGTACATCAGCCAGACCTTCTGAAAGCTGCTGGCATAATCGGGGTTCAGCTTCGTCAAGCAGTGCAAGCCGACCTTCCGCGCGGACTCCACACGGTTGAGCGACCGATAAGCCTTCACGAGGGGCAACAACATGCTCGGCAGCGCCTTGGGGTGGTCCGGCCAATCGCTGCACCATTCGATGATACCGTTCCAGTCCTGCACGACGTAAAGCGCACCGGCGACCTTCGCCCAGCACGGCGTGTCCTCGCGCAGGGCATCCTCGTGTGTGAGGATCCACTGGCGCAGCCCGTGCGGGTCCTGGGCGTACGCCAGTTCGACGGCATAGGCGGCAATGCAGTTCGTGCGCTCGGGGCGAGACTCGGCCATTTCCTGGATATCCTCCCCGACACGGCGATCGCCCATGGCAACGCGCAAGCGCACCCACGGATCACAAACATGCGGGCCAAGGTCGAGGCAGCGGTGCAGCACCTCCTCGGCATCACTCCACCAGCCGACCTGAATGAGGTACGCCAGCGACTGATCTAGCAGCCAGGGGGTCTTGGCCGAGTTCTTGCACAGGTTCTCGAATTCCTTCGGAAACGCCGACTTGCGGTTGAGGTAGATGAGCATATCGACCTTGCGCTGGGCCCACTCCCCCTTGTCGGCGTACTTCTGAGCCCGTTCGAGCACCTTCTCCGCACGCTGCCACTCTTGACTTTGCACATACATGTTGAAGAGTTGCCACGCGCCCCAGATATACCAGGGTTGCAGATCAAGGCCGTGGATATAGTCGGCGCGCGCGGCCTGGGGGTCGTTGAGGTTTTGCTTGGCGAGCCCGCGCCAGCCGAAGCCGACGGGATCGCGCGGCGCAATCGCGACCAATTGTTCACCGCAGTTGAGCACATCGACCCACTGCTGCTGGCGCGAGTACCAGTCGGCAAGTTGCTGCCAGCCCCAGATAAACTTCGGGTGATCCTTGAGGATCTCGCGCATCTTGGCGATCGCGTCGTGGGTTCGGCCAGAACGGAACATCACCAGCGCGGCCCGGGCTTCGAGTTGATACTGGTCCAGCGGGACCGTCTTTTCCTGACACACCTGCCAGGCTCGCTCAAACTGGGCGCCGCTGGAGAGCAGTTCCGCCTTGAGGGCCAGGAAGTTGAGGGCGCCAGGTTGTTTCTCCAGAGCGCGATCGATGACAGCGATGCGTTCGGGCAGATCGTTGGCCGCGTTCGGATTCCATCGCTCCGCGTACAAGAGCGCGACGTGCAGGTTCCAGTTGGGCTGTTTCATGGCCTCCTTGAGAATCTCCTCGCCTTTCTCCTTGCAGTTGCCCATGTCGAGGGCGCGCATGGCAATATCCAGCGCCGGCGGGATCGGGTAAGGTGAAGCGCACATGGCCTTGAACACATCCAGCGCGATCGCCTGGTTTTCCTTTTTGGCCTGAAATTGCACCTGACGCGCCTTGACGTAATCGCCGACAATGTTTTGCTGCAACGACAGCAAGGTGGCCTCGGCGCCGACAAGGTTGTCGTCGATCATCTGTTCATCAAAAAGCAGGAAGCCGGCCAGGCTGTTGCACGGGTCCTTGCGGAAGGCATTGCGCAAATCTTCGAGCCCTGCTTCGCGTTCCTCCATGCGCACGCGCGCCTCACCGCGAAAGGTCAGTGCAAGTGCCGACTGGGGCCGAGTGCGCAGCATGTGATTGGCGGCATCGAGATACTCCTTGAATTGCTGCGTTGCAAAGCACCAGTCGACAAGCTGATCCCAGCCCCAGCGGTACTGGCGGTCCTCCTTGAGGATCGGGATCATCTGGGCCTTGGCGGCCTCGAAATCCCCTTCTTGGGCCTTGATCCAGGCGGCGCGGCCACGCAGTTCGAGCGGGGGCTTCCCCTTCCAGGCGGCCGGATTACAGGCCTTGCGTGCGTCGTCGTGGCGGCCAGCCAGGGCCAGCATTTCGGCATGAAAATCGTGGATCTCGCGCGCCTGCGGATTTCGTTGCAACGCGTCCTTGTACGCTGCCGTGCATTGGTCGATGCGTTCCTTTTCCGCGCTGCTGCTGGCACGCGGCCCTTGCCATTGCAGTGCTTGCGCCAGGCGAATCCAGGAGCGTGCCTCGCCGGGGCGTGTGGCAGTCCAGAATTTAGCCAGGTCCATGGCCTCCTCGTAGCGGTCGAGCATCAGAGTCCAGTTGCACATGTTGTTCCACGCGACGTCGAACCCAGGATCAAGCTTCAAGCAGCGTTGAAGCTGCTCGATGGCCTGATCGGGCTCATGCCGGCGCCAATGGTGATCGGCCGCGTAAAGGTAGTTGATCGGCGTCAACGGCGCGCGGGCGATGGCGTGTTCCAGGGTCCGCTTGGCCGCGTCGAACGCTTCGGCCCGTTCGTGGGCCTCGGCAAGCATTCGGACGGCACGGTCGTAATTCGGCGCCAGCTCGACCGCACGCTGTAGCGCCTGCACCTCCGCCGCCTGGTTCTTCTGGACACGCTGTGCGTCGGCAACATCGAGCCACAACTCGGCGATCGCCGGAAATGCTTGAATGGCCCTCTGCGCGTTGGCGAGGTACTCATCCTTGCGTTCAAGGAAACCGGCTTGCCTGGTGACGGAACTCCAGGCCTGCCAGAGGTCAGGTCGTGCGTCGAGGACGCGACGGAGACCGTGCAACAGCTCCTCCGGCGGGAAAATCGGCTGAGCCACCCAGGCCAGGGCGTAGATGCCGCCGCCGAGAGTCGGTTGCCTGAGTAGCTCGCCGACCACGAAGGCGACGGCGTCGCGCCGGTCAGCCAGGTTTTCGCATTGCCACAGAAGTTCATGGATGGCCGGATCGAAATCAACCGAGTGCCGAATCGCCTCACGGAAGGCGTACATGGCATCCTCGGTGCGAAACGCGCGTTTGAAGAGAACGCCTCGTGCGAACCAAACGTTTGGCCCGTCGGGATCGAGCGGCTCCGCCTCGTCGAGTTGTCGATGGGCTTCTTCCATGCGTTCGACATCGGCAAGGAGGTAGGCGTATTCCACGCGCGTCCAACTGTCGGCTGGCTGAATGTCGATCAGCTTCTTCAGGGCTTGCTCACGCGCCTGGGGGCCGTCGACCTGCGTCCATTCATACCACAGCCGGGCCAAACCGAAATGGTATGGAAATCTCTGGCACACCTGTGCCAGATAGGCAAGGGCTGCCCCGTGCGGCTCCTTCTCCGCCAGGAGCATGACGTAGTTTCGATGCGCGTCCTCGGCGAGAGGCTCGATCTTGAGCACCTCCTCCCAGCGGTCGCGCGCGGCCTGCCGTTGGTCGCGGCTGATCTCCAAATACGCCAAACTGCGTAAACGAGCGGCAGGCTTCGAAACGCCTGCGGCCTTGTCTAAGATTCCCTCGGCACGATCGAATTCGGCTTTGAACGTGTGCATATCTGCCGCGTACGTCAGCAGTTCGCCATCGTTGGGGCGGAGGCGAATCGCTTCGTCCAGCGTGTCGAACGCTTCGCCGGACCGGCCAAGCTGCATGTACGCCCAGTGAAGCGTGCGGGCTGGCTGGCTCGATTTGACGCCGAAGCGTCGAAAGCGTTTTTGCAGAAACTCGAGCGCATCCTCGGTTCTCCCTCGCCCCTGAAAGCCGAGGAAGCAATTCTGCGCGATGTACTCGTCCCTGTCTTCCGCGCACGCGGCCAAGTGGTGCAGTTGCAGCGCGTCGTCAAACTTGCCTTGAGCCGAGCGAACCCGCGCCAGCGTGTCGAGCAACCGGCCCTGCAGCGGAGCTTGCGCCGGCGTTGCACGGATCGCTTTGCGCAACAAGAAAACGGTCTGTTGATCGTTGCGAGCATCGACCGACAGCTCCTGCGCATAGAACTGCCAGCACGCTGGATCAGTTTCCTTTTGCTCGGATAATCGCTTCAAGATCTCCAGGCGTTCCTCGCGCCGACCGAGGTAGCGCAGATAATCTGCCCGGGCCAGTTCGAGGAAGAGATCCCCCGGAAACATCTTCAATAGCTGCATCGTCGCACGCAGCCCCGCGGGTTGATCGGCGTCATAAATGGCAAGCGAGCGCCGAGCGTGCAGGGCCAGATAATGGCCCGGGCTTTGAACATCCATGGCCTTCAGAGCTTTTTCCGCATCGACGCGCCGGTGCCCTACGAGAGCCAGGTCGAGTTGCAGCAAGAGGTCGTAAAGTTCCTCATCGGGCAGATTGAGGTCGGCCAGCTTTTCTCGGTGCGCCAGAGGCACCATCGCCATGCCGCGCGGACCGGTAGCGCGATACCGTTCCTTCATGAGGTCGTAGGACATCTCGACCTTATGCCGATCGCCCGGATCGCGAATGATGAGCGACCTCGCCGCCGAGTCGTAGCCGATAACAGCTTGTAGATGGCCTGAGCTGACCTCCAGCGTGGCAAGTGTGAAAGGAATGCCGCGGTCGATGAGCGCGGTTACGGCTTCCCAGGTGACGGTAAAAGCCTTGGTAATCCAGCCGTTGTCGTTCGCCCACTTGCGTTCGCTGTGGTAAGGGGTGCCGTAGAAGGCGATCTCCTCCGCCAATTCGACATGGTCGGCCGGCATGGACCAGAACTTGGCGATGGAGGTCAACGCTGCCGGCCCACAGGTCTTGTGATGCTGCCGTACGAAGCCGACCGGGATCTCGACACGCTTGCACGGTTGCTGGCGCGTTGCCAGGCGCTTCACCAGGGTCTCGAAGTGCTTGCCCTTGACCTTCTTGCCATGCTCGATGGCATTCTCGTAGTCCCCTCGGCGACAGGCGAGGTCGGCACGGCGGGCGTCGAGCCATTCTCTCTCACTTCCCTTTCTCGTTTTACGCTGGCGCGTGTCGGGCAAGAGTAAAGGCGACAGGCGCTCGTATTCGTCGAGGCTCCTGGCTGCATCGTCGTAGCGATTCAATTCAATTTGCAATCCCGCCAGCTGCCCCCAAACCGCTGCGCATTCGAGCCGTTGGGTCGCCTGGGTCAAGAAATCGAGTGCTTCCTGATCGCGTTCTTTCTGCACGAGAAAATGCGCGACCCATTGCACTGCCGGGCGATACCAGGGGCGTAGCTCCAAGGCTCGCCGCGCCGCGGCCTCGGCGTCGTCGTGCCGATCTTCCAGCGAATAAAGCGTGGCCCGCTCGATGCAGGTCCACGGTTCGATACCGATCGCTTCCGCCTTCTTCAGCCAATTCTCGGCAGCATCGAAGTCGCGCATTTGGCCAAGGATGGCGGCGTGCTGCGAGGTCCAGTGGGAGCGCAATTCCTGCGGCGCATCTTCGGGGTATTTCTGGTTTCGCACGAAATTCCACGCCACGAGCGGGCCGCGGGCGGTCATCAGGTACCGGGCATAGTACCAAAGCGCTTCGGCGTGCGTCCGCTCCTGGCGCCAGGCGAATACGAAATGCCAATCGGCGAGCCGCATTGAGCCGAGGTTCCCGGCGAGGCGACCCGCCAGGATTCGGGCCCCCGCGCCACGCCAGTGCTGTATGGGCGCAATCGTTTCAGCAAGCCGATAGGCTTGCAGGTACAGCCCGCGATCATACAAGCGGGAGATTTGTGCGCAGTGATCGGGGGGAACGAAGAATTCCGATCGTGGGGCCAGGTCGCTCATGCAATTCTCCACGCCTTGAGTCCGAGGCTGCTTGATGACCCTGGCGGACATGACGGGTTCGCTATGGAATCGGTCGTGCTATCGCGATGGAATATTATTCGCGACGTGAGGTGATTCGCAAAGGGAAAATTGGACGGAAGAAAAAATGATCGATGCCGTCCGTCACCCAGTGTCGGATTCAACTCCCTACCGCGTTCGAATGCCCTTGGCGAGCCGCTGAGCCTCTTCCAAGGTGAAGTTGCCTGTGATGAGTGCTTTACCATCCGCGATCTGTGCCCGCAGAATCGGGGCAAAAGCCACTTTACCATCGACGAGCAGGGCCAAGGGCTTGCCGACATGCTTTTCGGTAAGCGAAGCGAGCTTCTTGCGTGCGCTCTCCGTGAAAACAATTTCGATGGCGGCTTTTCGGTCCCGCTCCACGGCGCGAGCGTCCGCAACGTCACTACCTGTCAACTCCGCTGTATCGTGGAGGTAGACCTTGGTTTTGCTCCCTTCGACCGTAGCTTCCGTCAAGCCTGGCGTCGGCTTACTCTCGGCAAGGCGCACCTCAAACCGCACGGCGACCCCGTCGCTCGGATAGGCGAGCGCTAGCCACGCGCCGCATGCAAAAAGGCTCATGCTGAGTGCAAACGGGTTGCTGAAATTCATAGTGAAGCCTCCGCGATTAGCGTCCATTTCCTGAATGATCCCTGATCGAAATCTCACTCTGCCTAAAGCTTACTTCAGCGGATGTGCCGCAAAGAAACGCCAGATTGTTTCGTTGACGTCATTCTTTGTTCCCCAGGCGTGGCCGACGCCGGGCAGTTCGATGTAGTTGACATCATGGCCTTCTTTCTTGTACTTGTCGCGATTCTCACGGGCCCAACTTACAGGCAGGAGGTTGTCCTTGTCGCCGTGGAGTATGAGCACTGGGAATTTGCGCTCCGCTTTGATGCCGAGGAGTGTTTGCAGCCCAAGCGGTCCGGAGTGGGACGCCACCGCGGCAACCGTCTTCGAGCGCTCCTTACCCACGAGATGGGCGAAGTAGCCACCATTGGACATGCCTAGAACATAGACGCGATCCGCATCCACACGATAGTCCGTTCTAAGCGAGGCAACCAGAGCGTCGAAAAATGCCAGGTCGCTCTTCACTTTCTCCGGCGCTAGCCCCCAGCTTCCCTTGATCGCGTTTGGGTAAACAAGAAGAAATCCGTGCTTCTCGGCGGTTTCGTTAAACCGGGTATAGATTGGCATGAGATCCTTGCTGTCAATGAACATGCCGTGAAACGCAATCACAAGCGCCGCTGGTTTCTTCAGGTCGACAGTCTTCGGAACGACGAGCCGATACTCGCGCGTGACGCCGTCGACCTTCAGGCTTTCCGAGCCGAAGTTGCCAGGCGTGGGCTGGCCAAGGGCATGACTCCCTGCCCACGACATGCATAATGAAATCAACCCAAGACGGACGGCAAGCAACACGAAAGTCTCCCCAGTGCCTCGGCAAGTTCACGCGTCTTTCTTGGGCCGACCCCGAAACAGCAGGTACAGCAGCGCCAACATGGTGACGCCTCCCGCGATCACGACGGCGCCGCCGGCAACGGCGATGAGAGTCCATTGCATGCTATCGAGTCCATCCACAAAGGAAGCCGCTGCTCCAGGTTTCGGCGCAGCTTTCTCGGCAACTCCTCCCTGGCCGAGCGGCGGAGGAGGAGGCATCGGCGGCGGAACAAGGCCACCAGCGCCGCCGCCGCCTTTCTTGCCTGCCTTCGCATCGGTGTAGAATTTCCCGAAAAACTCGCGGTCTGAATCCCCCTTCGCACCGTGCTGCGGCCCCCCTTTTGCTTCGCGAATCGTCAGCATATCGAACGGTTCCGTCGACTGTAAGCCGACGAAGATCTCGCCAGCAGCCGGCGCTGACACCTGCGTTTCACCCACCTGCTTGCCGCCGTTGAACAAGGTGATCTTGAACTCGGAGTCCCCCGCAATGCCGCCATCAGTTTCATTGTGGAGGAGGAATCCGAATGCCGTGGCGGGGCCTCCTAGGGATATGTCGAGATTCGAAAGCTCTGCCTCATTCCCCACGTAAACCATCGTGAATTGCCGATCCGCGGGTTTCTGTGCGGAGACGGCTATCACGCCTGTCCCTGGCTTGATCACGATACGGCCGCTGTCCACGTTGATCGATTTCCCGGCTAAAACGCCGGGCGCATGAAACGGTCCGCTCGCTTTGGCCTTGCGCGCAAACTCGGCTTCGTTGTTGAATGTGGTGACATCCGCAAACGCCGCGCCGGCGGCCATCAGGCAAGCCGTCGTGAGCAACCAGAAAACTCGGATGGTCCTGAAACTCGCTCGATTCATGATTACCCCTCAGATCAAAAAGAAAGGATGACGTAACTTTATGAGAATCCCTTCTCGATGAACACGCTCATGGGGCAAGTGAGCATTCACCAAACGGCCCGCGGCGGCGATTGCCCGCGTTTTTGCAAAGTCTCAGCGATTCCGCCAGAAACGGGCCGGTCACCCGACGGACAAACACGCATGCACATTGCCATCGCCTCTCTGCATTCGAGCATTGACGCGAGGATTACCATTCGTAACGCACGGCTCGACTGGCTTGCCGTTTACTCGCGCATATGATGACTTGATCCTCCCTTTCGCCTCCTAATGAGAGATCCCGCCATGCTGCTTTCGCGATCCTTCTTGGTTGCCATCCTCGTTTTGGCCCTGCCGAGTTTCCTCGCCGCTCAGGAAAAAACAAAGATTCTTGACGCAACGCTGCGACAGCTCGAAGCGGATATTACCGCCGCGCGCGGCCTGGCCTTCAAGACGCCGGTCGTCGCCAAGGTGATTGCGCGAGGCAAGGACGGCCCCAAGGGGGTGCAAGGCTATTACAGCATCAAGGAAAAGGCGCTCTATCTCTTCGATGATCTGGCCGGCAACTACGAGCGCGGCGTGCTCGTGCATGAGATGGTGCATGCCTTGCAGGACCAGCACTTCGGGCTCGCCAATTTGCATCAAACAACCTTCGGCAGCGATGCCGAACTCGCGATGGCGGCCCTCATTGAAGGGGACGCGACCTTCACGATGATCGAGGTGCTCAAGAAAGAGCAACCCAAGGTCGAGTTCATGCTCAAGACCAGCCTGGAGAAATCGAAAAACGTTCGCAACGCGTTTCTGTACGGGATCGGGGCCCGCTACGTGAAGGGACTGAAGGACAAAGGCGGCTGGGCGTCCGTCAACTCGCGATACAAGTTTCCGCCGCGGTCGACTGTGGCGATCCTCAATCCCGGCGCCAACACCATCGTGCTTGGTCCAGGCAAAGCCGTCGGCGCCCTGGGCATTATCGAAAAAATGGCCGACAGCCCAGAAGCCCGGGAGCTTGCCATTGGAGCAGTCCAGGGCCTTCTCGGCGACCGCATCGTCGAGGACAGCGCCGTCAAGAGCTGGCAGCTTGCATTCGATACGGCCGATCATGCAATCCGTTTTAAGCGCGCGTACGAGTTGACGCAAACTGCAAAAACAGGCGAACGTCGAGCAACGGCATCCATGCAAGGCACGCGCGTGACCGTCGTCGAGGCCCCCACCGAGACGGCCCATCGAGCCGCTCTGGATCGCGTGCTCGGAGCATCCCAGTACTTGATCTGGAGCGCAAAGGAACGCCGTAATCTTTCGTTCGGTGAATTGACGGATCGCCTGCTCGAAACCGACCTCATCTGCGTTGGCGAAAGCCACGACAACGAATTATGCCATCGCGTGCAGTTGCAAATCATCAAGGCGCTACACGCCAGCGATGCCCGGCTTGGGGTTGGCATGGAGATGTTTCAGAGGCCGTTCCAGGGGCCGCTCGACCAGTTCATCAAGGGCGAAATCGGCGAGGAGGAGATGCTCAAGGCGACCGAATACCGCACACGCTGGGGATTCCACTGGTCGCTATATCAGCCGATCGTTGATTTCTGCCGAAACAACAGCGTGCCGGTCGCCGCGCTCAACGTACCGCGTGAATTGACTGCGAAGATCTCCAAGGGGGGCTTTGCCAACCTGAGCGACGACGACAAGAAAACGCTCGGGCCGGTCGACTACCACGTCAAGGCGCATCGCGATCATTGGTACGAGACTCTAGCCAAGATGCACGGTAGCATGAAAGTAAGCGACGATCAGAAAGAGCGCTCCTATCAGGTGATGACCAGCTGGGACGAATTCATGGGGGCCAGTGCCGCGACTTTTCAGATTTCGCGGCAACTTCGGCGAATGGTGGTGCTCGCAGGAAGCGGGCACATCGACCTCGGCTTTGGCATTCCGCAAAGGGCCGCGCAAAGAACGGGGGGGCGGACCGCCACCGTTCACGTCGCCCCGGGCGGGGATGCCAGTAAGCTTTTCGCAACTCCACCGGCGGACTATGTCATAGTGGTACGCTAGTGATTGGATCAATGTCGGAGCCCAGTGCGCCAAGTGAATGACAACCGGTGTTGCTCACATGACGCTCGGGCTCTGGCGTACCTCCCATTTCACTAGCATTCGCCCAAAAAAAGGGGAAGAAGAGCGCCAAAATCTGGTTTTTGGCTTGTTTGTTTGCCGAAATGAGAGGTAGAATACTGCGGTGCTATCATTTTTTTTTGAACAGCAATCTCGCTCCGACTCGTGGAAAATCGGGCAAAAACCATGCTCAAGACAGCCGACGAGTTTCGCACTCTGATGCAACAAGTGCTGTCTGGCTCGGAACCGGCAGCCGAGGAGCTGTTTCGGGATTATGAACCCTACCTACTGCACGCCATCCGCCAAAAATTGAGCAAACGCGTGCGGTCGAAATTTGATTCTCTTGATATCGCCCAGGACGTATGGAAGTCTTTCTTTGCGGCGATGCCGGTGGAACGCCGATTTGATTCTCCGGCCGAGCTGGTTGCCTTTTTGACGACGCTTGCCAAGCACAAGGTTATCGACGCCGCCCGTCAGCGGGTATCTACACAAAAACGCAACGTCTTCCGAGAACAATCGATCGATGATTCGCTGCAATTTGACAAGGACCGCTTGACATCTGCGGACCGAACGCCCAGCCAGATCTTGATGTCGCAGGAAGAATGGGGTAGATTTCTTGCCGAGCAACCCCTGGTCTATCGGCAAATTTTTATTCGGTTGCGTGAGGGTCGATCCCATGAAGAGATCGCCGCGGAACTGAAGATCAGCAGCAAGAGCGTCCAGCGTGCCCTGAACCAACTTGTTGCGAGAACCACGACATGAAGCGCACACCCGATGCTGGAATCATCGAATCACCGTCGGATGTCCCCGGCGCGGTCATTCCATTGTCGGTCGGACGACTGGATGCCGAGGTGAACGTCGGAGTTGCCGGCAAACCAACGAAAAAGCCAGGCAGGCTCGTTTCGGACCCTGTCGACACGGCCTATCAGAATTTCTGCCGACGACGTGCCGCGGGCGAACCGCTGGACGCCGATGAGTATTGCGAACGGTACCCACAGTTCAAGAGTTCTCTGGTCCGCTTGTTGCACGCCGAGTTGTACCTCGAAGAGAGGTTTGCCAACGAACCCGAAATTCGCTGGCCCGAGGCAGGCGAAACTTTCCTCGATTTCCAGCTCATCCTGGAACTCGGCCACGGGGCGTTCGCTCGAGTTTTTCTGGCCACGGAGCCAAAACTCGGAGATCGTTTGGTCGCGTTGAAGGTTTCGCGCTTCGGCGGCGCCGAAGCCGAGGTATTGGGCCGCAATCCCCATCCGAATATTGTGCCCGTCTATTCCGTGACGGAAGATAACGCCACCGGGCTGACTGCAGTTTGCATGCCTTACCTGGGCAGCACGACCTTGTGCAACCTCCTGGATCAGTCGCGTACCGCGAAAATGAAAGTGCCTAGCGCCAAGGTCATCGTCGATGTTGCGCAAACTGTCCAGTACCCACTCGATCAGACTGGTCCGCGGCCAAAAGTCGACCCGATCTTGCGGGGCGGCACCTACATGGACGGCCTGCGGTGGATCGGCATGAAGCTCGCCGACGCGTTGGCGTACCTGCATCAGCGTGGCATCTGCCACCGTGACCTGAAACCGTCGAATGTGCTGCTAAGTCCCGAGGGGGAGCCGATGCTCCTGGACTTCAACCTCTGCGCCGACGCCAAGGAAACGTTGACGCGGTTCGGCGGAACCATGCCCTACATGTCTCCCGAACAATTGCAGCAAACCGTCTTTGAATCGTCCGAAGCAACCCATGAGCCAGACACTCGCTCCGATCTGTTCTCCCTCGGCGTGATCCTATATGAGCTCGCCACCGGCAAGCATCCTTTCGGACCGTTGAAGCTCAAAATGGAGGTCGTTGAACTGCGCAAGCACCTGCTGGAAGCCCAGCAGCGCGGACCAGCGCCGGCCCACACAGTCAATCCTGACGTCGATCCTCGCTTCAGCTCGCTGCTTCAGCGTTGTCTCGCGTGGGATCCGAACGCCAGGCCTCAGTCGGGGCTGGAAATTGCGGCATCCATTCAGACCGACCTGGCGCCCGTCAGCCGAGCGAAACGGTGGCTGAGCCGACACCCCAGGACAGTGCTTACAGCGTCGCTCGTGCTACTGGCGCTCGCCTTCAGTACTTTTGCCGCGGCGGCCATGCGCGCCCCCCACCACGAACGGCATATCACAAGCGGTACCCGTCTCTACCAGGAAGGCCGCTTCGACGAATCTCTTGCTCATTTCAATGCCGTTCTGGACGCCAATCCCAAAAATGCAGATGCGTTGTTTGCCCGCGGACGGGCGTACCAGCGTCTCGGAAAATTCAGCCTGGCAATGAAAGACTTCGACGACGCCGAGACGATCTCTCCCGACGGCCGCAACCAGGCGAGTATGGGGTTTTGCTTGAATCGGATGAATCAAACCAACGAAGCTGTTTTCTACTACCAGCGGGCCCTGGAGGCCAAGCAGGACTCCGCCGCGATCCGTAACAACCTCGGCTTTTGCTTTTTGCGCGCCAACCAGGCTTCGCAAGCAAAGGAGAATCTGGATCGGGCGATCCAACTCGATCCCCGCATGCAGGCTGCTTATCACAACCGGGCCCTGGTCGCGCTTGGGGCCGTGACGCCCAAATTATTGAAACTGAATCCAGGGGCCAAGAAAACGGAAAACTATCAAACGCTCATTGCCGGTATCGCCGACATCGACAAGGCGCTCGCCTGTGACAAAGGATCGGCGGAATTGTTCCTGGATGCTGCCCGCATGCACGCGCTGGCCGCCAGAGTCGATCGCAAATGGGGCGCTTCCTCACTCGATTTTCTGTCGCAAGCAGTTCAATACGGGTGCGGTGCTGACCCATTGCTCAACGATGCCACTTTTTCAACGCTGCAAACCGATGCTGCGTTTGCAGCACTGCGCGAGCGCGCTGGCCGCCAGCCGCCTTCGAATAATTCCACTCGGCGCATAGTCGATCCAATCCACGACGTTCGCTAACTCGAAATCTAGCCTGCTCAATTCAACTGCACGCTCCCCTACCATGGACCGCGGGCTTCCCCCGGGCGACGCAAATCCCGCACACCCCCAATGATCTGCCGGTCCGCATCATAAGCATTTTACTTATTATTGCGGGCTATTTTCCTCACCAAAAACAAATGTTGTGATCATTAGTACACTTAAACGTCTGATTTTTTCAAGAAATCCGTCTAAAAAGCCCAAAGTCATGTCCAGTTAGCGACTCAAATTTCGATTGATGAAGTAACAAATCGCCCCACCGGGTGAAGCGTGCGGCATCCCGAGCCGCTTCTTGCCTTCCGGCCTGTTTGATTTCCGCCCTTACATACCGATGGCTTTTCTCGTTCCGCAAGTCGCTCGTGGCGTTGTCGTTTTCACGTTTCACCATTTTTGGGGGTGTTGCTAATGTTTGGTATTTTGCAGGGAGTACGCTCAAAATTCACGACGAAGGAACGTAATTCGTTCAAACCCAGTATCGAGTCCTTGGAATCGCGTTACTGCCCGACGCTACATGTCACGCTGGCGGCTCAAGTGCTGCCGGCACATGAAGTCCAGCTTAGCGGCGCGGTGACCGGAGGGAATGTCGCAGGGGTTAGTCTGTCGTTCAGCGGAGCGGTCACCGGCAACGTCACTACCGACTCGACGGGCAACTTCAGCTATACGACTTCGCAGGCCACACTCGGCTCGGTCAGCGTCACGGGCACAGGCACCGACATGGCGTCAGCGAACATCGCCGTAGCTGCACCATCATTCTCATCGTTGTCGATTTCCTACGGCACCCAGCGGACCGTGACGGTGAGTGGAACCTTGGTAAGCATCGACGCGAGCAGCCGGACGGTAAGCCTTTCCGGGGCGGCCTCGGCCTCGGGAGTTACGAATAGTTCTGGATTCTTCAGCGTCACAACAACCGCCACGGCACTGGGGATGATCAGCGTATCTGCAACGGACCTGTGGGGTCAGGCGTCTGCGCCAGCGTCAGTGATGGCCACGTCGACCGCGCCTGTCATCCAAAACTTTAGCGGCACGAGCGGCGCCAACAATATCTGGACTTTCACTGGCAACGTCGTTGATGAAAGCGCACCCGGTTTGACAATTACGTTCGGCGGGATTGGCGCGCTGGTAGGACGAACCACCACCGTCCAATCGAACGGTACGTTCTTCTTCACGATCCAACTTCCTGAAGGGGCAAGCGGCGCCGCCTCTGCCCTCACCACCGATTGGTGGGGGCAGAACTCGCAGACGGAGTTTTACTTCGTGTCCTAGGCCCGAGCGATATTCGAAAGGAGCGTTCCATGCGTCCAGTCAAGAATACTTTTTCTGTTCTCGCGGAGCGTGCGGGCGGGGGCGATGCCACCGCCAAGGTTCAGTTGCACCGCGAACTGGAGCCCCAGATGGTGCGCATCGTTCGCCGCACCATGCAACAAGGCACAGGGGCCTCGTTGCTGGAGCGACGAATCTTTGCCGAGGCGGACCGCGTCGGACTGAATGCCGACACGGTCGCAACTGAAGAAGCGGAGTACCTGGTGCGACAAATCGCCCAAAGCCTGTGCGCCCAGGCACTTGCCGGAGTAAGGCCGATGGCACGGAAGCGTTCCAACATGGAGGATACCGTCCTGGCATAGTTAGGCTCGAGGAAAAACTTCGCGAAACGACAAGAAAGGCAGAAGCAGTGACGGTCAGGAAACGGTAACGCCGGCAGGGCTTTCCCCGCTCACTGACAGTCACGGCCCATTCGGAGGAATTCAAAAGGGTTTTCTGAACAATGCAAAGATCGATGGCGGTTTGCCCCCGCCGGCGACTTTGTCGAGGCATTTATGTTTAGAGGAATCGAACTGAATCCGTGTGGCTCACCCGAGGCGACAGAGTCGGCCCCTGGGCTGGCGCAGCCTACGGGCACACCAGCAACCGTGCCCGCCACGGTTGCTGTGGCGCAGGTCCTCCAGGGCATCGCCGACCATGTCCGTTCCATGATAGGCGTCCACCACGCCCTCGTCCGAATCGCCGCCGATGACGCCGGGACTGAGGAACTGGAAGCAAACTCCAGGAGCGTACATCATTCCGCTGCGCACCTCCTCCACGTCAAGACCGCACTCGCGGCGAACGGCCGACCGAGCACACGGGAGCACGCCATGGATAGAGCCTTGGCCAATCCTGCCCAATCGATCGAAACTAATCTGAGTGAACGACATCATGCCGCGCGCGCGTCGTTGACGTCTCCGCTTGTCAATCACCGGGGGCGTCAGATCGGCATCATCGAGGTGAGCGACAAGGTTGAGACCGACTTCACGCCGGCGGACGAATCCAATCTTGCTTGCTTCGCAAAAATCGCGTCGCTGGCCATCGAAAACGCCTGCCTGTACCACCGCAAAGCCGACAAACCCTCGACTTCCGTGCAGACTCGCGCCAGCGTCTCGCTCGAAATGGTGATGGGCAGGATTCTGGCCGGCGACGCCGAGATGCGTGTGCTTCTACAGGCAGGCGCCGAGGCGATCGTCCGGCACCTGGGCGTCGTGCTCGTGCGCGTATGGGTTTCACACGGCGGCGTGCTCGAATTGCAGGCCAGTGCAGGTTCGTCGGTCGAGCACCAGGATCAGCGTACGCGGGTCCCCGTCGGACAATTCAGCATCGGGCACGTCGCACGCGTCCGCAGACCTTACGTCACCAGTTGTATCTCCAGCGATCCGCATCTCCACGACAAGGAATGGGCCCACCGCGAAGGCCTGAGCGCGTTTGCAGGTTTCCCCCTCGTCTGCGGCGGTGAACTCCTGGGAGTGCTCGCCATATACGACCGGAAACCGATTCTACCGACGGCATTCGAGGCAGTTGCCTCCATGTCCGCGTTGACCGCAATGACCATCCTTCGGCATCGCAAGGACGACGAGGAAATTCCCGCCGTCGATTCAATTACTCACACGTTGCTGGCAGATTTCCGCGCCGAGCAGGCGGTAATTGTCACGGCCCCGAACGGGACCATCGTCGATTGGAATCCCGCCGCGGAACGTTCCTTCGGTTATTCGCGGCCAGAAATCCTCGGGAGGCCCATCGCACTGCTCGTTCCACCGGACCTCGCTGACGAGCACCGAAACACTCTGGCGAAGCTTGCCGACTGTCAGACCGCCTCGATCTCCGAGACCGCACGCCTTTGCAAAGGTGGACGCCGTATTAACGTCGGTCTCAGCGTTTCCGGATTGCGCGACCATTCGGGACACCTCATCGGCGCCGTCACCGTTATCCACGACCTTTCGGAGATTCATCCGCGGTGAACAACCTGCTCACCGAGGAGTTCACGAGCGACATCTCCACCATCTTCCGCGTCGAACACGGCCCGCGGCACGTCGACGACCCGGCGGCCTACGAATC
>SXGT01302382.1_pt1 | contig 19802 bp, 11 predicted proteins | sample 3176221 | NCBI WGS metagenome assembly SXGT01 (sample SAMN11356862, study PRJNA531348) | freshwater metagenome | isolation source: freshwater sample F1-120 | place: China: Fuxian Lake, Yuxi | collected 2017-12-25
GCTTAAAAACAAAAATCTTATCCTGTATAAAAAACAAGACGTCTTGTATTCTATGATACATGTATCATAGAATACAAGACGTCTTGTTTTTTATACAGGATAAGATTTTTGTTTTTAAGCACATAATGCGACAAGTAAATTATATATTATATTATGTTACGTTTGTTGTATTTGTTGCTCGCGCTGTTTTCATAGCTTCATAATATTTTTCCTCCACAGTGTCTTTTATCACGAACCTGTAGACGTGGACATTCTTCTTCTGCCCTAACCGCTTAGCGCGCGCAATAGCTTGCTCTTCTACAGCCTTGGTTTGCTCTACATCGGCGCCAACTGAGTCCAACAGGAACACATACGAGGCTTCAGTCAGATTTGTACCTGAGTTACAACTCTCAGAACTCAAAAGCATTACTTTGAATGTATCATCCGACTTAAATTGTCTGATAGACTTTTTCATAACATGAACGTTGCCCCGGCAGAAGACAAAATTTATCTTATTGTCCTTCAGTGCGTGGCTCATAAGCACAAGCATTTTAGTCCATCTCGAGAAAATAATAACTCTGTTCGTCTCATCTTCCTTGAATATCTTCCGTAATGTGCGGATAACATGTATCATCTTGGTACCCCATTTAGCACGATCCACATCCATCTCTCCATCATTCGTGCCAACCTTGGGATCGACTATGAGTAGTTCTGACTGCTCTATAGGTTTCCGTAAATAGGGGCACATAATGGATTTTCTTCCACCAGTAAAGAGCAGTGATATACCTTTTTGCGAGTAGTAGTAGCCATCTGGCGTAATAGCCACTTTATCTGAGCTTAAGGGAGTGCCAAGGATGGGACATTTTGACTTGGATATGTGAGTAACATCAATAGAACGGAAGATTTGCACCTGTTTACGTGACTCCGCAAGGTTTGTATTGATGCGACCTATTAGCGCGTTGGCGTTGGAGATACGGTTTTTACTATTTGTCTGAGTCTTTCTCTTATTATCCTTAATCTCCTGTATTTTCTCCAGTAGTTCTGCTTTAGCGTCCTTATTTTTCTCCTTTTTCAGTAATATTTCCAGTTCATCCTGTTCGGCATTTAGTTCATCTAAACGTATCTCCATGTTTTCCTCAATTTCTGCGATCTTCGCCTCAGTCTCAAGAATATCCAGCTCGTGCTTGTCACAGTTACCTTTGTGATAAGTAGCCATAGCTTTAGTTACCTGATCTAGATTTAATATGATGCCTCCAACAATGCCGCTGTCTTCCTCAGATACATTGATATTAGTGCATACTTGCAGTTGTCGCTCTGTGTCTGTAGGGGGTATGGCTTTATACACAGCCTCTTCTGTAGGTGTGAATGTCAGGAATTCCACATGATCTATGGTATCTGGTATTTTGATCTGATTAGCTGTGCTCTCCTTGGTATTTTTATGGAACAGCAACTCCAGCATATTTTTGTATTCCGCTGGCGTTATATTATCAAGGATAGGACTAAGCTGGTTATGTCCTAATCCACATATAAAGGATATGATTGCCTGTAAACTGGATATCGTGAAAACTAGGGGCGTACCGGTACATACCCACCTGTAGGTGCTTGGTATACCGAAAATAGCTGTGCTAACACGGAGGTCATCTGCCTTTTTCTTGAGTTGATGTAGAAGCACTTCATGACCTTCATCAACAATGACGCGACGCCACCGTATACGATTCAGCGTAAAATATTGTTGGCTTCGGTATGTCTTACCGTTTAGTAATTCGAAGGATGCCACAACAACGTCATATGAACCGATATCGCTATAACTGTATTTGTTCACATGAACCATAGTGCTCATCTCAATGACCTTAAGATAGCTCGTATATTTGGCGATCTCATCTATCCACTGACCAATAAGGCGACGCGGACACAAGATAAGTGTTGCGTCAACGTCAATCTCTGGCTCTATATGCTCTGTGGAGGACTTGCTGGCGTCTATCTCAGAGTTCTCATCTTTCTTACTTAGTGATTCTACGGGCTTAATTTTAGCCTTTATCGTAGGGATGGTTTTCGGTAATATCGGTGCCGACGTTGTCGATGCCGATGTCGAAGTCGATAGTGTGCTGAGGTCAGCGTCCACCGCAGGTTTCGCTACAATCATTGGCTTGGATTTGATCTTGATGGTAACTTTTAGCTTTGTATCATCAGTACTAGATGTAGATGATAAGTCAACGGAAGTCGATGTCGATGCTAATGTCGATGCTACTGAGTTTACTGCTATGGTTTTCTTCACGGTAGATTTGGGTTGTGCAAAACGGTATTTATCGGCTAAGATCAACCCCACCATAGAGAGCGTCTTGCCAGATCCAACATAGTCACAGAGAACACCTCCCTTAAACTTAGCCGTCTGTACGCGTTCCGTATTCCATATACTATCACTGTTGTATAATATGTGTGTCACTGGATCCATATAAATGTCAAACCGGCTGGTTTTTAGATGAACCAGATCTCCAGTAACTAGATATTCAAACTTATGCAAGCCCATGCTTATATTTTCCTCCGTTTGCCTCAGCCATTGTATATTATTATGCTGATGATCAAATGGTGTTAGCTTGAGATATCCCATATAATTACCCACGATAGGTTGAGGGTTCTGTGCAACCTCTATATCAGTCTCAGTATATCCCGGTTTATCAGTATCATTAGGTGTGCTCTTTTGTATTATAATGATTGACAGGGCATCCGGTGCTCGGCAAAATTCATCACCCAACTTTCTCAGGAAATTTCGGTTAATATACATTTTTGCCCAAATAGCATTATTGTAATTATACAACCTAAATCGTACCGTGCTCTCGCCGTATGGGTTTCTCATAGCGTCGATGATGAGAGTTTGCATATAGTCTGGCACTTTCAGCGGGATTGTTTTCCTCCCATCCATCACAACAAGTGTTTTGTTGTTGATGATATTAAAAGCCATAGCATCGGGATCCGCTGTTGATGCGGGGCTATTATGTACCTTAAACTTGGCTATTTTCTGATAAAATGCCTTATCCTCCATCGCAATATAGGATGCCATTATTGACTACGTCGTAGTTCATTTTATGTAACAATAATGATGGAAAGAAGAGATGCAACGTTAGGGATGTTTAATTGCTCCAAATTGTAAAATTACCAATATGTAATGTTTGCTTGCGTTCTGCTTCGAATGCCTCAAGCTGTAATTTATTCATCGCCATAGACGAATGGATCAATATAAAATAATTACTTTGATGGGAAACTATGGTTGGCTCTATTTGAAACCATGCCGCATGCTCCCGTAGTCGCGGATCATTTAGCTCTAACGTATCATAGATGGTGCATTCAATGATGACTACTGGATACTTGTTGGCACAAGTATCAGATTGCAGTACTTTAGCCGTTGTATCGGAATAAAATACAACTTGAGGCCATTTCCACTGCGTCTGTAACGGTTGTTCCACTGCATCTCAGCGCTCCAATTTCCTTACCGCGGAGGCCTTGATAGCATAGCTTTAATTTTTGTGTTACACTTATAAAGCCATAACCCAAAGAAGAAACGCTGTGTTCTCCAGCGAAAACTGTGTCGCTAAGTCCTGGTATTGACAGCTTCTGACCTGCGATCATTGTTCTATATCCTATTTTTGTCCAGCCGGAACAGTAAGTTGTGCCCATATTTCTAACCAATCTGAATAATGCCGATCTATCTGTTGCCCTCCTATCTCCACGCTGATGTCAGAGACCAGGTAATGTCCTATATCACACACCCATCGCATATTCCCCCAGTGGGAGGTAGGACAACCTCCAGCATGGCTCCGCTGAGTAGGTCTCCACTACGCGATATTTGAGCGAGCTTTATATCTTCAGGTAGATCTAAAGTAAAATACTCTCGTGCTCTGTGAGCGCCTGCAGACAACGCGAAATACTCTAGTAGCTTGTTCTTGTGCTCTTGAACAATTGGGTTTTGTAGAGTTTAAGACAATCATATAACATAATGCAATATTATTATGTTATGTGATTATGTATTTATCCGCAGGGTGCTCCCATCAGAACCCTGTATATAATATAGTATATAAGATAAAACACATTAAAAATGCCAGCCAACACTGCCCATAAGACGCGCGCTACGGTGCCACTGTTAAAATTACACTTCCAGGAGAGATATATGGCTGCTACAAACATAATAATATGGAATATATAGCTGAGGTACATCGCTGCACCACCACCCTTCTGTCCATGTTCCGTTGGTCTTTGTTTCTCTTGTAGCATCTCTTGCGCTAAGGCGAGAGGAGCTACTATTCCCTTTACGACATTGCTCATTATATAATTATATCTATATTTTACTGGGGCGAGAGAGACAGGTAATTTCAAAGACTAAGAAATGATCCCTTCCATTAAAGTCGTATATACTGCCATCTGGGGCATAGAAAGATATTCTTAATTTGGCCAGTTTCGGTAGTGGCTCTGTATAATGATATATATACGTATCATTATCTATAGTGTCGCCATTCTTTAACGTGAAATCCCCATCAGATGTGCTGAAATCAACAGGTATAACACAAAAACTATTTGCTAGGGCAGCGCTGTTACCGTCGCATCGGTTCATTCCATCAATACTAAGTATTATATATCTGTCAGGCCTCATTGTTGCATTGTAGGGTAATGTCAGTGTGTCACCTTGACCCGTATTAGCACTGGAATTAACAGAACTTACCCCCAGACCTATAATGGAATCAGCTCCGTATTTCACGCCAGAGACAAACTGGAATGTCTTGTGAGCCTGCGTTGTTGTTCCATTTACCCTCTTACTGGGGCCGGTGATTTTGAATCTTTGGATAATGGGATCATACGTAACAGAAAATGTCGCGTCCGGCGCTGTTCGTAATATATTTACACTATTCATTGCCCGTGCCAGCTCTGTTGCCAGTGTAGTGGCAGTGTAGTTGCCAGTGACTAATGTGGTAGTTGACGCTGTAATGGTATTTAATGCAGCGCCTCCATCAGTATCATCGAAGCGGAAAGTTAAGGTGTTGTTCCGTGAGCTAACCGTGTAGGATGAGTGTGGTATATTGGCCTGCATCAACTCCACCGAAATCACATCAGTGTAAATTTTTGGTAAATCGAGAGTATAAGAACCGGGGTTTTCATACATATCTCTGTTGCGCTGAGCGCTGTCTACTATGAGTATGGCTGGTATAGTTTCGCCTTTATATGCTTTGTCAATAGTGATGTCATAACGATGCTGTTGATTGTGTGGTGCTATCTCGGTATGTTCTTTATGTTCCAGCCGTTTGTGCCCCGTCGCTTGTGGCCCAGGAGTATATCCTTGCCATGGTCCTGGTTGATAGTTTCCGATGTTGGGGTACACACTCCTCCCGAAAGCTTCTCCGTAATTAGCCATGATATATAATATATAATGTTATATCTTAAATAAGATATATCACACAATATACTTTTTCTTGTGTGTCTTCGTGTGTATTTTAAATATCAAGACGTGTTCTTGTCCTTGAAAATTATAGAGATTGCCCCGCATATCCCAAAATGTAAGTTGCAGTTTGTAGAGTTTTCGTGGCTGTTTAAAAAAATACACATATTCCTCGTTATCTATGTTGTTACCATCTTTCAGCAAGTCAAAGTTAGAGTTCTTAGAATCCATAGGTAATATACAGAAGCAGTCCTGTACGGAGTTATTGGTTGAGTCACAACGGGACATCCCCTCAATATGTAATGTTATGAAACGATCCATCTCCAGTATCGGCGGATATGTTGCTGTAACGGAGTCCGCTTGACTGTTGTATGAGGATGGGCGGAAACCCAACAGTGAACCCATACTTCTGGAGGCATAGAGCCGACGTTGAGACTCCACATTGCCGCTCTGCGGTAGGGGAGTGAGGCCTCCATCTAAATTAAAGGCAAATGCAGCAGCAGCTGTAAACTGTAATACACCCACGTCCGTCACAGTTGGAATATTAAAATAATCCCTCGATGCAGCAGTGTTTAAGGCGCTTTGGACAGCATATCTAATAGAAGAAGCATTATTTCCGGGTAGCGGATCTAGAGTATATAGCCCTGCAGGTACTGTTGCGATAACTCCAGCACTTGTGTCCGTATCAAAGCTTAATCTATCATTGACGCCCGCTATAACATTATATCCACCGGTAGGTATATCACAATAGACTAACTCCATAGATATGACGTCTGGATATGCTGTCTGTAGTGTTACAGTATAATTGTTTGGTGTAGTGCCTGCAGCATTGTCTCTATATTTGCTATCAATTACTAGTATTGATGGTATTGTATCTATTCTCTCTGTCTCCTCAGCGTTATATGTAATGTCATATCGGGGGTCATACTGAATACTACCTCCGAGTGTACGCGGATCCATATGACTTTGGAATGCTTTGTTGTAATCAGTCATCTTATATATGATATCGGTAATATATTTTTAACACATATGTCGTTCTCATTTCGAAATTAATAAGATAGGTTAAAATAACAAATGAGCCTTATTCAGCCGCAATATCAGCAACAGTATCAGCAACAATATCCTCCCCAACAGTATCAGCAGCAACAGTATCAACCGCAGTATCCTCCTCAGCAATATCAAGCTACGCATGACCAGCAAACACATGTCGGCGGTTTACCATTTCAGCAGATAAATCCCCATAGTGAAGTTAAGCAGAGCTCTGAAGCCCTGTTAGCACAGAGAATAGGAGAAAGGCGCGCCCTAGAGATGCCCAGACCAGGTCAAGCACCGCCTGTACACATGACTCCTAATAATCCCTATGCACAAAATCCTCTATATATAGTGCCTCCCGGAATGGAAAGCTCGATGAATGCGCATCCAGCACAGATAGCTCAGTTCCAAAGTATGGATATGGTCGCGCATCAGCGTATGAGGGCGGCTAACCCCAAGCTTTTTTTCCAGATCTTGTCTACTATGCAGAGGCAGTATATGCATGCAATGAAGCAATACCAGTTGCAGATGGAACAACAGCAGCAACAGATGAAGCCAGCCGAAGGAGACACTGATATAAGTGATACAGAGACTGAGGTTTCATCTGATATCAGCAACCAACATTCATCTGACGAGGAGCAACAGCAACGAGTGAAGCGTCCCAAAAAACCATCAAGGAGAACGGTTGATAAAGCGGCTGCGTCTAATATGGAACAGAGATCAGACTCACCTCCGTCATCGAAAACCTCGAAGTCATCGTCATCGAAGTCAACATCGAAGTCAAAGCCTGGATCGTCAACATCGAAGTCAAAGCCTGGATCGTCAACATCGAAGTCGAAGTCAGAATCAAAAGAAGAACGTTCCAGATCAACGAAGTCATCTTCGGCCGTGATCATCATTCCTGAACCAACCAGGAAGCAACGGAGCCGTGAGGCCAAACTGGACAACGTGTTCTTATCTCTTGATTTTCGTAGTAATCTAAAAGAGATAGATAACGGGAAATATATACTATCGTTTCCAAGTCAACACAACGTATACGGCGTGGAACTGGAATCTTGCATTATAAACAGTATTGCATCTTTGGAAAAAGAGCCTTATATATATGTTGCCATAGACGAATTAGAGGGAGACTATGCGTCTTCAACAACAAAGATTTTTGGCAAGCTGGTTCAGGAGAAGACCGTCAATGAATTTATTGTCTACAAACCGGAGAATTGTATTAAGTTTTTCACTTCACCGGAGCGCATTGATCAGCTATCAGTGTCTTTCCTTAACTACGATCATGTGGTCATAGCTCTAAATAAAATACATGTACGAAAATTGCGTAAGGCTCACGGTTATATTAAGATAAGTAGCAAGACTCCCCACAATTTATCCATAAATGATCGTGTTAATATTACATGCACTAGCGGCAACAAAGTTAGTGTTAACACGGTGCAGGTACTGGAGGTACTCCGTGAAGACATGGCTGCGTTGGAAGAACCAGTTGATCCTATTGATCATGGAGCGAATTTAACTTTTGAGAAAACAGACTTAAAATGCACGATGACATTTAAACTTTCCGTAAACTAGGGAAACCTAGATCCCTCTAACTCTTCTTCGTGCATTGAAAAGTAGTATATAACATACTACACATAACAAGTCTATCCTGGTAAATATTTCCAGCATAGGATATGTTCTATATGCGTCAAATATTGAAATATAAATATATACATATGTCGCATACTATCCATGACTTAGAAAAGATGGTACATGCACCATCTACTGACAAAAATTGGCTAAAAAATTGTATTATGCATCCCGATATACTGTATCATGTTACGATGCACCGTGATGCATCCATTAGGTGGATTATTTATAAGCCACCGCATAATGTGTATATTCTATGCGAACTACCGGGATACAGTCATATCGTAAGCATTGATTCAGCGACACTAATGGATAAATCGAGAAAACTTGGGAAGAGTCATGAATTCATTGTGTGCGAGAATAATTGTATATGTGCAGTTGAGCGTTATTATAGCACACAGTTTACTTCAGTATTAATCCACTTCAAAGTGGCTTCTATACTGGTTAAACCTAAAGTTACACTTGATGGGTTACACTATTTTAATAATTCAACAATAACTATCCGCAACAATGTCACCAAAGCATCACTGACCCCATATGTTTGGACAGAGGACGTTGTCGATTATAAAGGACAAATATGGTCGGAGATGATGGCTTTTTACTACGAGCACCTAGGACTAATCTGCTGTGAGATTATCGTTCCTTTTAAAAATCTCCGTATGGTCAAAGTCACGGATCAGGAGATACGAGAGCTAACCATAAGATACAAAAATTACTTCGACCCTGAAGATGCAGTATTATATCATGGATCTAATAGTTTAGGCAACGAGCATATTATTAATTGTAACATACCAGTCAATAAGATCTACTACAATCTTTATGTATGTGTTGCTGTTAATTGTGCAACTAACGGTAAAACACTGAGAGTCCAATTTTCTGGTGACAACAAGTTACAGATTTTTCGTAAGAACAAGTTTGGTGCATGTTATCCATTCCCGGACAGAATGGAATACATCATGTATGACGGGGCTATCGGCAAGGAATATACTAAATAGTAGGAGCTCCCCTAACCAGCGTGATAAACGGAATGAGATCTGAGGCAAGAGGAGAGACTTAGGTTCATCCTCTATAGACATCTAAAACCCGAGCAGAAGGATCAATGACATCTCCGCACCAACGCGGCAGCCATAAGTAAGGTAGTTGATGCTCGCATCCTGGGTAGAATTGTAGGAATATGCGTAGATAATATGCACGCTCCATATGAACTAGATCCGATGCACTGTATTCGCTATATGGTTTGCTACCCTCTAATTTTACAATATGTTCATGAATTATAGTAGCCCAATCTCTGTCATTGTGAGAGACTCCGTTGGACATTGCTTCCTTCGGTCTCCAGATGATCTCATCTGGGAGGAGTTGCCGACCCTTCCTATCTAGGCCATACTGTGAAGTCATCGCAAGTCTCATGATATATTTTTCTGTCCCGTTACGTAACTTTAGTTTAGGTGATACAGTGTTATAATATTGTAGAAAGTCTTGATCCAGGCAAGGTTCACGAATTTCTAAACCTGCTAGGGCACTGCTGTTATCGCCTCTCTTGTTGTCAAAATATCTTAAATCCTTCTCTAGCCTCAGCATCTCCTCATGAAAAGCTTCGTCATTTGGGGCTTTGTGAAAATATATGTAAGAGCCAGATGCCTCGTCCATGCCCTCGCCACTGTAAAAAGCCACCGCCTTGCTTCTTGTACGGAGATATAAGGATAACATTATCATAAATACGCCTGCCCTTATGGTTGTCGGATCATATGTTTCGAACTGACGAATAGTGGGTATTATAAATGATAGCGCCATCTGTTCCGTTACTATATATTCATGATGATCGGAGCCAATGTAGTCTGCTACTAGCCGTGCCTTCTCTAAATCTGGTGAGGTGCTAAAACCGATAGAGTATGTCTCTAACCGAGTTCCTTCTGGCATATTGTCCTGTAGTATGGCAGCAACAGAGCTGGAGTCGAAACCTCCAGATAAGAAGGCTGCCAATGCCGGAGCTCCAGTGTCGGTGGTTCTGTCGCAGAGCATACGACTCTTCACGCCAGAGGTGAAAAGTTTACGTAAAGTACGAGCTGCGTTGTCTTCAGTATATGTCTGATACGTCGCCTGAAAATCATAGTATTGAGTCATATTCATTACATTGCTCTCTAATGACTTGCAATACATAGTACCGTTGGGAAACTGGTCTACAGGGGATTTGCCACTGAATTCATTTCTCTTGAATAACCTATGCAAGGCCTTGCCCTCACTGGCAAAACCGAAACATTGTGCGTTCTCAGCATAATAGAGCGATCGTACTCCGTAAGGATCTCTGCTAGCACACACTGTGCCTGTGTTGAGATCCAGCAGTATAAATGCATATTCTCCCTTAATGCGGCTAACAACGCCTGATAATCCGAAGAGCTTGTATAGATGCAAGATAATTTCGCAGTCACTGCCGCTGCGGTATTCTGTCTCCAACTTATATTCGGAAATCAGTGACTTATAGTTGTAGATCTCTCCGTTGCAGATTAAAATAAGTTTTGGATCTTTTGGATGACTCATTGGTTGACCAGATTCGGGTGATACACCGTTTATAGCTAAACGGTAGAATACCAGGGTATAATTAACTCCTGATGTAGCTCCGTGTAGTATATTTGTTGCGTCTGGACCTCTGTGTTGTATCTTCATGGCATTATGCACTATTACATCTTTACATGATCGTTTACCAGATTTGCAACTAAACCCAGGCTTATAGAAGAATGCAAATATTCCACACATTATGTTATGCCAGATATATCATTTTTTTAAATATATAAGAGAGGCAAGTATACTGGAGCGTGTGTTAGTTGGGCTATTTCTTCTTCTGACAGCTGCTGTGTTGTAGTCGTGCCATCCTTGGTAATTGTTCTATGACCCTTAGTTCCTCGTACCTCTGTCTCTTGCTGAAATTGTGTATTCACAGTACCATTACGAAAACTTGAGCTCTTAACTAAGGAATAATACTGTACTCGTGGTACATGTGACGTAGAACGTTGTTTCTTTGGTACTATGGCATGCCGTTCTTGTTGTTGCTGTTCTTGTTCTTGTTGTTGCTGTTCTTGTTGTTCTTGTTGTTGCTGTTCTTGTTGTTGCTGTTCTTGTTGTTGCTGTTTCTTTTGTGATTCTTGTTGTTGCTGTTTCTTTTGTGATTCTTGTTGTTGCTGTTTCTTTTGTGATTCTTGTTGTTGCTGTTTCTTTTGTGATTCTTGTTGTTGTTGCCGCTGTTGCTGCTGTTTCTTCTGTGGTCGTTGCCTTTGTTGCCTTTGTTGTTGCTGTTTTTGTTTTACCGGATGGTCTTCGGCCATCTTACATACCTCCTCAACTAATCTATCTCTGCTGACTCCGTGGAGTCCAGTTATCTCCTCCAGTTCATCAACATTTAACCCACCTTGTGAACGTGTTTTTCCCTCACAAGCCAGCTGAAGTCTTTCAGGTTCCATATATAAATATTTTTTATTTTTTATTTTTTTCGACATTGAAAATGAAATTGCTCGCTTTTAATCCTTGTGACTTCCAATGCCTTGTAAGCATGGCTTCTGTTGATCTCGTACAGAAAAACTATCTCAAAGGCACTCAGTGCTTAGAAGCATTTCGGTGGGCTATCGAATCAGGTGATTTGGAGGATACAGACTGGAAACCACTACCAGATGATGTGGAAGGTATCGGGTATATGTGGATTCCCGTGTATGTAACCGGTGACTGCGAGACATTCATGCAGAATTGCAAGTGTACATTTATGACACACAAGAAGACTCCTTATAGTAATGATGAGATTACATCTGACCTGCTGCGGTCAGTATACCAAATTGGTTGTCGAGCCCAGACATGTCACCTGGGCTTGGCGCCGAGGTACACTGACCCCCAAGGAGATCTCTGATATTGTCAAGAATCCGTCAGATGTAAAGGGACAACTGTTGGGGTATCTCTGCGGTATGGATAAGCTTCAGTTGACCGTAAATGGAGAGACACTATATTTCACGCAGCACAACACAAATAGGCTTATGAGGGCAGGGGCTGACCTTGATATTGGTGGTTACAATATCAAGGTCTTTACAGACATTAATACTCCCAGCAAGTACTTTAACTGGGTCATGACGGTAAATATTACAGCTCTGCCTTAGCACTGTTTATGGATTTAATATCCGTGCTGCTTAATATAAAATCAGCTGTTACTTTGTCATCAAACTCTAGATCCTCTGGTATCGGTATATCATATACAGTGCACAGTATCCCCACAGGTAACATTGTTTTCTTCGTGAGCTTTGCTATGTTGTAGGCTTGCATATATGGTATAATAGACTTAAGGTTACATCCACCGCCGCCAGCCTGTTCTTGAGGCAAAACGTTCTGTACCATCTGTTTAAAACATTTCAGTGTGACCTTCAGTATGCGTTGATCGTCTATGTCGGCGTCAGTGTCTGTATGATTAAAATCTATTCCACAATTATGGATGACATTATATATTAATTTTGTCGACATGCTATGTTATATATAAATAAAAAAACACGAATAATAATATATAATGGAAAAATTAGATCTATGCAATTTTACATATTCTAGACAACCATATTGCATATTAATACATAATTACTCACCAGAGGATGAAACTATGAAGCCCGTAACATGCTATTATTCTCCTGGTACGGATCCACAATTCAACGCTGATCTCTTAGAGGAGTATCTGGGAGAGCTGTATGCAGATGTACCAATAGCCATTGAAGAGGTTGAGGACTATCTCCTGATAGAGGATGACGACAATGTTCTGCAAATGGCACAGAAAGTCGAGATAATGACACGTTACCGTAGGGACTTTCTCTATTTTTACATTGCCTCTGATCAAGAGCATGCCGCGGTTAACATGTGTTTTGATCTGTCATATATGGGTGGTAACAAGGAGTTAAGGAAGTTTGTATATAACGTTGAACCGAGCAAATCCTTTGGAGAACAGTTCGAGAACTCTGCCGCCTGGGAGAAACGTGTGGAGAAACATGACTTTATCTCAAGCATATTATCCAAGTTCTACTATCCTGATCCCTTCAACATAATCAACTGCGTGTCACTTGATCAGTATATTGCCTTGTTGGGACAGAACCCCAACGGGTTCCTCTTGCGTACGTATTACTCTGTCATGAACGGGAGCAACCAGAATATTGTCACAGCGATAGTAGAGGACAATGACTTGCATCACATTATGCACGGGGAGGGAGGCAAGGAGTATGAATCCATATTGAGCAAGCTTAAGCAATCCTCTTTAGCTATTAGGGCTATCAATGACCGCGAGACTTTGCAGTATGCTGAGGAGATGGAACCCGAGGAGGGTACTAAGCTTGTCTTCGGTTCCTGTAATATTTCTGAGGCTATAGTGCATATAAACTACGACGAGCAAAATGAGCACTTCGTTGATCTCGGTAAGATTTTTCATATGTTCCAGATGAGCGAGATGATACCTTTCATTCGTTTTAAGTCCGAGCGAGACAAAGTACCGAAATATAAGGTGTACGCCCCGCTGACGGATAAGACATCTCCGTTATATGTGGAAAAGACGACTTTATTAGATTGGACTAATACTAAATACAAGAAGCGCATTGATAATACTGATACGCACGCCATATCGGCACAAGTCCTAACTAAGAACGCAAGCTCCGCTCGTGGTTTGAGCTTTAAGATATACAATTATGGCGAGGGCCCCGATCGTAAGTATATAACCGCAAACGTATACAAGGACGGCAAGATTGAGATAAAGTGTTCTTGGGAGGAAAAATCAGTGGGAACCGCAGCGTTAGTCGCTGAAGCCTTAGGCAAAGTAACCAATTTTATAGAAGAGATCAATAAGTTGCAATACTATACTAACGGAGCCAAGAAGCGTAAGATTACCTTACCAACGACGCAAAACACTCACATTGCTTTTTTCAATACTATTACAACGATTGATCTGGGTATACCACTGGATTATGATACTTTCTGGGAACACATGAATCACTTCACATCAGCATATATTACCAGGGTTGCGAGGCGCGGCATCAGTGGACCTGATAAGCGTTCCGTAGAGATGCGGTATAAACGAGTTCACAATTATATCCAACTGAAGGGTGTACACCGTTTCATCAAATCCTATAAGGACTCTAAGGCAGCACAGGATCCGAAGGGCGCTCAAGGAGAGTATAAACTGGAGCTCATCAAGGAGATTGCCAATATTTTTAATTTTACTGAGGAGGATTCGCGTAAAGTTTTAGATCAATACGAAAAGGAACAGGAGGGTAAACAGAAGAGAGTCAAAGGGCAACCGAAACCTCTCGGTAAAGATGAGATAGGTAAGCGCATAGGTCGGTCGATGATTAAGCAACCTGGTATTGATATTAAGATCATCAAGAAAGACTTTGATAAGAAGAACGACCACCAATACAAGTGTTTAATTCTCGGTATTACTGAAGATATGCTGGGTTCTATCTTTAACTTCGTACGTAGCCTTGTATACTACTACAGATATAATGATGTATTGTCACAAGCAAACGGAGACTACGAGATCTTATTGGGGAATAAACTAGATGTACCGGAGAGTGACGAAGAAGAGGGAGACTTAGCTAATAAGGAACAAGCCATCCATGCTAAATTGGAAGCTATGAAAGAACCGCCGGCAGAAGATGATATTGACTTGGAGGGTATGGATCTAGATAATCTGGATTTAGGCTTCGATCTGGGTATTGGTGCAATAGATGGTATGCAAATGGATCAGGCTCCCGAAGCGGTGGATCTTTCGGTGCAAAGCATTAAAGCACCAAAAAAGGTTGTGATCAAGAAGATGGGTATGTTGGAGATTATGAAGGCCATAGATCCTGAACTGGTCGGCACAGGTAAGGCTAAAGTTGCGGGCACACAACCGTACAGTCGTTCATGCCAAAAGAGTGATTACCGTCAACCTCTGGTTATTCGCAAAAAGACACGTGATGCCCTAAAAACCTATATCGCTGCAGAAAAAGCGCGAATCACCGCTGCACTGGCGGAAGGTGGTCCTGATGCTGACCTATCAGCACATCTGGATGAGTTAAATGTTCACGCTAAGACTATTGACTCTGGCGCAGAGTATCGCGGTAATTTCTTCTTCTGTCCGCTCACGTGGGATTATATGAATGATAACGAGGGCGCAACTATCAAATTGCCAAGGCTTGAGGAGGCTATGAAGTCGAGCAATTATTATTATCCATCGAGTAACTCCTGGTTGGCTAACACCTATGCGTCCTGGGAAAAGAAGAAAAAGTTATCGGGACCTCCGCATCCATGGTTTTTAAGTTTTGTTGAAAACATCGGAACTCCAGAGGCTGGTAACTGTGCACCATGTTGTTTTAAGACATCATCAAGCCGAGCAACGATGAGACGCGAGGCCTGCCTCGGAGGAGAGACTAAGATCGGCGCTAAAGTTGGTGATTATGCATATATAAAGGCACAAAACAAACCAATGGAAGAGAAACGTTATGGCTTTATTCCAGATAAACTAAACAGGATATTCAACCGAACTGACGACAACTTGAAGCTGAAAGACGGTAAAATAACTGCAGGGTTCTCTCATTATTTGCGTAGGGGTGTGAGCTCGCGCGGTAACTTTTTCATGAATTGCCTCAATGAACTGATGCCCAGCGAGAAAAATCTTATAGGCCGTATCATTGATTGGTTGCAACAGAGGGATCCGGATATGACTGTATATAAGTCACTTAAGAAAGGCGCGCTCTTCCACCTATTTATGCCGAGCTCTGATGACTCCCAGGATGATGTCAATATGGCTTTAGCTGACAGCTCCGTATCTCGAGATAGATTCATAACATACCTCAAAGAGAAAGCAGCTGAGATTAACGAGGATTTCTTGTGGGACTTAGTCTCATATCCAGGTGTTATTATGGAACAGGGTTTGAATGTGGTGATATGCGATGTGAAATTTACTAAGAAGAAGAACAACCAGGTGGAGTTTGGTAAGATCAAATGTCCTGTGGGCTTTGACTATAACACTCTGTATGACATTGAGCGTCCCACTATTGTGTTGTACAAATATTATGGTACCAGATACGAGATCATATGTCACGTAGAAGCAGGGGAGAACCGAGACATACATGCTCAGCTACTGTTTCCCGTCGGTGATTCTCTTGTTACTAATATTTTAGAGCGTATTAAAGGACAGTGTATCCCTATTGCTAACTTAACAGCAGTACAAGAGCTTAACCGACATGTTAATAACGTCACTAAGAAGGCCTCCGTGTTTGATAACGTCTTTTTGGAAAATATTGTGCCCATAGATCTGCATACAGCTATTGCCAAGCTCACAGCTATGAGAGTGGATAACCCTGTAACCTCCAAATATGTCCCCAAGTTACAGATTGTTGATAGCTACACTAAGGTTACTCATTTGGTACTGGAGAACGGTATGTGGGTGCCGGTGTTACCCTCTGGTGTTATCGATGGTATTCCATTTAAGAAGTGGACAGAAGTGGATCTACCATCATATAGGGATGTTGTACACGGGTGCATGCAATTACATGTATACGCAAATTTTGGGGACGGTTATACGCCAGTCGCATTTCTCTTAGATCCAGGTGAGGATCTGGATGATCCTTCTGATGACATCATTATCGGTGTGTTATTAAAGAGTGGTCTTATTACTTTTACCGATGTCTCTGGCCAGTATGGTTCCTCACTTGTGCGAGACTTGACTGACGACAATGCTATGTTGCCAATAGAGGATCTGATTAAGGCTGACGCGGACGGCATGGATGGCGAGCCAAATATTCCCATGGTTGAACCGTTTAACCTAAAGGAACTACTCTTTGCTGAGAGCGAACGGGAGGCAGTATGGTATGACGACTACAAGAAAGCAGACGAAGAACTTATGAAAGCCGAAAAGGACTCAAAAGACCTACGTCTAATATATGCTGTACGATCCGATTTTGAGCATGAGAGCTACCATAAGTTCCGTTATGAGTTTAGTAAGATCCTAGTATATCAAGGTCAGGAACATATAGACTACATAGATAGCATTCTCAAAGCTGAGCCAGAGGAAGATGTTGAGCCTCATAAGCAATTCGACGAAAAGAGGATGATGTTGATGCCAGAAATAACTAAACTTATGATTGACCACGTTACAAGTGAGCCAACAGAAGGTATACTGCAGGCTGTGGGACCCGTGGATATTGGCTATGATGATCTTATCAACGATGCAGACCTGATAGCACAGTATAAATTTAATTATGTGCGTCTTAACATTAGATACTCCTGCACTGACCCCAAACTAGCAGAATATAGGCAGGCGGATATCCACTGTATCGTATCCGGGGAAGAGGAGTCTGATAAGTTATTTGTACCTCCGGTAAATCTGCTAACGGGAGCGGGCAACAACTTCGAAAACTATGTAGCACGACTCGTTGAGGAGCTCATCAGAATACCTCTAAAGAGATCGGAGATCATGACCGACCAGGTTGACAACTTTGTAACAGATATCCATGTTATGAGGGATTCCGAGCACTATTTGGATTCAGAGGACTTGTTTGAGGACATTCGCAAGATCTATGAGACAGGCATTGATTATCAACGGAGGATGAGGGAACACTATGATGTTGTTAATCCCGCCGGTTATATTGAGCCAGATGATGACAATGTTCTAGCTGTTGGTATGGGTATCGCTAGTAGTGACGAGTGCACAGGTTCTTATGTTAACTTGCCAAAATTCTGGATACAGAAACTTAAGACCATGTCCTTTAAAATATACCACGTTGAGGGTTCGCACAAGTGTATTTATAAGGTTATAGATGATGCTATTTTGTCCTTAAGTAAGAACCAAGGTAAATTTATTGACACACGGAGCGCTATAGCTAATATTGTTGGTAACAGTATGGTTGATATGGGCGATGATGACTATTCTTTTGATGATTATGAGGAGCGTGAGGGTTGGCAGCTGGCCAGAGATTTTTATGCCCACATGTGGCGTCAAGATTACCGCAACATTAACACTAAGGAGGAGCTGTTGGACATGATCATGGTTTCTGATCGCCATCACATATCATTCTTGGACTTAAGCTTGATCTCTCGGGCTTTTGATGTACGCTTTATTATATTGAACAAGCCGACAACGCGCGCCCCCACTGGCATCAGTTGTCTTGGTACAACCCAATCAAAGAGTGGCAATTATATTATACTGTATTTACAGGGTCTGGATAATTATAACATCGTGGTAAACACTAAGTTTTCTCCTCCCAAGAAGATATTTACTGAGGCAGAACTGGCAGACCCCGCGTTCGGAGCTAAAGCCATATTTGACGTATGGTTGGATTATTGCGGTAATGATACTAAGGAGCACTTGGATCCCGCGAATTTCTTGTTCCGCTCAGCACCTATACAGTCGCGCAACGATGAGACCGGTCGCGTACAGTTTACAGACAAAGACGGTAATGTGTTACCACAACCAGCTATTAAACCAGTCGCTATACTAAAAGCTAAGCTGAAAGCCAAGGCTAAGCCTAAAGCTGACGCTGATGTCGGCGCTGATGCCGATGCCGTTGATGATGCAGATATACCGGCTCCTGTAAAGATTGTTAAGCCCATACCAAGAGCCAAAGCGCATGCTAAGCCTCCAGCCCCACCTGCTCCGCCAGCCATGCCATTGCCCGCAGTTTTACCGATTGCCCGACCCAAGGCTAAGATTGTAGGGAAAATTAAGCCCCCAGTTAATCTTCTGGCGCAATTCTTGCCAGTGGTACCAGATGCTGTAGAGCCGGTTGATGCCGTGATGCCGCCAGCTCTGCCTAAGCCAGGAATCAAGATTAAGGCTAAACTTAACCCCATTAAACCAAAGTCGCCAAAGCCACTATCCCCACCACCAGAGGTTAAGCCCCCAGTGCCCAAGATTAGAGCCAAACTTAAGACTAATGTTAAACCAATTAGTAACTAGGTCAACAGAAGTTACGGTCGCAGTGGGGCTTGACTGACATGCTACACCTCGGGACATAGTGCCTAAAGCAACAACACAGATCACCTTCACAACACAACCAGTTCATGTTGTGCGTCATACAGAGATTGCCGCATGTCACACACCCCATACTACAGTTGGTATATTGTGTATTAGTATTCTTGATACAAATAAAATCTTCAGTAATATCGATTACTGAAGATCCATTCCGATATTGCCTAGTGGAACTTGGTTCATAGGTAAGTGCGCTCACAGCGCAAATGCACATCAAAATATACAGAGCTCTCATTGCAGTATATATACAAAGGGATTTTTTAAGCCGGAAATATGTCATTTTATATTTTGAACCATCACACGCTCCGTCGTAAACTAAGCGTGTACACAAACCGCCGCATAATCAGAGCAGCAATCGTGATACGTCACATTGGCATGTGTCACCGGAGATATACTGACAACCCTTGATGCAGCTTATTGAATTATGAGTCGTTGTAGTCGTTGTAGTCGTTGTAGTAGCTGTAGTTGTAGCTGCCGCGCACTTAGTATTATAGTCAGAACAACAGTCTCCGTATGAGGCACATAATGTATCGCATTGGCAATGATCTCCAGAAATATAAAGGCAACCTTTGGTACAACTCATTGAATTCCTAGTTGTAGTTAATGTTGTTGTTGTAGTTAATGTTGTTGTTGTAGTTAATGTTGTTGTTGTAGTTAATGTTGTTGTTGTAGTTAATGTTGTTGTTGTAGTTAATGTTGTTGTTGTAGTTAATGTTGTTGTTGTAGTTA